>Ga0136644_10000528_pt1 | contig 30562 bp, 30 predicted proteins | sample C_130820_EF_Meta_FD_94780 | JGI IMG/M metagenome (GOLD analysis project Ga0136644, IMG submission 94780) | Freshwater microbial communities from Lake Croche, Canada to study carbon cycling - C_130820_EF_MetaG (v2) (version 2) | ecosystem: Environmental > Aquatic > Freshwater > Lake | place...
GAATCTCGGCTCGGCAATCCTGAAAATATCTGCTGCTCTGAAAATAACCCTGGAGAACCTGTGCGTTTGCCGGAATCGGCGTATAGGCAAATCCGGGCTCTTTCCAAGGGATCCCTGATTTTCGAGCGGACACCGAGTTCTTGAGTCCGCTCATATACGTGTCCCAATACGTTGGCTTGTAGCCCGTGGCACCCTGGCTCCGCTGTGAGAGTTTGAGCGTTCGTTTCGTTCGGCGGCAGTGGGCGTAGGCCGCGGCGGCCTGGAACAGCTGGTTACCGAGGCCGCCCATTAGTTGAACATAACAGTGGTCGGTCATTTGCTCTCTACTCTTCCTCTTTCCTCTATTTGCCGCCTTTAACTGGCAAAGGGACCGCCTGGAGCTTCCAAATGGGCGCATCCGCCGGAATGTCCTTGCGCCGGCAACGGAAGGCAGTGTCGAACAGCGGTAGCGTTAGCTGTTGCGCCGGCACGGCGTTCTGAACATCGCGGGCTATCGCACAATACAGATCGAACTGCGGATAACGCTCTTTGCCGGCGGGATCCAACAGCATATTCTTGCCGTGTTTGTCCGTCAGCCAGAGCCACATCGTATTCCAGAGTGGGCTCTGTGTCTCGTGTTGGGTCCGTCCTGGCTCCTTCGTCAGCACTTTACGGGGTTCCACAAGTGGTACGGGCTCCGGCCACAGCGTCTCTAGCATCGCCACCGCCAGACGACAGAGGTCGAAAGATTTGTTCGGCAACACCTTGGGCTCGCCCTGGACAAAATAGGGGCCGCAGTTGTACTGGTGTCCGGCATCGGCATCCGGTGCGAAGGCATCAGGAAACCAGACACGATTGTCTCCCGATGCCGACGGTGGACGGAACGTGGCCCGACCGAAATCGATGATCTTCATAATGCGTCCGAAGGTGGGAACACGGTAGAATCGGTCACCGCCCACGGCTCCCGTAACGTGATAATACAAATGCGTCTCACCCGTGCCGCACCACATCACATTGTTCGTATGAAGGTCATTGTGGACAAAATCGTAGGTCTGTTGGGCCACGGCGAGTCCGGCGACCACCTGGAACATCCACGCGGTCCATCGCTGCTCCTTGGTCTCGCGCATATCGGGCGTCGCATCATCCGCAACTTCATCCTCCATCAGATCATCCAGAGTGCCGTCGCAGCGCTCGAGCACCGTGAGTTGGACGGGAAAGTTCTTGAGAATGGCCCGGTATTCAATGTCGTCTTCACTCGAGCTGCTGTTACTCACGCTATGGTCTCCGCCTGGACCAAGGCGACGAAGCTCCACTGCTGCACGACGAACAACGGCGGAACCCGAGACCTCAATGTCCGCCTCTTCGAGCTCTACTGACTCAGAGTCTGATTCATCATCGGTTTGATTTTTTTCGTCGTTGGCTTCGCCTTCTTCTTCAGAAGAAACCGTGGCGACATCGCCGCCTAACAGACGGGGGCGAACATCATCCCACGGCTCTCTGACTTCCGCCGTTACGTCCGGATCGTAGGCGTCTACTGCCACAATACGGAAAGCGCCCGACTTGAGCCCCTCAGCGTACCAGCCTTCGCCTTCAATGTCACCCATATCATCCGTGATATTGTATGTATACGTCGGCACGCGACCGTTAACCGTACCAAAGAACCGGCAGAAATGGGGTGACCGACCAGTCTCCACAAGTCGCGATGCCATACACGCGAACACGGCATCGGTGTACGCCTCATTGAATGGATCATTGATCTTGCGAAGAGCGGTTTGCCAGGCGGCACGGAAACTGGGAAGGGCGCCATCGTCGGGCAACACATATTCTCCCGACATTGCCTTTACCGGCTCGACCAGATGTGTTAGTCGGTTCCAGGTTTGGACAGTGCGCCTCTTGTTAGTCTGGAGATCCTCCACTATGGAGTTGGAGCCGCTAACATCGACGATGAGCTCCTTCGCAGCAAGAGTGGGTGATCCTGTGCTCTGATCTACGAGCGATGGAAACAGATTCTCCATACTCGGAAAATACGTGGCGGGCTTCTGCATAATATCGACGGTGGGTGGCGGGCGCTGAAGATAGTAGAGTCGGAGTTCCGCCGGGAGAGGTCGCATACTGAGGTGGCCGGTGATTCGGTGTTGTAGTCTGAAACGAAGTAAAATCCTCAGAAAAAAACACGGCCCCCGCTACAAGACGATGTCGCAGGTCGCCAATCCGAAGCGCCTCAATCTCAAGCTCAAGAAGTTCGATATGAGCAAAATCAAGCACGACAAGGTCGTCGTTCTGATCGGCAAGCGCGAAACCGGCAAATCATTCTTAGTCAAAGATCTGCTGTGGCACAACCAGTCGCTTCCTTGTGGAACAGTGATTTCCGGCACGGAGGGTGCGAATCAGTTCTACGGCAAACTCGTCCCCCAGATGTTCATTCACGAAGAGTATAATCCGATTATTATCGCAAATGTTCTCAAGCGCCAGAAGCTCGTCGCCAAGAAGATTTCCAAAGATCTGTCGGAGCGGGGCACGACCGTTGTAGATCCGCGGAACTTCCTAATTCTGGATGACTGTCTGTATGACCAGACGTGGATTCGCGACCGGAATGTTCGTTATCTGTTTATGAACGGTCGGCACGTTCATACGATGTTCATCATCACGATGCAGTACGCGATGGGTATTCCGCCGAATCTGCGCACGAACATCGACTATGTGTTTATTCTGCGTGAGAATATCATCAACAATCGGCGGAAACTGTATGACCAGTATGCCGGTATGTTTCCGGATTTTGATTCGTTTTGTCAGGTTATGAACCAGTGTACGGAGAACTTTGAGTGCCTCGTGATTGACAACAACGCGAAATCGAACAAGCTGGAGGATCAGGTGTTCTGGTACAAGGCCGCACCGCACAATGATTTCCGCATCTGTTCACCGGAATTCTGGTCGCATTCGGCGGCGTATGCAAAGGAAGACGATGGGGCAGACGAAGATTTTGATCCGACAGCGGGCGGACGGAGCCGCCGGTTCCAGTTGAACGTCCATCGCGCTTAGGCGCAGCAGCAGTCAATATTTATGTTAATATAATCTAGGGGATGTCTGGTGGAGCGGGGTCAGAAAAAACATCTACGAGTGAAGTATTCGACTACATAGTAGATGTATCTGATTCTCCGGCATTTAACCTAATGGAATTTAAAAGGTCTCTTTTAAATATACGACATTATTTGATGCCTATACTAAATGATCTACACAAAGAGTTTAAAAAAAGACATAAGGGTCATAGTGTAGATAAGGATAAAGCTTTAGAAATTAAAAGTAGATTTAAACAAATAGCGACTGAGTTGTATACATTAATTTATCCACATAAACAACTAATATTAGGAAATACAGATAAGAAATTTACCGAAATTATATATTTACTAGATACAATTTTAATAGGTCTTGTACCGTTTGTAACAGACCCACAAATAATTACAACAATATTTAATTATTTAATGTATGAAACTGGTAAGTATGAAGATTCTAAGTTTTCAGAATATGAACAAATTATTACAAATGGCTTAAGTGAACTATCAAAAACATCAGGGTTAATGACTAAAGAAGATAAGGAAAAATTTGTTAATGTTTTTAAAACCTTTATGAATATGCATGTAGAACAACAATCAAACATTATCGACTATTTTGCTGGTCTTGCACTTGATAAAGATTTAATTAAATATATAGAAAATTTTAGAAGAACAAATACTGTTGAAAAAATGAACATAATAGAACAATATTGTATAGACATTGTATTTTCTATAAAAACTACTGAAGAAGACAAAAAACGTTTATTACATCAATTTGATCTTGTGTCTTCCAGAATTGATAAAGATCAAAAATACCCTAAGTTATTAACTGCTATGCGATTTATATATTATTGTATTGTGCGCAAAACTATTGGCGCTGAACATTTTGATTCAGAAATGCTACAGTTAGAAAGATTTTTAGATAATGATATATATAAAACTGGACGAGATGAACACGATGAACACAGAAATACACACGAGGAAGCATTTGCTTTTGTTACAAATATGAATTTACTACTTTCACTTGACACAACGCTTTATGATGGTAGCACTGTTACAGATATTACAAAAGCTAAAGCTCTTGGAACTACAGCATTGAACACTATATATAATCTTATTCCTCATCCAAAGAAAATAGATATTAAAAAATGGTACACACCAGATCAAGCAATCTATATATTTTTTAATCTTGCTTCAAAAGATCCTGTCAAAAAAAATATACTAGATAGACTATATGCGTCGTTAGATACTGCCTTTAACACGGCTATTGCAGCTCGTAGAGCTGCAACTAACAGTGCTAATTCAGTAATCAAAGCAGGGCAAAATGCTAAAATGAAGGCACTAGAAGAAGCTCGCGCTAAGTTCGCGGAGACAATAGCAAAGAGAACTACAGAATTAGCAGCAGAAGAAACCGCGGCAGCGGCTGCGGCCGCGGCTGCCGCTGCACAAGCTGAAACAAATCGAGCCGCTGCACGAGAAAAAGCTGAAACAAATCGCGCTGCTGAACGAAAAAAAGCTAAAGCAAATCGAAATACTGCAGAGGCTGAAGCGGTAGCTAAAGGAGCTGAGGTTTTAGAGTCGATAAGAGCAGAATGGGTCGGCGTTAATGAAAAACCGGCTGCTGCTATACAATCTGCTAAGATTACTGTGATTGATCATTTTCATACATTTGCCCCATTAAATATAGGACCTTTAATAAATGATATTATAGAAAGTTCGCGTATTACGATGGGCGCAGTTCAGTTACGGAAAGATACATATGACGCACTTTTTAGCCATGGTTATGGTTTGGAAATTCTTGTGGCAGGGTATTTAGAAGTACAAGGCAGCAAACCTATGAACACTGGAGTGTTAGATTTATTAGCTAGATACTTGGGGATATTGCCTACCTTTATACATCGTATATGCCCTGGTGCTGGTACTATTAGAGATGCTGTTGGTAAATGTGCAGATAAAATACAACGATTAATGGAAGAACTGCCAATATTTGTGCCGAGTGTATTTTATAACAAACCGGTGTGGGATGATATAATGTGGGGAAAAATTTCTGGAGAAGAAGATATTAATGCAGTTAAAGATGCTGTTGCGTGTCTCTGTATGGGCGATACGTCTGTTACTATTGATTGGTTTACGCAAGCTATTTATCCATTTATTGAAGTAAGATGTTCAAATGTATGTAACATTAAATTAGATATAAGAAGAACAGGAGATATCTATTTAGATTTTACAAAAGAAGAATTAAAGGATTTTTGTCAAGGTAAATCAGTACCACATATATCTATTCACGTTCCAAAATTTGGAGTGAAGAAAGAATTTACAAAAGGGGCATTTCATTTTTCATTTAATAAAACGGTAGTAGGCGGTAAACCAATACCGTATTTTCGTAGATATATATTTAACGGGCGTTTCTTTCAGCCAGAACCTATGAAAATGATACCTACTGGAAAACTACCAGTTGAGGATAATACGCATGGCATGCCGGCTGACGTTATTAGCGCCGTTGATGACTGTTTTAAATACTTTAGTTGCTTATTTTCACCGGAAGCAAGTGCTGAACTGATTAGCCGACGCGGTGGCGCAGTACGCAGAACACGTAAAATAAGAAAATCCAAGTATGGGAAGACTAGATCGGCGAAGTCTAATAAGGGTAAGAACCCTGGCATAAACGTGACAGCATCTTCCCCATCTCTTTTGGGCCACAGCAAATGCAAAAGAAAGTCGACTTTACGCTTGAGGAGAAGGAATCCTTACCGTTCAAGATAATGATTATCCACGATGTGCCGTCTATTAACACGTGTAAGAACCTAACAGTAATTCGGCGATCCTATCCTACCACCAATGTTCTACGACCCTATCGGCAACTAAATGTTGAACTTCTTGTTTATGATAAGAATAAGTTCACCATCGTATACAACGCACGATTGAAGCTTCACGTATTTTATGAAGCGACCGAAGATGTTATACTCGAAATAAATGACACGAAGCTCGAAATCGATAAAGCAGCGGAGCCAAGCATCAAGGAACAAATAATGACAGAACTGTCTCTAAACAAACAGATCATCGACGATAAATTCGCGGGCCTCGTCGTGCCGTGGTCAACGATACTGGAACTATCCAATCTGGATGTAGGAATGAAGGCGATTGATTGGTCAAAAGAGCCAGATGAATATGATCTGTTTGGCTAATCTAGAAATGCGTAATCCACGAAAATAACACGGCATCGTCAGATAACGTATACAGCGAACACGAAAACTCTGGTGCGTTGAAATACGACGAATCCTCACACTCTTTTGTAAACAATATATGAACTATGAACTTTTGGACAGAGTGAGCAAGTTCCTTTGTCCAAGTGTACACGATAGGAGACGCTTCTGTGAATTTCAGATATTTTGAACCGGTTTCTCCGTCGGAATCATCGGCCGAATCCCAGATGCAATATTGTTGAAGATAATTGGACTCTTCTTCCAACTCAGAATCAACAATGGAATATCTGAACAGTACGTGTGCGCACCGAAGGCGGGCCCTTACAAATGGCAAGAATATTTCATCTTCTTCTTCATAGTTTTCTGCATAGTTAACTGTCTTTGAAAATGTGATCCGTGTAAAGAGGACGGCGTCTTCAGATATTCTGTAGACCGAACATAAACTCAGATCATCTATGTTTGTAAATTGACAGGCTTCATCCGTATCTGAATGAGATGTTAATCGCATATCCATTATTGCTTCCATACTTTTCTCATTTCTATCAATATCTTTAGGTTTCACATCTGTGCGTATGTCTTTTCACCGAGGCGTTTGAGTGTGAACGGCATATCCGCCAGAAGCGATCCCAAGAACTGCGGCAGAATGAATTGAAACTGCATCGTGAGCGTTGTGAAAAACTGAATGATCTGAAGGATCTGGTAGAAGAAGGGCTCCATTATTGTAATCACATAAATCCAGAAGCGGCTATACGGCACTTCTTTAATGGCGCGATTATATACAAATGAATGGATATTGTTCGCCATAATCCACTGATAGTAGGATGTCATTAGCGATGCGAAAAAGCCCACCGCATACAATGCGATCACTTTGGACCACGAATCGATCTTAATTCCAAGAAATGTTCCAGCGCCGGGTCCAAAGTGAAGAAAGCCATTTGAGAACGCACCCTCTTCATCAAGGAAAATAATGTAGCCTACTAAAAATAACGTGAACAATACGAGCACGACTTTTGGCTCCATAAAAAAGCTGACAAAACCCATTCTATCTATTGTATAGAGAAAAATGCGATGCCAAGGCAAAAAGATCAAGGGTTCAGGCTCTTGTAAGCGGAGCTCACACGAAATAAAACCTTCGGTCTCCACTAACTCACTTGGACTTGGCTCAGATATACAGGCTCTGTTGGCAGCCAGAGCAGCTCAGGATGCCCGTTACTTTCCTTTGGTTTCGTTAGCTCAAGAGCGACCTGTAGAGCCGAATCCACCCGCCCCTCGAAGCGTATCCGGACCCGGCAACGCATCCACAACCACCACTTCGAGCCAAGGCCTCAAGTCACCCGCGGCGATCTGTACGAGCCGCTCGTGAGTGCTGATAGAGTAATCATCAAGCTTGGCAAACGCCGCCTTCAGAATACCCCGATACGTGGCGTCGATGAGTCCCATCGAATTTGCAAGACGGAGCGGTGTCTTACTAATACTGGAACGCGGCGTCAACCAGAAGGCGCGCGGTGATCCCTCTGCGTCAACCGCCAGAGCACGGCAGCCCTGTCCGACGAGAGCAGCATACGTCGAATACTTGTTGTTCACATCAGCAAGATCACAATGAAGATCGAAGCCGCTATTACGCTCTGTTGGTGGCGTGCGATTGTAGGCATCGGCGGCGGTCTTGTACACGGCGGCAAATTCCATAGAGACGGGTTCAATAAAGAGGCGGAGCATCGTACTTGTTTGGGGTATCAGGGCAGACACAAGTCAAGTTTTATAACTAAAGATTATTGTTTATTATTTAAGAAATAAAGTCTAGCTTAAGTATAATGAATGATATGGAATCACTTGATATAATATTTAATAAATATAAAACAGATAAAGGTGTTAGTTTCCATAATTATTCTCGACAGTATGATTCACTATTAAGAGATTATAGACAAAAAAATATAAAATATTTAGAAATAGGGGTTTTCACTGGTGAAAGTCTTAAAGCGATGAGAGAAACATTTAAAAATGCAAAACTAATTCTTGGTACAGATATTTCTCCTGAATGTAAACAATATGAAGATATTGATTCTAATATCTTTGTAGAAATTGGAGACATGACAAAAACTGATATTATAAAAAAAATACATAATAAATACGGGGCGTTTGATATTATTTTAGATGATGGCTCGCATAATAATAAAGATGTTATTAAAACATTTGAAGCATTGTTTCCGCTATTAAATGATGATGGTTTATACATAGTTGAAGATACAATAACGTATAAATCGGAATTACATAGAGATAATAACTATAAGAATCATCTTGATTATTTTTTTGATTATACAAAATTTCTCAATCAATGGAGATATGATTCAACTGAAGGGGTAAAAGATTGGTGTATAGATCCTTTTAAAATTCAAAAAAAAACAGATAATGTATTTGAATATTCTATAGATAAGATTGAATATGGCTGCTCATATATTGCAATTCACAAGAAAATTCGCAATCATTGGATAAATTAAACAGGAACGGTTGTAGTTGTATCTATAATAGATCTCCCCTTATATGTTGGCAATACAACATGTGTGCTACCCTTTTTAATTCCAACAAAATACAAGTCCTTTGAACTACTATTGTAATATGAATTCCAACTAGAAAATACGTCATCTAGTTTTCTTACATCGTTTACATCAACTACTGTAAGATTCTTATAATAATCAACCATATCCGCAATATTACCACGCGTACCATAGGAATCACTCGGCTGACTACGTCGCGTACCGTGCTCAGCTCTATTTGTAGAAGCACACGTAAAGAAAAATAACCCATCTGGTTTGAGCATATCATATATCTTAATAAAAGAAGCTGAATAGTCCGGGTCGTGTTCAAAACATTCTGTAGAACAAATTGTATCAAATGTATTATTTTCAAAAGGGAGCGCCGAGGTCTTAGAAACAATTGTTACGTTTGTAGCCTCTATTACATCGTTACCATCGTAGTGGCAGTTGTCAAAAAGAAAACGATTATTTCCGTTAATATCGCCTGAACCAACATCTAGTACCCTTTTGTTGACACAATAGTCTGGTAATATTTGTTTTATAAACACGGTGAAGTCTCTCGCTTCGGGATGCATTATACTAACGTCTGATATATTTACTTATCCACTTAACCGCATTTGGATATTACTTATCTGAGTAAAACAGATACGTAGTAGCCAACATCATTCACCTTCAATATTGAGAGCGCATTAGCCCTAGTGTTTGGCTTGACGGGGCATAAATGTGTAATCCAGATGTGTTGGACTAAATGTCTTGCGAATGAGTTTGAGGGCCGCGGCCTTGTCGAACCACTTACACGAAAAGATATCCAGATAAGCATCATCACTGGTCTCGTCGCAGTGTACCGTGATGTTCGATGTCTCGATGAGCTGAAACATAGAGAGGCCCAGAAGCGTACCTTCGCCAAAACGATAGACACGCGGCGGACCATAGGGCTTCATATCTATGTCTTTAACGAGCTGTTTGGCAAAGGCAGCTAGCGCGGCCTTTGAACGCAGAACTGTGGGATCACATCGCCCCGCGTTCACAATTAAGTGGTAGCCCCAAGCTTTCTGATTTTTTTGGTTTTTCTTATTTTTTCTAGTTTTGTTCGGCATCGATACCCCCTACTTTTGTAAGGGATTATTATATCTGTGTTATGCGTATTCAATCGTCTCCTTCTTACGGGCGATGGCAAGATCAGGATGACCCTCCGAGCTGAACATATCGGCAGGTTGGGCCGGTGCGTCCTGTTCACCGAATGCCACTTTCTCTGCCTTCTCTTTTGCCTCCTTCTCCTTTCTCTCTCTTACATCAGCCAGTGTAGGAATAGCACCCGTCGCCTTGGCCTCCTTAACCGCGGCAGCTGCTGCCGCTACCTTCTGGCGTTTTTCCTCCTCGAAGAACTCATCGCGCTTCTCGGCGTTCTCACGATACGACTTCATCAGCTTATTGAGATCGTCGCTCTGGTACTCTTGGTCCTTGACATCATCTGGGTCCGGATCCCACGGCAGCCACTCTCCAACATCGGCCACATACACATTGAAATACGGATCCTTCTTGTTCAGCGTCTTGGCACGGGCATTGGCCTGCTCCTGGGTCGAATATACACCCCGGACTTTGAGGCCGTGCATCGTGGTCTGGAAATTATTCTGCTTATGGAATTCATCCTCGAGACGCTGGCGATTCTTGAGCATATACTTCTCGTAGCTGTCCACGATAGCCGTCTCCCGGAAGTCAGAGAGATTTGCCTTGACGTGCGCATCGAGATCACCGGTGGTCTTCCGGCTGATATCGGCCCGCTGGACCTTTACCTTATCAGACAGTCCGAGGAGAAGTGCGGCGCAGCCGCTGGCATCGGAGAAATCGGCATTCCGGAGATCCATTTCAACATCGGAGAGTGTATTCTGCATCTTGTTAAAGGTCTGCATCATAAAAGACTCGGTGGCGGAGATTCGATGATTCAACTCGTAAAATTCAAGGAACTTGCTGAAAAAGAAAAGATCCTTGTTGCGGAGGATTCCCCGGTTGGGAGTGAGGAAACTTAGGCAGACATATTTCTGGCCACGAACCTCGTCGTCGCCCTCGAGGAAAACCTGGGTCTTTTCATTTGCTCCGTCGGAAGCCATTCGTATTCTATTGATGGGCCCCGGGCTTTAACTCGTAGTCTGAACGAGGAACATTGATAAGCAGACCACGGCGGCCAAAGATTTTCGGGACCCACATTATAAGTATGGACGGCTTCACTGTTACAGAGCTCGTAACGCGTGCGATCAAATACTTTCTTGAGGGCCTCGCGGTCGCCCTTGCGACGTTCATCATTCCCCAGAAGAAGCTCAATGTCGAGGAGATCCTCGCGGTGGCGATTGTCGCGGCGGTGACGTTCGCGCTTCTTGATCTGCTTGCCCCGAGCATTGGCCTCACGGCGCGCCAGGGCGCGGGCTTCGGTCTTGGCGCCAACCTCGTAGGGTTCCCTCGGCTCTAAAGAGCCAAGGTTAACGGACCGTAGCTATCGCTAGGTCCGGTTCCCCCGTCTCTAAACAGAGTTTAGAGACAGGTCAATTCAGTCTCTAAGCACAGCTTAGATGTAACTGCTAACTATTGTTTCATATCTAACGTGTTCGTAATACGTCAGATATGTATTTATCCAGTGTAAATAGAGGAATGGCTGCTGCTGCTGATGATGATCCTGATGCTACGTTTCGTAATCCGTTAGAGTTGGGTGGGTATAGCGAAGCAATATCCCTTTCCGAAGCACTTGTGAGTGCTTCCGACATGAAAAAAGATGCTATAGAAACTAAAGGTACAAAACTATATGCTGATGAAGCAAAAAAACTAAATGTTGCTTTGACTCATCTACTTAATGTACGTTCGGACCATTTAACTGCATCGAACTATGCATCTGTTGTAGAAGATTATTACAGTAAAGTAACAGGATCAGAAGATGTAGAAAGCACCTCATTATCTGTTTTCAAAACTGAGAAACCTCGTGCTGGTACAAAAGATCTGGATGATATATATTTGAATAATACTTCGGGTGGTGTACGTGTCTTTTGTGATACAGGGTTACATCCAGGATTTTCCATTAATTTTAAAGATTCTGTAGTTGATGTACAGACAGCTGGGAATGTAATCGATAAAGGAACAGGAGGGCACGGATGTGGCGAAACGTATCCTGCTAAAAATACTACTGTAGAGTTTATTCAAGATGATTTAGCTGCGTTTGGATTTAGAGATATACGTGTTAATATACGTAGAGAAGGCGATATTTATATTATTACAATAACAAGAGGTGGAGCTGAAGGATGGGTTTTAGAAGAACGAGTTGATATTAATTTTGTAAGAAAGTCAGGAGGGACAAACTTTTTTGCCGGTAATGATAAAAAAAATACATTTTTGAAGGGTGTTATAACTAGCATTGCTGCGAATATAGTAAATGTAGAAAAATGGCTTACAGCAAAAGAATTAGGAGATCTTTTGCAGGCAATGCTGGCTATTAAATACGCACGGAATCATTCAACCATAACTTGTTTTGGATTTAGCAATGATAGAGGGTATATAGGAAGATTGTTACGATGGTCACCAGCAAACCTCGGTGCTGTATACAATAATCCTGGTAAAAAGGATGGTTGCGTTAAAAGTCATTTTATGCGACGTAAACAGAATGAAAGATTATTTAAAATATTATTACGACAAATCAAACTGTGTGCTCAGCAAATAGTAGAGCATAATAGTAATATAATTTATATTATAAATATGGCACTATCCATTAAAGATTTACCAATAAAAACGACTGGTAAAATTACTCGAACACTACTCGTTGATAGATTATTAGAGTGTATTAAAGACTGTATAGAAAGTGCAAATTCAACTGTGAGAAAGATTTTAGATGCTGCTAAAACCGCGTTTGAGGCAGCTAATGAGAATAATGCTATTATTGCTGTTAATGCTCTTAATGCTGCTCTTGCTCCTCCTGCTGCTGCTCCTGGTGGTGGTGGTGCTGCTGCAGCTGCTGCTGATCCTGGTGGTGGTGGTGGTGGTGGTGCTGCAGCTGCTGCTGATCCTGGTGGTGGTGGTGCTGCTGCTTTTGCTGCTCTAAAGGCTCATTTTGTAGCACTTCTTACAGAAACTATCAGGAAAGCTGCTGCTGCCGCTCTTGCTCCTCCTCCTGCTCTTGCTGCTGCTGGTGGTGCCGGTGGTGGTGCCGGTGGTCTTCCTGCTGCTCATCCTGCTTCTCCTGCTCTTCTACCTTCTTTTTCTCCTCTTACTAGTCCTGCTCCTTCTGCATCTGCAAGTGCTGGTGGTGCTCCTGCTGCTCCTGCTGCTTCAGCTGCTATTGCCCCTGCTGCTGCTGCTCCTGCTCTTTCTGCTACTGCTGAAGCTAAAGAGCGGGCAAAAGATGTATGCGATATCTTGACGCAACATAAGGTTGTTAATATTTTTACGGTGGCCGTAAATGATCGTGGAAAAACAGTCGGTATAGTTATTAACAAAAACATAACTAGACTATTCGTAGAGCCAAAAGCTGATACATTACGCCCTGATGATAAATTATATCGCATAACATACGCAGGAGCGTCGTTTATGAATTGGGATTTACATAGTTTATTTGGTTCATCACATAATCACGCGTTAATACTGAGAAATATGGATTGCGCCTATGTTCCTACAAGCCGTCGTAGTCTTGTTCGTCAAGCAGGCGGGGGACCCTGTAAAAACATACTTAAACAAAAAGGTGGCGGTGAAGAAAATCGATCGCGTAAAGAGTATAATGTAGATAAGCAAGTCTACAACGCGTTAAAACAAGTAATATCCTCGACTACACCGTATCTTCGTATATCTATGTACGATGCGGATAATGATCCTGAAGCACCCAACGGATTTAATAGAGATGATGATATAGCTCCAGGGTACTCAGATGAACGTTTTTATCGTGGTAAAAGTCTTCCTCCTCCTGATTGTATTAATAGTATTTTACTGGAGGACCCATATAGCACTGAAATTAAAAATATAATTTCAGGAGACGCAGCAGCAGCAGCAGCAAAAGTAGCGGCAGCAGCACCAGGAGCAAGAGAAAGAGCAGCAGCCGCAGCAGCAGAAGCAGCAGCAGAAATAGTAAGAGTAAGAGCAGTAAGAGCAGCAGAAGGAACAGCAAGAATAAGAGCAGAAATGGCAGAAGCAGCAGCAGTAGCGGCATTATCAGTTGCTGCAGCAGGAAGAGCAACAGCAGCAGCACCAGCAATAAGAGAAAGAGACGGAATGGATTTAGAAGAAGCGGCAGGAGGAGCAGGAGCACCTGTAGCAATAGCACGACAAACTGATCGCAGTATACTATTTCTCGATAATGACGTTGTATGTAACTGTTGTCGTATTCCTGAGAATACGACATATAACTCTTATTTAAGAAATAGATATAGTGATGATTATATTTTTAACCTCAACTCATTTGATGTTATCAAAGCAGAAAAAATAGATGACGTCAATATTTCTCCCGACAGAATGACGGTTAGAAGTATAATGTCTAAAATGGAACTATATTTCAATAATCCACGTACAAATTGTGCGTTTACAAGTCCTATGTTTTATTTTAATTTATTTGACAGAATATTACGTGGTAACCCCCAAAATGGGCGTTATAAAGATATACTTGATATAAATGTGGTTGTTATGAATAATCATATTGATGTTATTATTGATGAGATTAAATTACATTTTGAAAATTTGCTCGGGCTTTCAGGCACCCATACTGCTACTCGTTTACCCTCTCAATTTGAAATACAACAGTTTGCACACGGAAATACGTTAGCTATAGGTTCTAACCCAGCTGAACCGATAAACTATTATAAATCTTATTTATTAAAAAAATATGGATATTTGGAGGTATGCTCCAAAAATAAAGAAATTGAAGCGGTGCACCGGCGGATGCTGCCGCTAGCTCGATATGGCCAAAGTCGAGGTGCCCCCCCACAGTCAGATGGGTTTGGTGATGAACTTGCAGCAGCTGTTTCTTTTTATAATCTTCAAACAAGAATAATCAACCAAGTTAGAGAATATATCAGTGATAATAGAATTAGAGTTGTCTTGAATGACGAAGAAATCTATAGCTTAGTACAACAATATTTTGGGAAACCTAATATGGTTGATCTACTCAAAGGACGTATAAAAAAAATTGCAATTCGTCGTGCTGCTAGAGGTAGAGGTAATCTTGCTTTCCTCCGTGATAGAGATAGTGGTAGAGGTGCGGGTGCTGGTGGTAGTGGAGCAGCCGCTGGTGCTAGATCGCGGAATCGCACACCAGGTGGTGGACTTCGTTCTGATATATTTGAACCTCTGCCTGGAGAGGTACGCACAGGCAGTTCGGCGTTTACTCCAGGCTTGATGAGTAGGATAGGAGGAGGCGCACGGAAAAGCCGCAAAAACAAAACCCGTAAAGCAAACAATCGCAAATACAATCGCCGCACACGACGCAACAAACACTAAATGTCCAACGCAAGAAGTTATCAATCTTCAGAATCATCGATTCCCAAGATAGATAATTTAAATTACATCGTCTTAGCCATAATACGGCGCCGAATAGCGATTCGGCTTGGCCGGAACTACAGGTGACATCTGGACATACGGAGCCGGTGCGGGAACATACAAATCCGAATGAACCGGATAACTGTTCGGAATTCGAGTCATCGCGGCCATTTCGTCCGGATCCTGAACCGGCTCACCTGGCCAATACAAGCGTCCCTGGCCGATACCGACCGCCTCGCTGGGAAGAGTCCGGCAGCCATTCCATTCACACACCCGCTTCGATAACTCAGGAACCATCGTATCCGTGCAGCCCGTAGATCCACCTACGCGAACAGAGGTGGCACGATCCGCTTTCACTGCGTTCTGACCCGTCATCTGCATTTGCTGTTTGCGATCAAATGTGTTAGTGCCCTTGGCGATCAAACAGTTGCCGCGATAATCCGTGAACAGACGACCATCGGCCATCCGTGCGGGCGAACCGGCGTAGCGCGGATTCGGTATGCGAACAAACATTCCCTTATTCTGCCAGCCGAATTTATTCTAGGACAACGGCCTCCTCCGTAAGATCGAGCGTGCGCTCAACGACAACATCTTGTGCCGTAGGAACAGGTGCCTGTGCTACAGATACTGGAGCCGAAGTAATCTGGTTACGGAGAGCGGCTAGGAGCTCCTTCTTGCGAAGCTCACTGACACCGGTGAGTCCACGCTGCTCTGCAAGACGACGAAGATCCTTCACGGGCATCGACTCAAGAGACTCTTGACTCTGGTTTTCTTTCTGGCTCTGAGTCGGTGGCGTTGGCATACGAATCTCGTGTTGAATAAAGAGTTCACGGAACTGCGCATCTTTATCCGTGGAAACTTCCTTGACATCATCCTGTGTGACACCGATGCGGCCACCGGGTTGGAGATCTACGGGCGCTTGATCAAGAGCCGACAGCGGAGTGGATCCACCAACAGAAGTCGGAGGCCAGTCATTATCTTCGGTTTCAGCCTCTTCCTCTACCAATCCCTCATCATCGTCCTTGTATTCCGGGACAGGCACAGAAGAACCGGAACCAGGACCAGAAGAGCCAGAAGAGCCAGAGCCAAGAGAACCAGATCCTTGGAGTCCTCTCAGTTCAAATACAGCGTTTTCCAAAAGCTGGACCTTCTTCTGTGTCAGCTGGATGTGACTCCAAAACCAGTACAGGATTCCCGCCGCCAGCACCGCTCCACTGAGAATCAAAAAGATCGATTCCATCGACAGGGCGTTCATTGCTTTACTGCCTACCTCTGCCTTTTTTTAATCAGCCGAACCGCATCCAGGAAAACCAGGAAAACCAGGAAAACCAGATCTAAGAAGCCCCCGCTCTCTCAGAATCTCCCGTACACTGCTAAACCGATTCACACCTCTACGAACCTTGTACGTGTAAATGAGGCGATCCGGGTCAGTCGGATTCACCGCCGCATCCATACACAGATGCTGGACTTCTTTGTAACGTTCCGGCAAGTTCATATAGTGCGTACTCACAATGCTAAACAGCCCACGCACCTTCGGATCATACAATTGATCCAAGAATACCTGTGAGGCCTCCACACCATCGTGCGCATTCGTGCCGTGGAATATTTCATCCATCATCAGAAATGTTGGACTCGCCGCCGCAATTCGCTCTTTCACATCCTTGGCAAATTCGATCTCCGCCTCGAACAGACTGAGTTTGCCCACGATGTCCGCCGGTGCCAGAGCCGTGATAATATTGGCGAATCGGGGAATCCGAGCCTCACGGGCAAACACTATACCCACCGTATGAGACATCAAAACCGCCACACCGATGGCCTTGAGTAGCGTGGATTTACCGCCCCTATTCGGTCCCGTAAGAAGTACATTCCGATGTACAGAGCCAGAAACATCCGCCATCGTGACCGAATTATAAACGCGCTCTTTCCTGGGAACACCGGGGTGGTACAAGTCTGTTAGTTCCAATGAGTCAGAAGAAGCCTGTGAGAAACACGTTCTCTTCGCGGTAGCGAGGCAGGCCAACATATCCAGATGACCCGCAAACGCTAAGATCTCACGAACACGATCCGGCGTATTCCAGGCGTGTCCGAAGACACCGAGCTCACCGTCGGACCAAGGCTCCTGTAGAGCGGGACAAAGCGGTACACCCATCCTGATCGCGAGGCCACGAGTTGCTTCCGTGAACTTCGCAACGGCCGTAGATCGCAAACGCATATCCGCCACAACGGCCCGCATAGAGATAGCAGCAGAGATCTGATTCCAGATGGAGGCGACGAACATTGCGACTGCTGCTCCAATGTGGACGAACTGTTCGCCGAGTTCCGCCATTCCACCGGTACCCGCGAACCGTGGCTTTCCCAAAATAGACGGCATCGCCGTTTTCAGAGATTTCTGTAAAAGCGCGAAATAGCCTTCAATGGTGAGTGGCTCTTTTGCGATCACCGTAAAGAACAGAAGGGGTGCTAAGAAGACGAGGAGCGGCAAAAGGACTGAAAGTGCTGGCAGAAACAGAGTCCGGAATCCCACAATGAGTTCATTGAGCCAGCCGAGTTGGTTGAGCCAGGCAAAGCGGGAATCGGCGGCCCACAGAATCTGCGTATAGTATTCGGCGTGGCGGGTATCGGTCGCGGCCTCGGCAACGGAGCGAACACTGTCTTCGTGGTCACGGAGCTGGATCCGGAGGGTCTTTATTTCTGCAGCATCCGATTTTGTCTTTACGCAAATGGAGCGAAGCGTGGTCTGACGATTTGTTAGTTCCACCTTGTCCGCAATAGGATGCGACAGCCGCTCTCTGAGAGCATCGGCGCCGACTTTGGTAAATGTTGGCAGAGAATCGACGAGCCCATCAATGTCGAGGTCGCGTAACACGGATGCGCCTAACTCAACCATCTGGCGTATACGCACAAAAGTTGACGGTGTTTTTGCCCGCGTCAGGTCCCGTAGGAAGGAAATGACCGACCTAAACGTTTCCCACGCAATAAAAAGTATGATGCTTCCGCCTGTACTTGCCGAGGCCCTTGGGTACATGCAACGTCCGTTTGCGTGTCCTGATGAGGTCAAGGCGCGGATAGCTGCTCTGCGTGTGCCAGCGGATGAAGTTACTGGCACACGGATAAGTACCAATTGGAGGAGCTTTGGTTCTGGTTCTGGTTCCTCTGGTTCTGGTTTCTCTGGTTTTTCTGGTTCTTCTGGCTCTGGCTCTGGCGCTCCAAGGACGTGGGGATCTGGTTCTCACAGAGGACGAGGTGGATATCAGTCATCCCGCTCTGGTTACAATCAAGGTCCCCGCCCCGATCGTGCTCTTGCTCCCCGCTTCGGAAACAAGGCACGGACAGATGTAACAACCGAAGAGAGAATGATGGATCGTATCCGCGATAAGATGAACAAATTCAGCGCCATCACCTATGAGGCGACCAAGACCTGGCTATCCCAGCTCTTGGATTCCGGCGAAACGGAGTTCTTGACGGATTTCATTACCCTGGTGTTTGAAAAGGCGGCATCAGAACAGACCTTCTGTGCTCTCTATGCGCGTCTCATTACGGAACTCCGTGAGGGATTTCCGCATCTTGATTCCGAGGTGCGTCGCATCTTCGGTGAGTTTATGGATATCTTCGTCGAGGCCGCGGTAGAACCTACTGCAGACTCGGTGGAGTACAAGGCATTTATTGCTCTGCGTGAGCGGCGGCGCTATCGTCGTGGCTATGCGGCCTTTGTAGGAGAGGTCGCCAAACTCAAGGTGCTCAGTGTCGAGGATGTTACACGCACGTGTGTAGTAATCTTGGACGGTCTTTCACAAGCCAAGATAGTTGCTGACAAAAATATGCTATGTGAGGAATATGCGGATTGTCTGACGGCGCTCGTCAAAAGTTGTGGAACACTTCTCAAGCCAACATCTGCTCCTTTGGTTGAGCGCGTGAAGGCCACGATGGATCGTACGGGATCGCCGAGTCTTACAAATAAAGCACGCTTTGCTCTGATGGATGTTGCCGAGTTACTTTGATCTATACGCTGTTGCTTCGCGATATCTTAACAACAGCAGGAGAGTAGGAAATTCGATTATTTGAAGAAGCAAGCGGATTAATGCGCGCTTGCGTTTTTGGTAGAGACTCTGTACGACTTACAGGTTGCCTCTTTTTGCAACGTCCTTCAGTGGCCGCATAATAAGCCAGGCTACCGATAATTGCGAAAGCACATAGTCCGCCAATGATACCACCGATAATTGGAGCGGTATTTGTTGAAGTGGTGACAGGAGCAGGCACAGAAACAATCTGTCCACTAGAACCTACGGAGGTGGCGAAGGCTAGGATAGTCGGATCTGTCTGGAATGCGGTTTGACTAACATAAGGCGCATTCAGAAGATCGAAGGAGACGGTTGTATCTGTGTTAGCGGCTTGAAGACGGCGCTGACGATACAATAGTCTTGCGGCTGCAGTACAGTTGGGGACACCTGATCCCTGCGGCTTCGTGAATGGAAGATCTGTGGCGCCGACAGACATTGACATAAGTTCGATGTTTTCCAACGGTGTTTGGACAACACAGGCAAGAGCAGTTTGGAGCTGTTGAAGTTTTGGGGAGCTCCGAATAAGAGTGTTGTTTGCATTTTGGAACAATAGATTGAAAGTCTGGCGGGGATAGCGGGAAGGTTTTGCTGATGCAGATAGATCTGCTTGCTTAGGCGTGAGAGTACCTGTTGCAGATGCATCGGCTTGCCGAGGTGTAGATGTAGTCGAAGGATCCACCTGTTTGTTCGTATTCGTTGCTGTAGATGAGGTCGAAGGATTCATCTGTCGGGGTGTGGAAGTTGCAGATACCATTGGATCCACCTGTTTGTTCGTGACTGTGGCAGAAGCAGATGGTTCGACTTGCTTACCCGTTTGGCTACCCGTTTGGGTGCCCGTTTGGGTGCCCGTTTGGGTGCCCGTTTGGGTAGAAGACAAAGAAGGATAGTCCTGTTTGACTGTTGCAGTAGCAGTTACAGAACTAGAAGACACCAAACTCCGGGAAGGATACGCAGACATAGAAGGATATGCAGAAGGTGAAGTTGAAGGATTTACAGACCTAGCCGGATATGCAGAAGGTGAAGTTGAAGGAGCAACTGATCTAGCCGGATATGCAGACATTGTAGAAGCAATTGACCTAGAAGGATAGGTCGATGCCGAGGCTGGAGGATTTGTAAGTTGTTGAGATGGGCGAACAGGTATAGAAGGCAAGGCACTGATCGATTGGCAGATCAGGGCGGCACAATTTGCTGTTGAAGAACCAGGAACACTAGCGCAATTCCGAACAGCGGTCTGACACGATAGAAGTGTGTAGTCGCAGCAAGTAGGAGAAGGAGAAGGAGCAGGAGAGCAAGCGACCCCACCACTAGTAGGTCCACAGCCAACACCATTTTGACCAAGAGCAGCAGCAGAGAAAATAAGCACTACCAGAGTTCGGAACATCCTCTTATTAATCATCGTTGAAATAAGTTGTATTGATTTTACCTCAAGTCAAATTTTATGCCTAACAAACCAAAAAAACAAAAGAACCAAAGAACCAAACCAAACCAAACCAAAAGGTGACGCGGTCACCCCCTCCCTCAAATAGCTATAAGACAATAGATAGATGCCGGTCATTAAGAGGAAAGATGATGGAAAGAAGAAGCCCGCGACTCCCCAGCCTCGTGTTCGTAAGAGTCGCCCCGACCACGACGACGATGACAGTTCCGTCGACAGTCACGGGAACCTTCGCGATCTGATCGAATACGAGACAGATGAGTCGGCAGAGATGTCTTCTTCCTACATTGAGAGTAGTTCTAGTAAAAAGACCACTCCGCCCAAGAAGCCGAAGCGCAAAGCCGCCGTCGCGGCCGCCAAGGCTATTGAGGAAAAGTTTGAAAAGGAGTGGGCAGACAAGAAGGCGCGGGCGAAGGCACGGGCTGCTGCTGCTGCTGCAGCTGCGGAAGAGGCAGACGATGAAGACGATGCCCCCATAGTTGTTAAGACTCGTCTTTCTAAGAAGGAGCCAAAGGAGGAAAAGAAAGATAAGAAGGTGAAGGTGAAGGAGAAGGTAAAGGAGAAAGAGAAGGCTAAGAAATCCAAAAAGGTCAAGACACCCTCACCTGAGCCTGAAGAAGAGGAAGAAGAGGAGGAAGAGGAGTTCGACGAGGACGACTATGACGATGAGGATGATGAAGAGGAAGATGATGAAGACGAAGATGAGGATGATGATGAGGACGATGATGAGGATGATGACAATGGCGGTCGTCGGATGCTGTCTGGAATCGATCTCCTTATTTCCGACATCGGTGGCGACTACCGTCCTCAGAAGCCCAAGAAGTACAAGCTCAGTAAGGAGCCCGAGAATGTTCGCCGTTTCGTAAAGCTCGTTCAGACCGAGATCGACGAGGACGAGGAGGACATTGATCGCGACATTGGCTACTTCAAGGGTCTCACTCCCGGCGCACAGGACAAACTTCTGACAAAACTCAAGACAAAGGTGGAGCCCGCCGAGCCCGCGGTTCCTCTGAAGTTTCAGATTATGTCCAAAGACGTGCCTCCCGAGATGGAACGCGTGGCCCTCGCCAAGTACAATGCTCTAATGAATATAGATCCCTCTACGACAGAGTACTACAAGGCGAGTCAGTGGCTCCACGGCTACACGCAGTTGCCGCTCGGTGTCTATAAGGATCTTCCTGTCAAGCTCGAGGACGGACAGGAGAAGTGTCAGGAGTTCGTGTCATCTGTGCGCAAGCATATGGAGACCGCAATCTACGGACACGAGGATGCCAAGCTCCAGATTATGCAGTTCGTCAGCAGCTGGATCGCGAATCCGCAGTCTGCAGGCAATGTGCTCAGTATTCACGGCCCTCCCGGTGTTGGCAAGACCACACTGGTGAAGGACGGTGTGGCAAAGGCGCTGGGTCGTCCTTTCCACTTCATCACGCTCGGCGGAGCTACGGATGCCTCTTTCCTAGATGGCCACTCCTACACGTATGAGGGCTCCACGTGGGGACGCATTGTGGATGTTCTGATCAAGTCCAAGTGTATGAATCCCGTCATCTACTTTGACGAGCTCGACAAGGTTTCCGAGACGCCCAAGGGTGAGGAGATCAACAATCTCCTGATCCACTTGACGGATGGCAGCCAGAATGATCGCTTCCAGGACAAGTACTTTACGGGAATAGATCTCAATCTGAGCCGCTGCCTCTTCATCTTCAGCCATAATAATCACGAGAAGGTGAATCCCATTCTGCGCGACCGTATGTACAACATCCAGGTCGATGGATTCGGCCTGAAAGAGAAGATCGTGATTGCCGAGACATACCTCGTCGCCTCGGCTCTTCGTGAAGTCAATCTCTTTGAGAAACTTGGCTTCAGTAAGGAAATCGTCACGCACATCATTGAGAACTTTACGGGTGAGGAGAAGGGTGTCCGTGAGCTGAAGCGCTGTATCCAGACGGTCATCAGCAAAATCAATCTGCTGCGGTTCTACAATGATCCGGCAAAGGTGCCGTTCGCGATAAAGGACTTTGCGCTGCCGTTCACGCTCAAGAAGGATCACGTGGATCTCTTCCTCAAGAAGAAGACGCCGCTGAACGACAGCATCGCGCATCTGTACTGCTAAAGCCACATACTAGAGAAACTTGTATTTCATAGCCACGGCCTTCTTCTTCAGGCCTTTACCACTGAATTCACCGTGTCCGTAATACTGTGAATATGGCTCTTCATTCATATCGATAAGTTCAATTGGAAGCTGTACACGTTCCAACAGTAAATATACGTTTTTGGTACCTACAAGGTACGGATAAGGTACATCACTATTTCCGATGGGAGCAATGAACTTGGATACAGCTTCACCGGTCTCGAGGCTGAAACTGATAATACTCTCTCTGCAAATAGTGACGTATTTGTTCGCCTCTGTCTGCAAGACAATTGTATTTCCCTTTTCAAAGTCTCCAAAAAGTTTGGACTCAATATTTTCACCAAGCCAAATATTCTTGTATTTAATATCGTGTATCTGGGGACCGATTGTGAAAGTTCCTGTATCATCGTCACCGATCGTATTATACACAATGGCACGTTTCTCTTTCGGGCGATCTTCAACCATATAGGATACATTGCCGTTATCGTGGATATTATAGATTTTGCCTTTCTTTCCTTTTCCATTTTTCCGGGTGCCAGAGCCAGAAGAACCAAGTGGAATCCACACGTGTGAGCCGGTCTTGGTTTTAATGGATTTATACTGACGACCATCATTTCCTTCTTTAGTTTCCCACGGGCAATCACCGGCGTGAAACGGAGGCGATGGCCTCGTTGCGTATTTTTTCTGTGTGACCCTAACACACTTGCCCATTTCTCTATTAGTTAGAGTTATATATTAAAAATACTGTTAGAAGACTTTCGGGAACTCTTTGATGAAGAGGACTTCCGAGCCATTAATGCGCGAGCATAACTGGCTTCTTTAGAAGTTAAGACACCGACAATGATTCCGCCACTAACAAGCACATCTGTTCCGACGTGAACTGCTGTAGGAACATTTGGATTATGGTGGAATCCACCACGACCTGTAAGAGGACCGGATAGTCGCACACGCATCGTTTCATCTCCAAACGCAACATCGAAATGTGCATCGCCGTGTTCTTTGACCACCGTCATAAGTGTATACGGAGTCTCCAAACCTTTCTTTAGAGAACGGAAGTATTGTGATATGGCCTCATTATTTTTACGCATAGAACGCATTGCTGCTTTGCCAAGCGGCTTCTGCTTGCGGGAACTGGTCGCGGCTTTTGTACCAGTACGCTTTCTACGTGTTTCACTAGAGCCCATTACTACATATATACACGTGTTTTACTTAGAAAGAAGGCAGTCCAACTTTCATCTCTGGCGCACCATCGCCGATAAATGAAGAAAATGCATCAGACGAAGATTCAAGAGAACCCAAAGAACCTACAGAACTCAGAGCACTTAACGCTGCTCCGAGTGCGCCGCCGACGGCCGCGCCACCAGCAAGCTGAGATGGCGTTGGCGTCTCATCAGATGACATTGACAGCGCGCCACCGGTAACAATGACCATACATACTGCGCCGACTAACACGAAGATGAGGATATGTTGTATTTCCATCTTTGCGCTATACGCGGATAATTAATAAGGGGTTAACGCATTCTGGTTTTCCTGGTTTACTCCAAGACAACCACATCAGAATCATCGATTGTGTCTTTTTTAGCAGGAGCCGAAACAGGAGCATCTAGATCCTCGGCGTCGTCGGCGGTCAAAGGAGTATCCGTTCCATCGTGAATTGTTAGTGCATCGGAGGAGATATCTTCATCATCTCCATCTTTAGGGTTAAACAGCATTTCGGGAGCACCTTTCGTCTCATCGAACACGGCATCATAATCGGAGAAATGAACAGCGGGTTCTGTATCGATCTTGATAACCGATGGACTGGCGGTGGCCTCCTTGACCTCTTCTTTCATAACTTTATTGACCTCTTCTTTCACAACTTCCTTGACTTCCTCCTTTACAACTTCCTTGACTTCCTCCTTTACAACTTCCTTGACTTCCTCCTTTACAACTTCCTTGACTGGAAGAGCCGGGACAACTTCCTCTTTAATCACCGGTTTCTCTTCCTCTTCTTTAGTTTCCTCAACAACCTCATCGGCGTCGTCGCCGAGATAATCCTGGAGGATCTGTTTGACGGGCAATAGACCACGAATCGCCGTGGTAATCGCCTCAGTGGCCAGTGCCTCGACCTGTAAGATATTCTTCTGGCGCTCGACGACGCCACCCTCAGACATAAAGAGGAACGGCGACTTCCAGAAACACCGGGCAGATTCTTTAAAAATCCGGTGAATGAAATGGTCGAGTTTCGGAACCGTGATCGACAGTTTCTTTTGTTTGGCAGATAAGCGAACAGCGGTCAGCACCTTGGTATGTGCAACAAATACCGCCGTCATCAACTCCTCCATATAGTCGCAGCCGGAGCGTTCCATAAGAACACGGACCTCGTCATTAATGCGATCCTGGTTCCACCGGGTGATCTCCTCACATTCATTCTGGAAGGCAGACAGACACCGTTGTCTGTCTGAAGCATTCCGGGACCAGAGTGTCTGAAACCAGCCGACTATGGACGGCACAATGAAAGTGGCGAGCTGCTTCGTATATTCAGAGCGCGCCTCCGAATAGGTCGCGACATTTTCCATTCTCTGAAACATAGCCGGAGATTGTGGCGTGTGTTTGAACTTAGCCTTACTCCGATCAAATTGTTGCAGATAATTCGAGTGCTAGTATAGACCAAGGATCAACTCCACCAGGACGGTCCCACAATGATGATTCCCATTTGGAGAAAGCCCGTGGACTTGTACCGGTTTTCTGAACTTCTTCCATCTTAGCCAACAGAGCAGACCAGGTGATTGGTGATGTGTATTCGCAGCCGATAAAACCAGAAAAACCAGAGTCAAGTCCTTGTTTTCCTAGACCCTGTAGAACACTCCATCGCACATTTCCATCACACTGCGCCGCAAATAGACTGGCGTTCTCCACAGATAAGGTCGGAGCCCGTCGCATAACTTCTGCCCGAATCTCGTATTCCAGGAGTCGTGGACCATTAAAGAGAACGCAGCGCGACAATAACGGTTCCGCAATAGCAGCGGCGTCCCGTACTTCTAACGCAAATCGTGATGATCCCATCGATGTCTCAATAATCCGACGTAGAAATGCCTGCGCATCTGTATGGAGAGCATCCGCGTGTTCAAGAACAATCCAACTGGTTCGCCCTTCTTCGACACGTCGCCTCGCCGCGGCCTTAATACGATCCCGATTATCACGGAGAGTAGGATCCTGTGAGCAGCGCAGCCAGACTGATATTGAAGCACCGAGGCACAGACGCAGAGCACAGCTCTTTCCTGTTCCAGCGCCTCCGACAAGAACAATATGCGGCGGATCTTTGCGAGCCACAAGTGTCTGAAGACGGCTCCAGTCTGTTGCCCCGGCCATTTCATTTATAGAATGTGGTCTATGTGGATCGTGTTCAACTGTATCCATCTCCCTTTTGATGGACACAATGGTTTAGGTCGCAGGCTAAAAGAACCGCGTGCTAATTAGAAGTAATGGGCGACGATCAAGCAAGTCTACCGGGTCTCATTAAGGAGTGGATAACGACGGAAGATGAACTCCGGACTCTTTCGGCAGAGATTCGGGAAAAGCGGAAGCGTGTTAAAACGGTGAAGACAATGATTATGACGATAATGAAAACGGGGAAAATCGGTAAACTCAATATTTCGGCGGGAGCCGTCACAGCACGAACAAAGCAATCAAAGGCGCCGATGACGAAAAAATATATTGTAGAGGCACTCACTGATTTCTTCAAGGGAAACAAAGAGCAGGCGGAGGCGTGCGCTGCGTTCTTACACGAGAAACGACCGATGAAAGTGGTGGAGAATCTGGATCTGGAACCAATTTCTTCTTCTCCTTAGATAGGAAAATGTACGGTGCGGTCTATTCGACATTCATCAATGGTTCAGATGGTTTTGCTTCTGGTTCTGGTTTTTCTGGATCCGTTTTTTTGGCTCTCCTAGCGATTGTGGCGATGGTTGTGATTCAGCTGTTCGTCGTTAAGTTTCTGTGGAACACGGTACTAGTTCGCATTCTGTCGGTCGCGAAGCCGCTGCCTTCGCTTTTGTATACACTGGGCCTGCTCGTCTTAGTTGCGATGTTGTTCCCTGGAATGTAAATGGTTTCTACAATATAATATTCGAAGATAGATGAACCTGGCTTTGAATATTGTTAGGGGTAAAATGTCCCCGAGATCACCTCACGTAGCTACGAGTTTAAACCGTTTAGATAGTTTAATAGCGCATAACAAGTATATGAATACATTTTTTACATTCTTGTTGGATATTAACAGGCACTCCACACATAATATGATTCGCGCGCTAAACTGTTTAGTGAAAAGCCTTGATTATTTTAATAATAAATATGAACTACTCGTATATACCAATGTGGGATTTACTATAGATAACCCTCAGGTTAAACTTATCGCAATGGATATGAATACAATCACACATTACTATGGAGATATGTGGAATAATATAAGTTATCATAAACTAGTAATAGCCCAGGCATTAACCAAAAAAGGACTGTCTCCAGTATGGCTTGATTTAGATACAATTGTATGTAGAAATATTGACCATTTAAGTGGATATACGAATTTTTTCGTAAAACAGGGTGGGGTATTAGATACCCGTCCATTTCCTATTCTGCCAGATATTTCAGTTGAACATAATAAATACATTCAAGGAAATATTTGGAAGGTTGATAATAATCTTCTTACAAAATTAATGAATTTGTGGAATTCTTTAGATATTAAACCAGACTATGATAGCCAAGGATTGTTTAATTACGCATATCATTTTAAAGATATGAAAAGCGATATGCTATCATTAGGTGAAGATGTTGATATAGGTACGATTAATGGTCTTGATATTGTCAATGATAATATTGTAACGCATCCCGAGATTAGTTATCTTAAAGATAACTTAGTAATGCGTGATGGTAAGATTATGTCAATTAGTTCTGGTAAAGAAATTCAATTCTTTAGTTTCACATTTAATTCCCTTATACATTTCTTTGATCATAATCAATTTACGCAATTTACAGATCCTACAATTGTTGAGTTTTTTAAGAGTTGTGGATATGCGCTTTAATCTAAATATCATAGTAAAACTATATAATAACGAGCTTTATGAATCTGGTTATTATATATGGTACACGCCCCGAATTTCTAAAACTCAAAGTATTGATAGATACTCTCAAATGTAGAGTAATCAAAATAAACCAGCATACGCATATTCTGGATGATGATCCATATATTAAGGAGATACTGACAATAGAAAATTTATGTGAAGATCGTATTTCCAATATTGGTGCAAATATTCTACAGAAACTACCCGGATTACTCGGTGATTGTACACACGTGCTCGCGCAAGGCGATACTGCCAGTGTCTTCTATTCATTGCTCTGTGCCTTTCAGCTACGTAAAAAGTGTATTCATTTGGAGGCCGGAATGCGAACATATAATCTGGAGCATCCATTTCCAGAAGAAGGTTATCGCCAGATGATTTCACGCATAACAGATATCCATCTCTGTCCATCTATCAAAGAACGCGATATCTTGATTCAGGAAAAGGTCGTCGGTACGATACACGTCGTCGGCAATACTATTCTGGACTTGGTCGTATCGTACGGTTTTATTCCTACAAGTGAACCGACTGTTCTGATAACACTTCATCGTAGAGAGAATTGGTTATCTTTCAAGGATTATATTCTAGAACTCGCAACACTCGCTGCTGCGAATCCGGTAACAACGTTTCACTTTCTTACACATCCGAATCCGTCATTTCACGCAATCCTGGAAAGCCTCGTGGATAAAATACCGGCCAATATGCGAATCGTAGGTTCGATGCCGCATAAGGAACTAATTCGGCTTCTGGCCTCCTGTGCCTGTGTTATTACTGATTCTGGTGGAATCCAAGAGGAGGCAAATTTCCTGGGTAAGCACATATACGTGCTGCGTAAAGTCACTGAACGGAATGCCATAGCTGCTCATCGGATTACACTGTGTAGTCTGGATGATATAGCGTCCATTCGCTGTGACTTGCCGAACCACGATGCGGGCCTTGAATATGGGAATGGGGCCAGTTGTCCGGTTATTTCGAATATTTTATCAGATTGCTTATAATTAATGAGCAAAATATAAAGTATGGTAATATAATGGATCAAGATAAAATTAAAATATATCAAAAAATTATCTTCTATATCTATTATAATAATGCTTGCCCGCAACAGTCAGCAGCATCTAGAGTTTTTCCTAGATAAATTGTCTAAGAAAGAGCCATTCTCATTTATTCGCCCCAATGATGGAGAATACATGATAATTAAGGATGACCGCTTTACAAATATTGATTCGTGGACATTTAGCGGTGGTGCGCTGCGAACAGATCTATTGACCGCCATACAGAACTGTGCTGCTATAGATAATTGCTATGTTGGACTACCGTGTAGAGCCTGTTGGTCAGGTCATTTGACGGACTGGTGTATTGAAAACTACAACATTCGCCCCGGTAATTTGACCTATGGAAACTTGGTATGTAACAAAAATTGGAAAATTTTTACAAATTATATGATTAACAACCGTGTGCCTCTGTACTATATTGGGCCAGGTAAAGAGTCATCTGATGATTTGAATATCGTTGCCCGATTGTATACGGGACCCCTTTCAAGTTAATCGATGGGATGCTGAAAAAGAAAGCTTTACTAATCAGGTTCATACATGGGTTGATACGCATATACAGGCCGCTATAGAGCCTCTTGTGTTTGCTTTTTCAGTAGGGCCACTAAGTAAAATTCTGATTTCACAGTTGTGTACAAAATATCCGACGCATTTCTTTATGGATGTTGGATCAGCGTTTGATATATTCTTGAAGGGTAGCTCCAACAGAGGTTATATCACACCATCAGGAGCATATTCCGAAATCGTATGCGATTTTAATACGGGGCATAACTAGTATGTATCGTACATTTAAAACGTTAAGGGCTCCTCAGTCGATTCGTTCTGTCACCGTTATTAATTCACCAACAACAGATAGTAATATGAGTATCACAGCTGTACTGACATTATTCAAGCGACCTCACACTCTCATTGAACAACTCAGGGCTGTTAAAACGCAGTCTATTCCGCCAGAACATGTCGTTATATGGCAAAATGCCGCGCCTGGCGTAATAATGCCTGACATTCCAGATGATCTAAAGGATAATGTTACAGTTATAAATTCATCTAAAAATTTTGGAGTGTGGGCGCGTTTTACAGTAGGACTTCTATTCAATAGCAAATACATTTGTGTATTTGTCGATGATACTATTCCACAGATCAACTGGTTCTAAAATTGCGTAGATACCATGGCTATAAAACGAGGACTATTGGGAACTATTGGTCTGCGATTTAAGGAAGGAGTGCGGTACGACCACGATCCTCGGTTTGGATGGGATGGTGCTAATGAGGCTATTGAACAAGTTGATATTGTAGGTCACGCGTGGTTCTTTGAACAGGAATGGCTACGCCACCTATGGTCATTTACACCGGATTATTCCCGATTTTTTTGTGCGGGCGAAGATATTGCGTTTTCATATTGTCTCCAGAAAGTTGGAATAAATACATATGTTCCTCCTCATCCAAAAGACAAAAAAGATTTATGGGGAAGTGACCCTGAAAAGGCAATGGCATATGGAACTGAATCTGTTGCTATATCTCAAACTACAGGTCTAGGA
>Ga0136644_10000531_pt1 | contig 30404 bp, 25 predicted proteins | sample C_130820_EF_Meta_FD_94780 | JGI IMG/M metagenome (GOLD analysis project Ga0136644, IMG submission 94780) | Freshwater microbial communities from Lake Croche, Canada to study carbon cycling - C_130820_EF_MetaG (v2) (version 2) | ecosystem: Environmental > Aquatic > Freshwater > Lake | place...
CCAAATAAAGGTCTTGATAAAAATAAAATACAAAGGTTCTCTTTATCAAATCCAAATAAAGGTCTTGATAAAAATAAAATACAAAGGTTCTCTTTATCAAATCCAAATAAAGGTCTTGATAAATATTTTATAATGTAATATCTTTTGGAAAATGTTTACTTTTGGTATGATTTAATGGAGTTAATGCAGCATCACAATTTATTTTTTTATATTCAATTTCATCAGGTATACTATCCGAAATATTATCTATAAAAATATCATTTATATTTGGTTTTGTCGAACCAACCGAGGTAATATTACTATTAATTATATCAGTAGGTTTAATAACATTTTCAACACCAATGCTCCAATCAGTGGATTTATCATTCTCGTCACAACCAACATCGCTAACGCCACCAGAGCTTCTCACCAAGTCACTGTCTCCACCATTCACAGAAAGGGAAGGGGCGTGATGGGAAACCGTCGGGTTCCCGCAAGGTTTCTCGTAAGAATATATGTCCAATATTTTTGCGACAATAGGACTTCGTTGAATATCAGCACCAACCATTTCAATAATACGAATACCTAATTCATTATTATTATCGTTAGTATTTGTTCGAATAGCATTATAATATTTAATTTTACGCATAAGGTCAGCCAATCCATTATCAATACCACGGTCACTCTGTTTTAAATCACCTGTAATAACCATTTTGGAACCATCGCCAATTCGAGTAGTAAGCATCAACATCTGGTTAGGAGAAGAATTCTGCATTTCATCAGCAATAACAAACGCTTTTTTAAAAGTACGACCTCTCATATAAGCCAAAGGTGAAATTTCCAAAGCACCAGAATGTAACATACCATCAATATCTTTTTGTTGATAAAATTCCAATAAAATATCAAAAATAGGGCGGGTCCAAGGATCCATTTTATTAATAAGACTACCAGGTAAAAATCCAATATCTTCTTCAACAGGAACGACTGGACGAGTAAGGATAATTTTATCAACAGCACCAGATTTCAACGCAAGAACAGCTTGATTACAAGCAAAAAGAGTTTTACCGGAACCAGCGGGACCAACACCAATAACAATAGGAGTATTTTTATCACATAGATATTTAACATAGCGGACTTGGTTCTCACTACGAGGTTTATAAACAGGGCTGATACAACGCATATCTGATGAAAAATCACTATTTTTTTTACTTCTCATATTTAATTTGGTTTTTATAGTTTTAAAATTTCTAAAAAATGTTTTATTAGAAAATGTACGAATGTGATTGGTAAATACCCCTACTCCAATATTAAATCCTCTTACCATATTAAGGTTGAAAAACAAAGGAGCGAGATATAGTAATGAAAACTTCATTATTATATAAAAGGAGTAATATTTATATTTATTTATGATATAATAATAAAGTAGGGAAACCAAGGTTTCCCCTACGACCCCTTCCTTCTGCGGGAAACCAAGGTTTCCCCGCACGCCCCCTTCCTTCTGCGGGAAACCAAGGTTTCCCCTACGACCCCTTCCTTCTGCGGGAAACCAATGTTTCCCCGCACGCCCCTTCCTTTTCAAAAGTGTATATACAAAAAGGTCTATTAAAATGGTTCTAAATATGAAAGGAAGGGGCGTGCGGGGAAACCTTGGTTTCCCGCATCTACTTATAAGGATTAATACCTTTACTCTTCAAAATATCAACCAAGAAATTAATTTTAATAGGGTCGAAACCGGCACCATATGCAGGCATACCATAAATAATAATATAATAATTGAAAACAGGAGCCAACTTAAATGATTTTGTAATATTCAATTGACCAGAAGCTTGTGCCATTTCAACAACCTTTTCATTTTTACCTGTTAAAATATCATCAATCGTTTTCTTAAGACCGACTTTATCCAAGTTCAATGAAATATTATAACCATAAAGAGCATACGAGTTAATAGACCCAACCAAAGCATCTTCAACGACTTGAACTAAAGTAAGTAATTTTTGATTTTTAATTTTTTGTTTAACCTTTTCAACCATAACATATAATTCAACATAAAGGTTATAATCGTGAGGAATTTGCTCATATCGTTTATTAGCCATATTGGAAGAATAAAGAGCACCAATATTCCTGAATGATACTAAATTATCTTCTGTAATAAGTGTCAAATCGTTTGAACCACCTATAATTCCACCACCACCACCACCACCACCACCACCGAGACCACCATCAGTAGTCCCACCAGTATAGACAGGGTTATATATGTGTCTAAAATAATTTATATTTGTTCCATTCGAAAATAAAGATTTACTAATCATAATATAAATAAACTTTATATTAGAGAGATAAATTTTCAACAACACAATTACTTGTTTCTAATGCACCTTCAATCCATTGTTGATTATGATGAGAATAATTTTCACCACATATAAACAAATCTAAATCAGGAAAAGGACAAATCATTTTTTTAGAAACCAAATCACTATTAGAACCTATACTCCAATAACCAACACCACAATTCCAATAAAAAATGTGTGTTTTGATAGGGTCATCAACATTCATTCCAGTGCTTTGTTTTAATAATCGAACAAGTTCTCGATTAATACCTTGTTCTCCTTGTGTATCAAATAATTCTTTCCAAAAACGAGCATATTTATTATCAGTATAAGAAGACATAATAATACCGGTGTCCTCATCGATAGGAATAATCATTCTTAAATTATTATTTGTGGTAAGTTTAGTAAGGCCTTTAAACCAAGGTTCTCTAATGTTACTTCCAGTTTTATTATTAGTTCTTTTTTCTACTAAAGGAAATTTGGAATAAATACGACAAAGAGGGGCACATTGTACTTTATCTATTAACCCTTGAATAGGATTGAAAATAGTAAGTTTTTCAAGGATATTTTTAGGTAAAGCACAAACACATTTTTTACAAGTATAATAAATACCAGAGCCACCAGAGCCACCAGAAACATTACGACAATTTACAATAAATTCATTATCTTTTTTAGAGAACCTAATAGATGCAACAGCCCGATTTTTAATGATTTTTACATTTTTGAATTTCAATATTTTTTGTTCCAAGTTCTCAATTATTTGTGAAAGACCACCAATCAAATTATAAAATTGCTGAGTAGGGGATAAGTGTTTCTCCATTAAATATATAGCATCATAAGCATTCATAATGACTAATTCACTATAATAACCAAAAGATGATTTAATAAAATCAATTTCAACTGAATTAAGAATAGTTTTAGCATAAGAAATGAAAGATATATTTTGTAATTTTTTAATAGATTCCCCCTTACTTGCTAAAATAACCTTCAAAATAAGTTCAGCATTGGGTATATTTTGAGTTCCTAAAGCAATATCCAAACCCAATTTAAAAATAGGTTCAAATAAATTGAGTGAAAATGGTAAAAAGAAAGGAGAATATTGAGAACCTGTCAAAGGAATATCAAAATCAGGGTCAACTTCTCGTTTAGGAGCATCCAAAACAGAATTCATAAATATTCCAGAACAATCAATAGGGGCATAAGAAGCAGAGCTGGATATTTTATTAATTTTGGAAGATAAACCAAGTTCGGTTATCAATTCAATCAATAATTTATTATTCTCGTGAAAACGACCAGCACCAGCTTCAACTGACATATATTTATCCGAAAAAGTATGAATTCTTCCACCTAAAATGTTCTCTTTTTCAATCAAAACAATTTTACTATATGGTCGTTTTTTCAAAATATTATACATAGTATAAAGACCAGCAATACCACCACCGATAATAATAAAATCATTGGTCATTGATGATGAATTATAATAAACGATATATATTAAAATGATATTTTCTTTTTATTCTGCTTTATATTGGTGTTTTGTTATACATTTGTAATCTTGTAACTTTATATTATGTAAGTTATATTGAGCGAATTTATATAGTTTATACCCACGAAGAAAGAAATTGTGTTCTGTGAAAAAGAAAATCAAAAAGATTTTTTTTTGGTAGAGTATTTTCTAAAATTATTTTTGGTATTTTTTCTGCGTGATTTACTATTCTTTTTTTTATATTTATTACCACCTAATGTTGTAGCTTGTCCAATAATATTGGTTTCGGTATTATACATTTGTTTCAACTTTGTATAAGTATTAAGCGAAATTTCTCTTTTTTTCATTTTATCATCCAAAATATTATAAAATTTATTCTTTATTTCTTCACCAGCTTGAAATTTATCAGCTTGATTTAAAATTATAGTAAAATAACTTCCAGTTTTAATAATATTTTGTTCAATTAAATATTTATAAAAATTCTCTCTATTATTATAAAGAGGGTCAGTTTTTTCTATATTATCAAATAATTGCTCTTTAAATAGTTTTGAGCCTGCTGTTTTATCTACGGCGCTAAAGAATAATTCTTCAAATAAAAAAGACATCTTAATAATTGTATATATTTATAAAATAAAAAAATAATAATAAAATATCAACCACCAGAAAAAGAGAACATACAAATCATTTTACGGTCACCAGAAAATTGCGTATCAGAAACACCACCAATGAGAACCCGAGATTTATTCATCATTTTAGTAATTTCGGTATCGATAGAATAACCATTGGTTCTCAAATAGCCAAAAATAGAAGGAATATCATTTGCGCCCATAAAGAAATCTTGATTTTTTAAGCAACTATTCCCCCCTCCACAATTATTCTTAGGATAACGTAATAAAACATAAATACAATTATTAGGATTATTACAGTTATTAAGATATTGGAATGGTGATAATTTTGGAGAAGAAATCATAGAAACCATATTAGAGAGTGGACCATCAGGCATATTACTGAAAGTAATGATATTTTGATAATTTTGAGTATAAGAATTCAAAAAAGGTTCTAAATACATAACAACAGATGAATGATTTTTAAATGGACTTTCCATTTATGTGTTATGTGTTATATATTATATACGATTACCAAAAAAAGAACGACAAAAATAAAATAATAAAATAATAATACATTAATACAAAAAAATGGATATAAAGAAAAAATAATATAATATCTTGGTAACTGAATGTTTGTATCCATTACAATCTTCATTGTAAGGATGTCGCAAACTAGGAATTACCCAATAAAAATAATATCAGTGCTTCGTTAGCTCAGCAGGTAGAGCGTGAGGCTGTTAACCTCAAGGTCACAGGTTCGATCCCTGTATGAAGCGAAATATAATGATTTATACTTGTAAATCATTATACACATTTTCTCATTTAAAATGCCCATTTTCTATAAATTTTTGTCTTATAACCTTTTCTAGTTCCAATAAAATCATCTTTTTCGTTATCTGTTAAAGGTATAGGTTTAATTCGGTGATAAGGCTTGTTTTCACATATATTAGTTATTTTAGCCCGATAAAAATAAGTATTTTCGTTTATATAGTGTCTATAGTTTAATGGAATTCGTTCAGCACCTAAATCAGTTCTTTCTATAATAACGATGTCATTTACTTTCAATATATTTGCCATTATATTATACTATATTATTACAATACCTTTATATAGTTTTATTATAAATTGGGCATTTTAATTGAGAAAAGGTGTAAACCAAATAAACCAAATAAAAACTCACCTAAAAACAACGGTCAATAATAGTAGGATTTTCTTTATCAGCATCAAAGCACTCAGTCAAATAATTATAAATTTCGAGATAAGTAGTATTATCAGCATAATTACGACAAGTATATAGGTCAAGAGCAATATAATTATGTTCAGGAAAAGTATGGATAGAGATATGAGATTCGGATAATAAATAAATAATACTAATACCTTGAGGTTCAAAAATATGGTCTATTTTATTCAAAATAGTAAAGTTATTTGTTTGGCAAATGATATCCAATATAATTTTAATATTATCTAATTCATGAATAAGCGTTTTATTTTTAATATTTTTGATGTCACAAATCATATGTTTACCAGAAGAATTACATTTTTCATTTGAGAACATTTTATAATAAAATATAAACAAATAAACAACTACAAATATATAAGGTAATGTATTTATGTATGTTTATATTTACATATTTCTAATGTGCAAATATTTAAAATAATTTCATAAACATTTTTTTTATTTGTTTACTTCGTTGAATTGTAGTATTAACATTAGTTATTCTGGAAATAGCTTCATTAATACCATCAATCCAAAACTCTTTTTTCCTAGACTGGTCATTATTCAAAACATTACATATAATTATATTATTATCACTATTCAATATGAATTTTTCATTCGTTGTAACAACAAAAATAATAGTTTTATTATATTTTTGTTCCATATATTTTTTCATTATTTGAGCATATTTCAATTGCCCATAATATAAGGCAATAATAGGTATAGAACCATTCATAATGTTTTTGAAGCGTTCAATTCGTCTTTCATATTTTATAAGAACATCAGCTTGATAATTTTGCCAATCATCAATAATGGTATCATCACTATTAACTTCATAATCGTGTGGATATTGTATACCATATTCATCCATTAACCAATGGTTATTTAATGTAAAATGTAATTTTTTATGAAATTTATTGAAATCATCTTGTATACAATTAATAATTTGATTATTAGTAGTGATAATCCAATCAAATGGTAAAGAATAATTACGTAATCCTAAATCTTTCAATATAATAGCAGGTGCACAATTAAAACCAAGTGTGATGAAATTATATCCACGAAGATTTATATTATTATCTTCATTTGAAGTAGTATCACTTGTATATTCCATTTTTAATAATACAAATATATATATAAAGATTACAATATTAAATATAAAAATACAATTGTAAATTACAAAAAAATTGAATAACTTTTTATACAAATTATAAAAAGTAATTAATACAAACCAAAAAAACGAATAAACCCCAACAAAACCCAAAAATGTTACAACAAAATAATAATATACAAACATTACGATTTGTTTATACAGATGAAATAACAGAATTATTGAATAATTTTGCGAAAGATCATCATAATGATGAACGAAAAAAATTCAAAACAGAATGGAATAATTGGGTTCAACAAAAAGAAATAAAAGACAAATTAACTAATGAAGTCGATCGCTTAAAAAAATTGGGTATGGAAGATGATATAATGGATAAAATATTCAAAAGTGTAAAATATTATTATTGTAAGAAATTACAAAATAAAATAAAACCACCATCAAGACCGAAACCCCAAGTAAAAAACTATACAACATTATCATATAAAATATTAACAAGAATGGATGAACACATTTATAGTTTTATAGTTTCAAACCAATGGCCAATTGAAACCACCCATAATGATTTACCATGCCCATTGTCAAATACCGATGAAGAATTGAATACCGTGTCAGATGAGCAGCTTGAAATAGTTACCACTTTAAACCAGCAAGAAAGTGAAGAAGAAACAAAAAAAAATAATAAAATTATATCTCCAGCAGAAGCATATAATGATTTTTGTAATAAGAATAAAGAAGTTTTATTAGAAGAAATAATAGAATATAGAAAAAAAGTATTACTGGAACAACAAATAGAAAAAAAAGTAAACAAAGATAAAGAAATAATAGATGATAGATTAAACCCAGACATATTATCAGAAAAAATTAAAAAAACATACAAAAATAGATTTTATAATATAACCAAAGGAACATAAAAATGAAAAAATTGAAATATAATTAAAATTTATTTATATTTCAATAATATTTTTTTATATAAAACCGAATAAAAGTTCAATTTCAATAACTACTACAAATAAAGCCCCGTCAAAATGTCACAACAAAAATATAATACTGAATATGTTAAATTTATCAAAACATTTATAGCAAACAATTGTTATATAAAATATTGTTTCATAGTATCCGAAATTGAAGGTGAAGAATTTTATCGAACAAAATTAATGGAATATAAAAATGACGAAGAAGTATGGAATAAGATAATGAATGAAATGCATATGCCATTAAAATATTTAACATCATTATATAGAAAAACTAAATATGGAATACCAATACATAATATAAATATATACAAACAACAAACATTTCAAGAATATATAGATAGTATAATCAGTTTGAAAACAATTGGAAGTTATGATTATCAACGATTTATAAAGTCGATGCAAGATGAAAATTTTAAAAATAAAATGGTTGATAAATATAATGAACAAATATATACGAACATTATAAAAAATTATATCATTTATATAATCCAATTATACTTATCACGCAAAATAGATAGTTCAACGATTTTTACAGATGAAGAATATTATGAAATGGATATATCGATTGATATAATACCATATATAGAATTTTTATCCAATAGAAATTTGGGGATTGATAATTTTACACCGTTGAAGAATTCAAATGGGACACCATTTAATTCTTCAACTAAGTTACCAGTTACGATTTCAAATGACGCTCCTATGGAGCGTCCCATTTTAAATCTTCACGGGTATAAATATCATGACGAAGAATATAGTAGTGAAAATAAAGAAGAATACATAAAAGATAATAATACAATGGAAGAAGAATATAGCGAAAATTTGGAATTAGAAATAATTAGATATATTAATAATGCACTCTATAAATAGGTAATATAGTCAAATAAAAAGTAATATTATAAAAGAAAAACTAAAATACACCTTTGCACATTCAAAATGCGCAATGGTGTAAAAAATACGAAAACTTTTTTTACATCATTTATTAAGTTGCTTAGTTAGTTGGAAAACCATAGAACCTATTATGGTTGGGTTCAACTGTTCATATGTATAACTTATATCATATCATCATAAATATCATTAACTATATTTATTGTATCGTTAATACCAATACGAGCATTCGGTGCAGAAAAAATGATTTGTTTCATTGTTTTAATCAAATTATTGAATGGAAACATATCGGGGTCTAATTTCAATTGATAAATAGAATATAAAAATATGACTGCTAACGAATAATTATCCCAAGAATAACTAAAAGATACCAATTCATCGATTAATTCTTTATAAGATAAATCACTATATAGATTAATAAAATCTTTCAAGGATTTTCTATAGATTTCATTATTTTCTTTGAAATGTTTAAACAAATGATTTTCCTTAAATACATCATCAATTACGTTATTCAAAAGAGAAATAGAAATATTATTATCCAAATCATTTTCTTCAACATTATGAATAATATAACAAATAATATTAATTTCAAAACACCAAGGTTTATAATCTGGTGCATAAACATAAAATGCTTCAACCAGTTTTTTATATTTACGTAAATCGGAACTTTCAAAAGATAAACCAAAATCAATAATAATAGGATAGTCTAGTGTTTCATCATACATAATATTGTTTTCTTTTAAATCATAATGAATAATATTCTGTTTTTGTAAAATATCAATGCCTTGTAATAAATGTAAATAACAATCAAATAAAGTATCTGTTATAATATCTGGTTTTTCTTCTAAAATATAGGTAAAATAATCAAAAAGGGTTTTATCACCAACATATTTCATTTTATTAGAAATAATTTTGGTAGTTTTATTATCAATAAAGTCGCATTTTTTGATTTCATCATTTTTAATATTTGCTAATGATATATTACAAGTTTTCAAAATCGGTGCGAAATATTCACTATATCCTTTTATCTTTTTAATTTTATAACCAATATGTGTCTCTTTATCAGAATTTGATTTTTCACTTTGTATTTTTGTAATAAACGAAGGTTTTAATAAATTTCCTTTACAATTAATAGCAGGGCGAAAAACACACCCGTATGTGCCTTGACTAATAAATCGTATTTTATCATTATATGTTAATTTATCAATATCGCCATTACCCCCACCAAAAAAATCAATATCAACTTCTTCTATTTCAGACATAAATTCTCTTTTATTAAAATAGTGTTATATATTTATATTATATAATTTCATCAAATAATTACCCAAAATATCATATCTATCATTATTTAAAATATTACAAATTAAATCATAAGAATTACTATTATTACCGTTATTGCTACTATTGTTAGTAACATCGCTACTACTTTTATCAATAAAAACATTATCTAATAAATATAAATGACGAATAAGAGAACTTGATAATCCAGATAATGAAAACACATTTTTATCTGTTATATTGAATGGTAGTTCACAAAAATTTGAATTAGAAATATTCCAATAAACCATCCTTGGTGTTGGAAATGGTTTACCACGAGAACTACGAATACCCTTTGCATAAAATAATTCGGTAATCAAACTATGAAAATTAGTAGATAAATTATTATTATGAAAGAGAACCAGCGATAATTTTGCGGTTTTTCGATAAGACATCTTTGTTTCGGAAATACAATCGATTATCATATCAAATACCTCAGCTATATTATAATTAGTATTTGAACTTGATGTAATAGAATTAAAAAAAGTAGAAATCATTGAGAACAAATCATTACAATTATCCAAATTAACCCATGTAGGTTGATGGTCAATACTAATAATTCGTTTATCGAGAGAACTGCGACAGCAAATTAAAAATGCAAACCCAATAGAAGAGAAAAAATGGTCGCTAATTTTATTCATTTCGAAAGAAATATCAACAATAGGTATAAAATCATTTAATAATTCAGTACCAATAATAGAAGAAATTTGGTTCCATTGATGATTTAAAATATCAATTTTTAATTGGATATTTTGAGAACCGTTTATAATATTGGGATTATTTTCAAATGATTTTTGTAATTTATACAAATTATATGCTTCTCTAATTATTAGGGAAATCGGAATATCATTCGGTATGTTTTTATTATGTTCTCTATTATGTTGAAAAGGTGATAATAAAAAATACTTTTTTTCATAATGGCGCTGAAATTCAAAAGAACATTTTTGTTTCAATGATTTATTATTGTTTGTAATGAATTCTAATTTAGAATTATCGATAATATTATTATACCATAATTTGTTTTTATTTTTCATAAACATAATTTGAGGAATATTTTTTGGTATAATTTCATCCAATTGATTAGAACAGAGTTTAATTTCAGTAGTATCAAGTGCTTTATTCAATTTAGAAACCATTTTCCTATAAAGTAACTTACATTTATTAAGAGAATTATAATATCCAGCAACAGACTTATGTGATGAAAGGTAATATGGTTTATACGTTTCAAACCAGTCAATAACAAGCATTTCATTTAACCAATCGAATTTTTTATATTCTCTTGGTATCCATTTACAGACCGCGGATAAATGTTCTCTTGCTAATGGTTTTTTAATATTTTCAATAGAAGAAAAAGAAGAACTACTAATAATTTTTTGAAAATAACTATCCAATACATTATTCCAATTATCATAGTCTTTTTTCAAAGCATTATTCATGAAACGAATACTATATTTGATAAGTGGATGACGAATACTTTCGGTTGTATTACATCTCAAATATTCACAAAAGTATTTAATATCACGCCAAGAGCCATAACTTTGTTCTCCACTATTATTACAATTTTTTTTATTATTTCTATTATCATCATTATTATGAATAGGTTGTTGAATAAATTTATGTAAAGCAAAAATAGCTAATATAGGATAATATTTATATAAAACAGTAAGCATCATATAAGATAATTCGTGTTCTCCTTTACCATAAAAACAATCTCTTGTATATCCAACCATTTTATATATGAGAACCAAATATTGTATATATTGATTTTCTGTAGACTTTTCTGTTTTATTATTTTTTTTACCCTTATTATTCATTAACTTGATATTTCTATTATCCAAATGAATATATTTTTTAAGAGAACCAAGTAAATTATCAAAGATAATAGATAATGAATTATTATTATCGACATCATTATTTTTTCGTGTAATATTATAATAGAGAAGAATAATTTGTTCTTTACAAAAATGATGTTTATTAGAACAATTATAATCCAAATTCGATGTCGAGTTCATTTATCAAACTGATAGTAAAACATATATACTAATATTTATATAGGTTCATAAAATTGAATAATAATAATAATTATATAATATTCAATACAATAAAATACAAAATGAATACTAATACTGAGACTAATGATGAGAGTGACCCAAACACATTCACTTGGTCTTATAATAATAGTATAATTAAAATAATGGATACTGAAAAAGAAGAATTAAAAAAATCACTTTTGAATAAAACTGGAATAAAATTAAAAAAATTATTATTCACTGATATGAATAGTATAAGAATAAAAGATAGTAGTGATATAGATGATTTTATAAAAATAACACAGCGTGCTTTGTACCGTTCAGATGAAGACACGATGATCAATATATATAATCATAGTGATGATAATGAAAATAATGAGAGTAATATAAATGACCTAAACCAAAATTATAGTTTAATTGAAAAATATTTACACAACTTTAAATCTGTTATGAATAATGAAGTGAATAAAATAATTAAAAACTTATTGATAAAACAAGAAAAACTCAAAGAATTAGAAGAAAAAAAATTTCAAAATAAAATAGTAAAAATACAACAAAATTATAAAGAAACTAAGATAGAAACAGAATATTTAAACAAAATTTCAATACTACCAACTGATATTATTCGTTTAATAGAAAGTTATATGTTAACACCAGAAATAAGATTAATATTAATAAAACAAAAATATGATAATGAAATGTTTAATATAATAAATAAAATGAATGTAAAAACATTGAACACAATTATTAGAAATCCTAGTAATGAAAGGAGAAGAATATATACCTATTTGCGTATTCAAGAACCAATACAATATTTTAAAGACTTAATATATGAATATAATATAAGAGAAAGCTATGTACGTATTTCTATAAAGAAACCATTCAAAATAAAACACATTATAGATAATATGAATAATCACTATAATTTACTTAAATTATTACAAAATACAAATAAGTATAATAATGTGTGTAGAGAAATAACAATATATTTAATAAAATGTTATAATACTTATATATATGTGTCAAATAGAAAAATAGAACAAAATATTATAAAAATCAATGAACGAAAGCTAAATAGACAATCAACAAGACAACAGCAAAAACAACAACAACAACAACAACAACAATTAGAGAACCAACCCGAATAGCAAAATCCAATCCAAATGGAGAAACATAATATAATAATTATTTTTTTTGTTTACGAGTAATTATATTTTTTGGTTTTAGTTTGGTTATAGTATCTTTTTCTAAAATACGAACTTTTTTAGTACACTTATGTCTATCAATAGTATTATCAATACATTTGTTATCGTTACTACCATTATTTTTTATAGAAGATTTCAATATCGAATTGGGTATTGGTTTAATCTCTTGAAGTTGCTTAAAAATAAAAAAAATAGAATTGATTTTATGGAAAATAAAAATGGAAGGAGGTATGATAAAATCATTGATAATAGATAAGGGTTCAATGAATTTTGATGAACTCTCTAAAAGTTGTTCATTTTTAGAATAAGATTGAATATTTTCTGGTTGTAATGAAACATTATAGAGTAAAATATCTTGAATTTTGTATTTATTATTAGATAAATACTTATGTTGTTCTATTAAACTGATAACATCTTTATTATGAATAATACTATTATTATCATTTATAGTTAAATTATACGGCATACAATTTATTTTCTCAATATAATCATTTGTATTAATATAAATAAAATAAATATCAATGGTTTCCATAGGTTCTTTAAAATAATTTGTATTGATTTGTTGTAATTTTTCTTGTTCTTCAATCCAAGAAGTATCTAAATCACTTTCATTATCACTATCAAATTCATTATTTATATTATTGAAAATATTCATATAATGATTTTTGTTATTTTCCTATTTTTTATTGATAAATGAAAATCGAATTTTGAACATATAAATATAAATATACTTAAAGAATAAGTATTATACATATTGTCTCGTAACAGCACCAAAAATAGAAAAAACAAATATTATTGAATATGACTTTCAATAAAAATATTTGTCAAAACTATAATATATTTTTACTATAAAAATATAAAAACAACAATCACAATATACTTTACACGAGGCAGCATATTTATCAGTTATAAATAATTGGATAAATATATAATAATTATTGGGGGGACAAACAAACAAATTTTTATAATATAAATATTATAAAAATTTTATTATACATATTTGTATGATAAGCAATCGTTTTATTATAAGAATAAAAAATTGAAAATTTAATTTATACAAATTTAAATATCAATAGAATAATAAATAAACCATATAACTAAAATATTAAATATATGAATAAATGTTTTAAGAAACCAATATCAATATGTATACCAAGAATGGATAATAATATTACAAAAGATTTTATATATGAAACTTTTAAGAAATTAAATATAGGGTATATAATATCATTAAAAGAAATTCCATTAAGAAATGATAATAAACATAAACGAGTAATTATTTCTTTATGTTTAAATGGTAATAATGAATATAGTAATTTATTTAATGAACGAATAACAAATAATGAAAGTATTAAAATTGTATATGATATGCCTTGGTATTGGAAAATAGTCCCTACATATCCTCAAAAATAAAATGAAAATGTTTTACTAAAAATGGATTAATTTCATTTTTCGCAATCGTTTTTTTATTCCAGAATTTTAAAAAATATTTATTATTATATTCGGCATTTTTAATTTCTTTCGTAAATAATTCTTCGACATAATCATATATTTTTTTACTTTCAATAAGTTCATCTTTAATTTTTTCTTTGATATCATATAAAAACAACAGTCTATTTTTCTCTTTATTTTGTTCAATATTATTGATATTTTCTAAACTATCGATACTATTAGTAGAGGCATTTTTTTTCCATTTATAAATAATATAACGAATTTCATTTTTAACATCTTTGAACTTATTGATGAGATTTTTCCTATAATTTTCCATTTTTTTGATAAGAGATAAAATGTTTAAATTACAAATTATAGGAAACATATGTCGAACTTCATCAGGAATTAAAACATTATAAACTTCTTTTAATTCATTAATTTTATCTTCAACTTCATTTAATTTTGATAATACTAATACATTCTTTTCATTTTCATTTTCAATAAATAATAACTTACTATTTGACATTTCTAATGAAATTTCTAATTTATCATAATTATTGACTAATTGTGAAAACATTTCTACTTTGGTTTCATATTTCATATAATTCATAGTTGAAATGAATGATGAAATAATAATATTCAATCCAGAAATAAAACCACCACTCCAATAATTATTTTGTATAATGGGTGCGGAAATAGCAATAAAAGATGAAATAATCAAAATAGGAAGTATTAGCATATTCAGTTTGAATTGTATTATAGATTTGGATTGTAAAAAAATATTTTTTTGTCCTTTAATAAACGTAATAAGAATATCTAATTTACTGGAATATTTATTATCATTTTCATAATACTTACTTAATGATTGTTCTATATCAGTATAAGCTTTTTTTTTAAAACTACTATATTTATAGAGACTAACTTGATTTTTAATTCTATCATTACGAATTGTTCGTAATAACTCATCATCACTACCACTATTATAATCACTATTACTTTCACTATTACTTTCGATATTATATTCATTTATCTCACTATTATCATCTTCAGAAATTGTAATAGGACTATTACTATGAATTATGTTTTGTTGTATATTTTCATCATCAAACATTATATGGTTGGAATTGGTTTTATATATAGTATTTTCATATTGACTATTAAAAGAAATATCATAAATATCACAAAATGAACATAATTCAATATTAGTAAATTCATCTTCAAAATTATATTCATTATTAATATCAATTCTTATAGTATTTTGACTATCATTATTCATAATATAATATATAAATATATTTTTTATGTTTACAAATTTTTCTATTTTTCTATTTTTTCTATAATTTACACTTCACACTCAATTTCACAGCAACCTTTATCTATAATACATTGTTCAATTTGCTTAGCGAGACACCATCTTGCAATTAATTCTAGTTCTTCTTTTTGAATATTATCCTCGTTAGATAATTCAATATCATATTCATAATCTTCTTCCTTATTCATAGTGAATTTTTTGATATGGGTTCCTATTTTTTCAAATAAATTTTCAATATGTCCTTGTAGTTCTTTTAATTGGTGTCCTTCAAAATTTATATCGATATAATTACTTTCATATAATAGAACATTTTCTAATTCTTTATTTGCGTCTTCATCAATAAATCCTTGATTTTTAGCTTCTTCAAACGCATCTTCAAAACAATCAAAACAATCATTACAATATTTTTTACCATATATATTTTCACAATTACAAGGATAATATAACATTAAATTATCAGTCTCACACCCACCCAAATTTAATGCATCATCACTTGTTTGAACACCAAACCAAAATTTACCTTTAATATCACCAAAATAATATCTTCCCATTTTGTATTTCACAAGTAATAATTATCTTATAAAAATAATAATAAACTTATTTCAATTTTATTTCAACAACAAACAAATAAAATTGAAATAATAGAGAACCAAATAATTGATATTAAAGAACAAAATGTCAAATATAATAACAACAGAACAATTACAAAAAAAGGAAATAAAGGATTTTAAATTGAAACAACGCCAATATTTATTAACAAGTCGTTTCAATAATGAAACATGGAGTGAAAATCAAACTTATAGAAAAAGACACTATAATATAGGTAGTATATATTGCACACCTGAAAAAATATCACAATCAATACCATTGAATTCCATTATATTTGTATTAGAAATGAATAATGATACAAATAAGATAATGGGTATAGGTATGGTGAGGAATTATCCAATTTGTGATAAATACCATGTATATAATAATGGTAATTATAATAGATTTGTATATGTAGGAAAAAATAGAATATCGAGAGAGGAAATGACAGATGATGAAGAAGATATAATGATCGTATTTGATATCTTATGTTTTAAAGGTAATAAACATATGAAGCGGGGACAAGGTTTAAGGTCGTTTCCAATAGATATATTATATCGTTGCAGTAAGAGATTAGATTTAGTGAATTTTATAAGTGAAATGTTTAAAAAAAGATTAATAGAAAAGAACGAAAAAAATATATAAAAGAATTTATATTATAATATAAAAATGAATAAACAAAATGAAATGTATGATGTTAATAAATATACAGATGATGAATTATATAATATATTGGATTTAATAAATCCAAGCGATAGGGAATTAGAGGCAAAGATTATTTTTTTAATGCGTAAATATGAGAATATGCAGAATAAATCAGGAGATGAATTAGCCAATTTTTTTAAAAATATATATAATCATTTTTTTGAAACATCGGATGATGAATATGAAGATTATTTAATTGAAGGAATGGATAACGCAACGAATGATTATACTGGAAAAGATGACCCAAACTCACAAGTTATAAATGGAAATATAATGTTATACGCTGATATGGATAAAGGAAATATAGAAAAAACATTAATAGAACAAGAGAAAATTCGTGGTAATAGTCAATTGACTAATTTAAAATATTATAATCAACCAACTGGAAACGCTATGAACATAATATCAGAACAATTGTCGGATATAAGTCGAAATATGGGATATATATTAGATAATAATTCACAATATAGAAAAGATGGTGTAGGGTTCACAAAACCAATCGATTATGCACAAGATAAATTAAATCCTTTATTACAACAAACTGTAAAGAGGATAATCAGTATAGATAGTCAATATAGAGATGATAAAACAACTTTTTCTACTGAGTTTACATTTAATTTATCAGAACCACTCAAGGATGTAGTATCATTAAAATTATATTCAATACAAATACCATATACTTGGTATACAATCAATAATAATTTTGGTAGTAATTTCTTTTATATAAAGGGAAATTCACCAGGGATAGATGATGGAAATTTTGATTATGAAATAGATATATCAGCAGGTAATTATTCACCAGTGAATTTAATAAATGAAATTTCAAATAATATTCAAAAAGTAGTAATAAATAATCCGGATATTAATTTCGGTAATACTGGTATATATTATAATCCAAATAATAGTTTATCTACAATTAATTTGGATATAAAAAATATATATAATGAAACGAATTATTATTTAGAATTTGGAAACTGGACAAATCCAAATTATGATGTTAATAAATATGATATTGGTAATATACAATTGAGAGAAACCAGTATACCCAGTTTTTTAGGTTTCAATTATAACACTTATTATCCGAATGTATTATATTCTAATTTTTTACCATCAACAATAGAGACAATTACAGATGATACAAGTAAATTAAATTATCAAATATTTACAAAGAACTCAACTAATGGAAATATAATTGGAAATATAAAAAATAATTATTTTACTATAATTAAATATAGAGGAGATATAACTTATAATAAAGATATAAATGGAAATGTAGTAAGTGATTATAATTTAAATAATATTGATACATCTTATAATATAGAATTGAGTTTTACTGATGGTACATATGTAACGAGAAACCAAATAGTGGAAGACTTATCTAATATAATAGCAAACCAATCATATTTAATAGAGACGTATATAAAGAGAAATGATATAATATCAAATATTACTCCACGGTTAGCAGGTAATGGAAATTCACAATTTGCATTGTTTTTAAAATTAAATAGAAAAAAAACAAATAATAATGAAAATTCAAAAATATTAATTCAATTTCCAAATGAAACTACTAATAATACAGCAATTTGGACAGGCGCATCATCTTGTTTTAATTTTCCATTATTGACAAATGAATTGAATAATGTATATTCAGAAACAGCACCATTAAAACAAACAGGCAATTTAATACCAATTCAAACAAATCCATATATTTATTTATCTTCGGGTGAAAAAGGATATGCTGTTTCAAATAATGATTATATAATACCAATTATTAATTCACCAATAGGATATACTATAAATGGCTTTATTGAAGCAATTAATAGAGGAATAGAAAATGTAAAAGATATTTACAGTAATGTAAAATACACAACTGATTTTAATTCAACAACCAGCAAAGCATATATAGATATAAATTCCAAATTTAATTTACAATTAGATATAAATAAAAAATTTACGAATAATCATTACTATTTAGAGGCTTCCGGAATTTTAAAAAATATTATTGGGTTGAGTGGAGATTATTTAAATGGAAATTTGGATTTAACAACTACTAAAAATACATTTTTATCACAATTTTCAGAAAGTGGCACATATTCAATAGTAGATAATAGTTGTTTATTGATAATAAGACCAAGTAAAAAAAATTATGGAAATCAAAACGCAGATGAATTTAGAGTTTATTTGGATAACACTTACCTGAATAATAGAACTTATACTTATAATAATTTTACAGACTTGCAAGATAATATAAATTCTTCATTTCAAAAATTTATTGATAATAGTTCAAATATATTAAATGGAACATTTATAAGATTTAATCGTAATGCAATACAGCCAAATAAAATAGATTCTACATTTAATATATCAATTAATAAAGTATTGACACAAAAAAATTATAGAATACAATTTTGTGATATATCAGCAAATCCGGATTTATTTGGTAACTTATTATTATCTTCGGGCAATTCAACGAACGGCAATTTATTATCAACAAACGGTAATTTAGTGAATTATAAAATTGGATGTTGGTCAGAATTGAATATAGACAAAAGATATTGTGGTGAAAATAGTAGTTATTATGATTTATCGAATATACCATTAACTACTTCTTATACAACATTAACTTCTACAAATCCAATTACTATTCAACGAATAACATTGACACAAGATAATAGTAATAATATAATTCGGCTTAAACCATACAGTTCAGGCGTTAAGACAAATAATGGTTATAATGATATAATTATTAGTATTCCAACAAAAGATACTAACCAACAACCTATTCAATACTCTCGAGATAATTTGATAAAAGAAATAAACCATCAACTATCGAAAAATCCGTTAACGAATGGTTCATATATTCAAATTATAAAAAATGTTAATAATATTGAAATTGAAACTACAAAAATTAGAATAAATATAAATAAAATATACACAACAAGTGATTATCGATTAGTATTCTATGACCAAGAAAGTTTTGTAAAATGTAGTTCAGGTGTAAAAAGTGTAAGAAATGCTACTTGGGATACAACATTAGGATGGATATTAGGTTTTCGTGATTCAACCATCTATAATATGAGTGAATACACCCCTATTAATAATATAATATCTTTAACAGGAGAGACGACTGTAAGTGTTAATTTATTCAATTATTTTTTGATTTGTTTGGATGATTATAACCAAAACCATTTGAATGATGGATTGGTAACATTGACACCTAAAATAACAGAAATACCATTACCATCATACGCAAATCGTACAAATTATATTTGTGACCCAGTAACTGGAAGTTTAACATATAATACAAATACAGTAAATAGCATAACAAATTCAAAATTAACACAGAACCAGATATACGCATTAACAGAAATAGCAAATAGTAAAAGGTCGAGTTCTATAATAAGTAACTCATCAAATATAACAGCAAAAGGTTATGGCTCAGGTCCGTTTGTAAAAGATGTTTTTGGAATAATACCTATGAAAACAGCAGGATTAGCAAATGGGTCAGTGTATGTTGAATTTGGTGGTACACTTCAAAATCAGGAACGAAGTTATTTTGGGCCAGTAAATATTCATCGTATGTCTATAAAATTAGTAAGTGACCGCGGTGATGTTTTGGATTTGAACGGTTCAAATTGGTCATTTTCACTAATATGCGAACAATTGTATCAAAAAAAACCAACAAGTGGTTTACAAAATAAATAGTAATATTTATTATACATTTATATATTAAATAAACGATTATAAATGGAAAATATATTGGATTTGGTGGGGTTTTTCGGTCCACAAATATTATTTATAATTTCAATAATAGTATTATGGAAACAACAACTTTATCTATATGGTTATTTAGTATTTTTACTAATAAATAAAATTATAAATAATTTATTGAAAAGAATAATAAAACAACAACGCCCAAACAATGGTAGAAGTATAATGAAAATAGAAGATAATTTTTATAATGGAACTGAAAAATATGGTATGCCATCAGGGCATGTTCAATCTTGTTTTTATTCACTTACATATTTATATTTAGTGAAACAATGTCCAATTATATTAATTAGTGAATTGTTTATTACTTCATTAACATTTTATCAACGATGGAAATATAATCGACATACAATCGAACAATTATGTATAGGTTCTCTATTAGGGTCAATAATAGGTTATTTATCATTTATAATAGTAAACATATATGGTAGAACTCAATAAATAATTTCATTATAATAAAATATAATGAAATTATATAATGTCGCAAAGTGATTATTTAAATTTCAAAAGAGTATCAAATGAATTAAAAATAAACAAATTTACACCAGTATTTAATACACAAGATTATATAGAATTGAAGGAGTATTCAATCAGTAATGGTATAACAAATACAAAAATAACATATAATCAGTTAGTTCAACCTAGTTATACGAAAATATTTAATATGGAAAAGAAAATAACAAATTGTCCAACATTTATTGTGTGCAGACAAACAAATCAAAGACCAAATAGAGTTACATTACCAAGTGTATATTTTAACCCATCATCTATTGCTCCACCTATATATGTAAAACAACCAACTAATGCAAAAACTGCGTGTAATTGTATGTTAGATAGTATAAATACATTGAGTAATATTTGTAAATGTAAAGTTAGTCGTAAATAAAAAGATAAAAAATTATTTCTGATTAGTTTGATTGATTTGATTGATTTTTCATAGTTTTTCGCTTCATTGATTTACGGTTTAATGTATTTCTTTTGACAGCCTTTCTTTTAATAGATTTTGCCATAGATTTATTTTTAATGGATGAATAAGTAACAAAGTTTTTATTATTTTCAATAGCACGTAATAATCTTAATTGTTTTACAGCATTTCTTTTAGAAGTACATTTGGCAAATACTTTTTTTGATTTTTTATTATAAACACGAAAACAATTTTTTCCACGAACTTTTCTCGTTTGATATGGCATATATAATATAAAAATATTATATTTGACTAAACTAAAATATAAAAATATTATAAAACAGTATTGTAAATTTAACAACTACAAACTTGATGTGGAATTTCAGCTGTTCCAAACACACTCGATGTATAAAAACTACCACCATTACTTTCAATAGCACATTGTAAAATACCATCCAAAGAAACCGCAATCGCTTGCCATGATTTATCAGCAACTAAAGGATTTTCAACTTTATTCCAAGTATTACCAAAATCAATGGATGTATAAATATATCCTTGTTTTTCAAGAACAGTTTGATATTGACCAGTGGCGGAAACGGAGACATATTGCCAAATTTTATTCGTAAGATTAATATCATCAACGAATAACCAAGATTTACCATAATCACTTGAAATATGAACATCGCCACCCGATTCAATAGCAGTTTGGTATTGACCATCAGACGACATTGCTACACCCGCCCAATTTCTATCTTCAAATCCATTATCATCACTGACATTTATCCAAGTTCTACCAAAATCATCAGAAACATAAATATTTTCAACAACAATTGTTTGATATTGTCCATTATAGGATAGAGCAACACCACAAGTAGGGAATATTTCAACGGATTGGTAAATATCAGTATCAGTATCTTGTGCACGCCAAGTAACTCCATAGTCGTCGGATAAATAAATATTATCACCACAAGAAACAATTGTTTGATATTTTCCATTTAGAGAAATCGAAACAAAAATATTGGATGTTCCAGCATTGAATGTAGGTTGCCAAGTTTCTCCAAAATCATTCGATACATAAATTTGATGACCATTTGAAGCGGTTTGATGCATACCAGTAAATGAAATAGCAATACTATTACTTACAGAATTACCAATATTCGTAGGAACCGACCAAGTAACACCAAAATCATTGGATTTATAAACATTACCTGTATTAGTAATAGCAGTTTGGTATTGTCCATTGGTATTTAAAGATATAGCCAAAAAGTTTACACTATCATTATTATCAATTGGATTACCATAATCATCCAAAACAGATAACGCAACATTAGAAGAACTCCAATATTTACCATAATTTGTAAAATTTTCAAGGGTCTCATCAGTTAACACCAATAAAATTGGAACAGTTGTGCTTTGTGTAATATTTGTCGTTGTAGCAGTAGTAGTTCTTTTTACATATCCTCTTGTCCAATTTAATCTATTACGAATTGCATTTAAATAAGACGGACCGACATTATTTGTAGGTGAATAAGCTTCGGCTTCAATATCTAATGATAATGAGATTGTAAATCCTTCTGGTATAAATATTAAATCACCAGCAACAAAACCATCAACCATACCATAATTTTTAACTCTTGGGTCTCTATTATTAAAAATATTAGTATCAATTGTAAATTTAAGTAACTTATTAATATCAGTTACAGTAATATGACCAGATAAATCGGAAACAAAACATCCATTAATATTAAACTTCGATTTATTAATAGTTTGCACATAGGCACTTGCGTCAAAGACACCACCATTCACTTGAAATTCTTGGTCATATTGAAATAAAGATGCAAACCCTCCAGGGTCACCAAAATAACTTGCAACGCAAGATTTAAAATCGAAATACAATGTAGATAATTTACCAACGGATATAATACTTTCAGTATTCACACCATCTACGAAATCACAACTACATATATTAATACTATCGTCGTGAAGAGTATCACTAATTGGGTCATACCAAGCTTGAACGGTATTAAAATTATTTGCATCTTTTAAAATACTTAATTTTTTATTAAATGTTCTCGCACTAAATTTTATTTGTATTGCATCAGTAACATCATATTTATCTAACATATCCTCTTGTCTTAACGCAATTGGTTGATTAAAACCTTGTGTTACATACAAACCACCACTTGCACCAAAAGCATAACAAGAACCACTATAAATTCCATTTGTTATAGTATTTGGTTGTAATAGAATAGACATTTTTTTAATTACTTAACTGTAATATTATTATAAAATATTTTTATAATATTACAGAAATTTATTTATAATTACTAAATTATTTATTATGATGTAAAATATACACAGTTGAAAATTCATCTGTTGTATGGATTGAATTCTTCAACTGTATATATTTGGGTCAATGTGTTGGATTGTCTTGTTATAATAATTTATACAGGTTGAACAATAGCTTGAGCTTGAGCTGTAGTACTGGCGGCTGAACTGGCATCTGTTGATGCGTCGTTTTCAGCATCATACGCATTATTATATTGGGCATAAGCATTATTATAAGCGTTATTGGCAGCAATTATATCACCAGTAGAAGCCGCAGTAGCAGCAGTTGTAGCAAACCTCATAGAAGCAGTAGCAGCAACGGAAGCAGTTGTTGCAGCATCAGAAGCAGCATTTGATTTAGCAACAACCTCTGCAACAAGAGTAGTTACTTGATTTAAATTTTGTTCATTTGCGTTAGTTTTATAACCGGTTGCTTCATTAGCAGATGCCAACGCAGCAGCAGCATAAGTTGCAGCATTCGCGGCTAAAACATATGCTTTTGCAGCATATAGAGAAGCATGCGCGGCATCAGCATAAGCTTCTGCTTTATTCGCATTTGTAATTGCAATACCAGCTGAATTTGATGCCAAATTAGCAGCAGTGTAAGCAGAATTAGCATTAGCAGTAGTATTATCAACAGCAGTTATAGCATCATTAAGAGATGCGTCAAGAGCATATTTTATTGCTAAAGCAGCGTTTTGAGTTGCTAACGTAGATGCAGCAATTGCATTATCACGAGCAGAAGCCGCACTTATACTTGCTGTAGAAGCGTTTCCACTAGCATCTGCTGCAGCATTTGCAGCATTTGTAGCAGCATTCTGTGCGTCACTAACACCGGTAGCATTTGATTCTATAGCGTTCGCTTCTTGTGAATAACCAGCAGCTTCAGCAGCTTTTGTAGAAGCAGTTCCAGCAGAAGTAGCAGCATTGGTAGCAGATACATTAGCATTATCAGCCGAAACACGTGCCGCATTAGCAGAAGCATTCGCCGCAATAGGAATATCACTTAGAGACATATGTTGCTGTCCTGGTTGTGAACCGGTGGATGTTGATAAATTATCCAATAAAATAAGTAAAGGGGCAGTTAAAATTCTATCGATATTCGTAGTAGAAGCGGTCGTTCTTTCAGTAAAGATTTTTTTAGTGCCAACTGGCGCACCTTCAATTGGGTCACCATTACTATCGAATTGGTTAGTATCATCAATCATCATATCTTGAGGAGTAGCAGAAGGACCTGAACCATTATCAGGATAAAATTGGGTTGTTAATGTTCTTGCTGTATCCATAGTTCCAATAAGCTCCGAAACATTAGAAGGACCAATATTATTAAGAGGATTGAAATTTTCAGAATCAATAACTAAATGTAATTTTATTGTAGTGCCTGCTGGAATAAAAATTAAATCACCAGCAATAAATCCATCCGCCATACCATAGTTTGATTTAAATAAATTTTGTTCTTGTGTTGTACTATTACCAGTATAATTAGACGAAATATCGGAAGAATTACCAACTGAACTTTGAGGTGTTCTATTACCAAAAATATTTCGGTCAATAGCATATTTCAATAAACTATTAATGTCTGAAATAGTAATAGAACCAGTAACTTGTTTTACATTTTCACCAGTTGGTTTTGAATATGGTGTAATAATATTTAGAAATGCAGATGCGTCAAACACACCATTATTAATATCAAATTCACTTGCTTGTGAAAATAATGAAGAAAATCCACCAGCGTAACCAAAATAAGTGTTCACTAATTGTTTGAAATCACTATACATTGTAGAATAAGAACCTACTGAAATGACCTGTTCTTTAGCTAATCCGGACACAAATTCATCAGAATTGATCGTAATTTCATCAATTGGAAAATTATCAGTAATTGGGTTAAAAGCAGTGGATGTTATACCAATATTATTAGCATCTTTATATAAACCAAGTTTAGCATTGAATGTTCGGACATCAAATTTTACTTGTAAAGCTTTTGTAACATCATAACGTAATAATGGATTAGGTTGTGTTAATTTAATAGTATTAAAACATTGATCCATTGTAAATCCTCCTGACCCATAGAAAGCATAAAAAAACCCTTCATATGGTAATCCATTTGGAAGTTGATTTATACCACCTGGAGTATCTATTAAGGTTGGTTCTGACATTTATATAATATTTACAATTTATATATTATACAAATATTAATTGAAACTACTAAATTTATAAATCATACAACATTTTTAAATTCAGGCAAAAAGAGTAATTCGAATTATTCATTTGTAAAATGCGTCCATGCTCATCAAAAAGCCTTATTCTAAGTTTTTGTATATCAACCGGACCAAAATATTTCCTTGGCTCAGAAACAATATTATAATCATTTTCCATTAACAGTGCAAAATATGAACCTTTAATTGAAATTCTGGCTAATATATTTGGGCTAAGAATAGATTTATTAAAAATACTTATAAAATGATTATTCGAACTATTATTAAAATCATCTATCGCTAAATATATGTATCTAATGGAAGCAGGTTCTAATATTGTATCGGACGTATATGTAGTATTACCGGTGTATTTATGTTTTAAAAATCCTAAATTCCAACCGATTTTAGATGAAATAGGAAGAATATCTACATGACCATTAATATCTCTTGTAAAATCCAGCATGATTTCATTAATATAACTGGCATATGTTCCATTTGTAGTTAATATCACTTTACCAGAACCGGAACCAGTACTACTAATATCAATTGAAAACACGAGATAAGAAAATATATCATTTGGATTATTTAATACATTGTTTGTTTTTGGCGCTAATAAATTATTGATAATATCAATAAAATCAATAGCATTATAATTTCCATCAGGAATTATGATTATTTTTTCAGCATTAAGAACTCCACCAGAAATATCAAATGAATTATAATTTACTTTTAAATATAAAAAATTATTACCATAACCTTGAGAAATACCATAAAATGCGATTGGTATTTCAACTGATGATAATTGCATAGAAACAACTTTATTGAATTTAATAGGTAAATTAATAGTAAAATCGGAACTTTGTGTTGTATATAAATTATCACGAAATCGAGTATCAATATTGAGACATTTGGTTATAATTCGTGTGTTCAATGGGTTCATAATACCAGGAAAAAAATCATTATTTTGTGTATGAATATATTGTGTATCATTTCTTTGTATAATTTCCTCAGTTCTTGGAACTGGTTCTTTGGATATTGGTGTATCTAAATTATCTAACTTATAATTCTTAGGTATTGTGGTCGGTTGATTATTTGTATTATTACATTTAACAAATATTAACCAATTTTTAGCTATTGTAAGAAATTCAATCAAATCCCGTTTAAATCGTTTATTAATATGGCCACTATTCAATAATTGTTCTCGAATTTCATATTCCCTGAGTTCAATATCATTGGCATTATATTTTGTTTTTGATGAGAACCGAAAGAATTTTTCGATATCTTTTATACTATAATTATTTATATCTAAATCTAAGTTCTCCATATATAATATGAAATTTATATTTTATTATAATATTTAACATTATGATAAAATTTATTTATTTAGTAAAATGAATTATTTTATTATCAAAATAAAAGGATATATAAGAAATATTTTTTTAGACTTGTCTATTATACAGTAATTTATAAAATGTCATCAAGTGATTATACGGCATTAAGAAAATTTAAAGAAATACAAGGAAGTTGTAAAGTGAATGAAGTCGGCGACCCATTATCAAGTAGTTGGTTTGATATACCAGTCGGTAATACAACAAACTGTAGTATAACATTAGGGACAGGACCTACTGGAACCAAAGGTCCAACTGGTTATACTGGTTATACTGGTCCACAAGGGTTACAAGGTTTACCTGGTAATACAAATGGAGGTTTATTTGCTATTACAGCTATTTCAGCTAATGGTTTTGATAAAGATACAAATAATGGCTTCTCATTTAGTTTTGGAAATGTAGTAGCAGGTTTTGAGATTGGTTCTTCTTGTACTTTAAATTATATTGCTGTGAGAACTTCAATAGAAGCAGATATTTGTGGAAATATACAAATATGGAAAAATAATACTTTTTCTGGAATTTCTATAAATGATATTAATATTAATAAAAAAGTTTCTAATGTAGGGTTATCACTATCTCAAGGAGATTATTTAAATTTGAAATGTACAGATGGGTCTGGTGGAGGTATTATAACATCTTCTTTATGGTTTTCAACGACTGGTGTAATAGGTCCAACAGGTTCAATTGGTTTAACAGGTTCTACTGGTGTAACTGGACGAATTGGTTATACTGGTGTAACTGGACCAATTGGTTCTACTGGTGTAACTGGTTATACTGGTTCTACTGGACCAATTGGTTATACTGGTTATACTGGTTATACTGGTTATAGAGGTGCTATAGGTTATACAGGAGCAACTGGTGCTACGGGTTCGATTGGTTGTACTGGTGTTACCGGTGCTACGGGATCAATTGGTTCTACTGGTGTTACCGGTGCTACTGGTTCAATTGGTGCTACCGGATTTACCGGTTTAATGGGTTATACTGGTTCAGTCGGTGCTACCGGATTTACCGGTGCTACTGGTTCTATTGGTGCGACGGGTTATACAGGTTATACTGGGTTAACTGGTGCTACTGGGTGTACAGGCTATATAGGGCCAACCGGTATAATAGGAGCAACCGGTGTTACAGGTGCTACTGGGGCAAGTGGTCTAACAGGTTCAACTGGTGCCACTGGTTATACCGGATTTACAGGTTTAATGGGTAATACTGGAACAACCGGAGCAACAGGAACAACCGGTGCTACTGGTTCAACCGGTGCGATGGGTTATACTGGATTTACTGGTGCTACTGGTTGTACAGGCAATATAGGGCCAACCGGTGCAATAGGAGCAATCGGTGTTACAGGTGCTACTGGGGAAACTGGTGTAACAGGTTCAACTGGTGCCACAGGTTATACCGGATTTACAGGTTCAATGGGTAATACTGGAACAACCGGAGCAACTGGTGCTATCGGAACAACGGGTCCAATAGGAGCAACAGGTTCAACTGGTGAAAAAGGTTCTACCGGTGAAAAAGGTTCTACTGGAGCTACTGGATACACTGGTATAACTGGCCCCACTGGTTACACTGGAGTTATTGGATATACTGGTTATACTGGTAATACTGGTTCTACTGGAGCTACTGGCTTTACTGGTTCGATTGGTGTGACAGGTTATACTGGATTAACGGGACCAACTGGAAGAACAGGCTATACTGGAGTAACAGGTTATACAGGTTATACAGGTTATACAGGTTATACAGGTGCCACTGGCGTAACAGGACCATTCGGTTATACAGGACAAACAGGAAGCACAGGAGCAACTGGTATTACTGGTGCTACTGGAACTATTGGACCAACTGGATACACTGGAAGAATGGGTTTAATTGGATATACAGGTTCAACCGGAGAAACTGGTTATACAGGAGCAACAGGTTCTACTGGCTCCACTGGATATACTGGACACACTGGAATAACAGGCTATACTGGTGTAACTGGTTATACTGGTTATACGGGTTATACTGGTTATACAGGAGCAACTGGTTCTACTGGAGCAACAGGTTCTACTGGAAGAACCGGTAATACAGGTGCGACAGGTTCTACTGGTTCTACTGGAGTAACAGGTTATACTGGTTATACGGGTTATACTGGTTATACGGGGTATACTGGGTCAACTGGAGCGACTGGTTCTACTGGAGCGACTGGAGCAACTGGTTATACCGGTTCCACTGGAGCAACTGGGTATACCGGTTCCACTGGAGCAACTGGGTATACCGGTTCCACTGGAGCAACTGGGTATACCGGTTCCACTGGAGCAACTGGTATAACAGGAGCAACTGGTTCAATTGGCTCAACCGGAGCAACAGGTTCTACTGGAGCAACAGGTTCTACTGGAGCAACAGGTTCTACTGGGACAACAGGTTCTACTGGGACAACAGGTTCTACTGGTTCTACTGGTTCTACTGGGACAACAGGTTCTACTGGTTCTACTGGGATAACAGGTTCTACTGGAGCAACTGGTTCTACTGGGATAACTGGTTCTACTGGAGCAACTGGTTCTACAGGAGCAACTGGTTCTACAGGAGCAACTGGTTCTACAGGAGCAACTGGTTCTACAGGAGCAACTGGTTCTACAGGAGCAACTGGTTCTACAGGAGCAACTGG
>Ga0136644_10000534_pt1 | contig 30379 bp, 26 predicted proteins | sample C_130820_EF_Meta_FD_94780 | JGI IMG/M metagenome (GOLD analysis project Ga0136644, IMG submission 94780) | Freshwater microbial communities from Lake Croche, Canada to study carbon cycling - C_130820_EF_MetaG (v2) (version 2) | ecosystem: Environmental > Aquatic > Freshwater > Lake | place...
CAAATAATCTTGTTTTATTATTTCGTTATTATCTGGTTCTAAATCATAAAATCTAAAATTACTTGATAATGATTTAATGCCTATAATAAAAGAACCATTACCTGCACTTGGTTCTACAATTAAATCATCAGTATTTAGGTGTATATATTTTTTAACGAGATTTAAACACAATTCTACAACAATATCCTTTGTGTAATATTTATCAATAGTATTACGATTCAATCCTTTTGTTTGTTTAGTTTCCATATTAGGTGTAGTTTGTTGTTCGGTTGAATTGATAATATTTAAATCAATTTTTTGTTTATTTATAATTGTATTTTCAGGAATTATAGAGTTAAGTTTATCTTCAACCGCTTTATCAATTAATACCTTAATTTTATCGGCATTATTTTCGCACATATTTTTTCGTTTTTGGTGTTGAGTATAATGTGATTTTTGAGTAAAGGTTTTATAACACTTATCGCAACTATAATTAACCATTTTAGTTATATAGTTATTCCTAAATTATTTCAATTTAAAAAATAGAATTTACATTTTAGACAAAATCGGCGTTTGAAATGTAAAAAGGTGTAATAGTTTCCGTTGTGTTTCAATCTTTTTTTTGTTTAGTTTCCATATTATTGTTCAGTTAAATTTATATTTTTTATTCCAAAACCTCAAATTCATTTAACAACAAATCATCATTTAAATTCAACGAAGACGGTTCAATATTATGAATATCCAAATTATCTAATTTTACATCTTCATACGTTATCTTAATTCTGTCATTCTTGATTTCATCCTCATCATCTGAAAATCCATTTGATAAATTACCCTCTGTATTATCACTTGAATAAACGTTTTCATCAAAAGATAATGACTTTGTTGATTTCTCATCCTTTAATTCTTGATTAGGATGACTAGGAATACTTTCTAATGAGGGCAACGATTTAATTTCATTTATTATATGAGGTTTTTCTATTTCTTCTTCTATATTATTCTCAACCTCTATTACTTCCTCTTTTATTTCTTCTACAACATCTTCCTCAACTGTTTCGTCCATATAAGCCCTTAATATATTTTCAACTGGAATACTCTCTCTAATTGTATTTAATATACATTCCTGAACATTTATTTCGAGTTCTCTATTATTTTTTTGAATATTTAATGGGGAAATACCAATTTCAAATAAATATACATTTTTATATATTTTTCTAGCAATATTTATGTATACTTTATGAATAAATACATCCAATTTTGGAATATTAATATCTATCTTCTTTTGTTTTTTTCCAACACGAATTGCTGTTAATAATTTCAACTGTATTATATGAACACAAGTAATCAACTCTTCTAAATAACCACAACCACTTCTCTCAATTATTCTATTTTTCTCATTATCAATTATACTTGGGTTCCATTTCGGTATTCTACATATAAAATTCTGAAATGTCATTAAATATTTATCCATCTCATCATTATTTTTGCACAAATTTACAGCTTCATCAAATATTGATTTTAATCCTTCTATTAATAAAGGTGTTAAAATAGTTACTAGTCTTGCAGACCATTCATTTTTACTTTCATGCAAAGTGCTTATATTAAAATCATCCATATTACATAAAACTTATATTTTCTAAACTATAATTTAAACTTAAATATACAAAATTCAATATAAACATTATCAATAATTTTTCATTTCTTAATTCTTTTTTTACTTTATTAAATCCAAATAATAATTCATATTTTTTTTCATCCGTAAATTTTATAAGCAATAAATTATTTTCTAATAGATATATTAAATCTAATCCACTATAACCTTTTTCATATAACTTTTCAGAAAATAATATGAGTTTATCATTAATATTTGAATTAAAATTTTTATTTAACTCTTTTTTTAACCATTCTATTCTTTGATTTTTTATTTCTTTTAATTTAAATGTATTATTCAAATTATAATTATATAAATTTATATTTTCACCATTCACAACTGGTTCAGGAATATATATTTCACAAAATCTCGATAGTATCGGTTTTAATAATTTATATTTATCTTCTACAATTATAAAGAACCTTGTATTATGACTAAATAACTCTATACATCTTCTTAGTGCTGACTGTGCATCAATAGTTAACTTATCAGCATTCAACAAAATTATACTTTTAAAAATATCACCACCATTTGAATTTATGTGTGTTTTAGCAAAAAATTTTAATTCATCCCTTATAAATTTAATACCTTTACCGTGAGCACAATTTACATACATAACAAACGATTTAATCTTCACTCTATCACTATTATAAATTAAATTTATAAAATCATTTACTATCGTTTTTTTTCCACAACCTGTTGGTCCGTGAAATATAATATTTGGGATTTTATGAATTTCGTGAAAGTATTTTAATTTATCCATTATTGATGTATGTATATTTAATATTGTCATAATTTATATAATATATATTTTTTAAGCATATATTATATATATATATGAAAACCAAGAAATATAATTTTCCTATTCGTTATTTACCGAAAAAATTATCTTTTACAGATAGAAAAAAACAAAATTATATGTTGAAAAAATCTAGAAATTTGTATAAAAATAGTATTTATTACACTAGAAAAAATTTGAAATCATTCAAATCTAAGAAATCAAATCACATTATAAATGCTCAAAAAATTTATGGGATTTCAAACATGAATATAAATGATGAATTAGAAAAAAAAACAGGATGCAATAAAAAAGCATTAAATCAAATTGTTAAAAAAGGAGAAGGTGCTTATTATTCATCTGGTTCTAGACCTAATCAAACACCACAATCATGGGGTTTAGCACGCTTAGCTAGCGCAATTACTTCTGGAAAAGCAGCTGTTATTGATTATAATATTTTACAAAATGGATGCAACCAAAACAGTAAGGCTTTACGATTAGCAAAAAGTGCTAAAAAAAAATATAAATTTCATAAAAAATAACTTCCGTAAATTTAATATATTTTCATACATAATCATTTAAAGATTTTAAATAAAATTTACATATATGTCAGAAACAATACCAATTATTAATTCAGTAGAAAATAATGTTCTTACTATTAAAACAGTTCAAATCGCTCCTTTTAGAACTTTAATGACTGCTTTAAAAGACATCCTTTTAGAAACCAATATTACTTTTCAACCTGATGGAATTAGAATTATTAATATGGATAAAAGTCATACTATTTTAGCACATTTATTTTTAGCATCTCAAAACTTTGAATTTTATGAATGTAAGAAAGAAAAAATTATTATTGGTGTTAATATGTATCATTTATTCAAATTAATTAATTCAATAGATAATGACGACACTTTAACAATTTATATTGAAAACTCAGACTATATTGATGGTATCGTTTCTCATTTAGCATTAAAATATGAAAATGGTGAAATTAAACAATGTAAAACACAAAAATTAAGATTAATTGAACCTGAACAAGAAGAACTTGAATATCCTGATGTGAAATTCTCATCAGTAATTAATTTACCTTCAACTGACTTTCAAAAAATAATTCGTGATTTGTCGTGTATATCAGATAAATTAGAAATTAAATCAGTTGGGAATGAATTAATATTTAAATGTTCAGGACAATTCGCATCTGCTGAAATACATCGTGCTGAATCTGACGGAAGTATGGGATTTATATTAAAACAAGACTCATCCAAAGTTATTCAGGGTGAATTTTCTTTAAAAAATCTTGGATATTTTATAAAATGCACCAATTTATGTTCTCAAATAGAAGTATATTTAGAGAACGACCTTCCTCTTGTTGTTAAATATAATGTAGCTAGTCTTGGTGAAATAAAATTGTGTTTAGCACCTTTACCATTATCATAAATATTTAATAAATTATAATCATAAATATTATATATATTTACAACATATATATATAATATGAATTTTTTAAATTTTGTTTTTAATAATAAGAGGAACCAAAAATATAGGGATTATAACGAATTTAATCAAACATTAGGTTCTTGTAGAAAACCTTATATTAATAGACCAAATATTGTTGGTGATGATGGTCAAGATGGTCCTACTGGTGCGTGGGGTTTTACTGGTTCCAAAGGAGAAGACGGTTTTACTGGACCAACTGGTCCATGCTGCACAGGTCATACTGGTGCAACTGGAAGAATCGCAAGACAAGGGGCAAAGGGTGCTACTGGTGCAACTGGTCTAACAGGATGCACTGGTGCTACTGGTTCAACTGGAAAAACAGGTGCAACTGGTGCAACTGGTGCAACTGGTGCTACTGGTGCGACTGGTTCAACTGGAGCAACAGGTTCAACTGGAAAAACAGGTTCAACTGGTTCTACTGGTTCTACTGGTTCTACTGGTGCTACTGGTGCTACTGGTTCAACTGGTTCAACTGGTGCTACTGGTTCAACTTGTTCTACTGGTTCTACTGGTGCTAGTGGTGCTACTGGTGCTACTGGACCCACAGGTTATACGGGTGCTACTGGTGCAACTGGTGCTACTGGTGCCGCATCCGATACTGGACCAACAGGAGCAACAGGTTCTACGGGAGCGACAGGTTCAACAGGGACAACATGTGCGACAGGAGCAACAGGAGCAACAGGTTCAACTGGTTCTACTGGTGCGACAGGTTCTACGGGAGTGACAGGTTCCACAGGTTCCACAAGTGCGACAGGAACTACGGGAGAAAAAGGAACTATTGGTTCAACAGGAGCAACAAGTTCAACTGGTGCAACAGGTCCAACAGGAACAACAGGTTCAACAGGTGCAACAGGTTTCACAGGAGCAACAGGGACAACAGGAACAACAGGGACAACAGGACCACCTGGTCCAACTGGATATACTGGGGCAACTGGCGCAATAGGGACAACAGGGGCAACTGGGGCAACAGGTCCAACAGGAGCAACAGGAGCAACAGGTCCAACAGGAGCAACAGGAGCAACAGGTGCAACAGGAACAACAGGTGCAACAGGAACAACAGGTGCAACAGGTGCAACAGGTTCCACAGGAGTAACAGGTGCAACAGGTTCCACAGGAGCAACAGGGGCAACAGGAGCAACAGGGGCAACTGGTTATATTGGTGCAACTGGTTATACTGGTGCGACTGGTCCAACTGGTTCCACAGGAGATACTGGACCTGTGGGCATAACAGGGGATACTGGACCAATAGGATATACTGGATTTTCAAATATTACTGGTTCCACAGGTATAACATTTTCTGGACCCCCAAATAATATTTTAACTCTTGAAACATATACAACCTCATCACTAGTAAATATTAATCAAAATTCTATTTTTAACTGGAATATTGATAAATATGGAAGAAGTGTAATAAATACGATTTCCCCAGTACCAGGCATATCTGATAAAATAACTCTTACACCTGGAACATATACAAGTAATATTTTTACAGATAATAATGGAAATCAATTTAAAGTGTTTTGTGTTACGTCAAATTCTACTATGAATGTAATTAGTGATATATATGTAAGTATGTGTTTAATTGGTGGTGGTGGTGGTGGAGCAAATTCAGTAAGCTGTTCTGGTGCTGGGGCTGGTGAATTAATGTTAGTGAATAATTATTTAATTAGTAATGGTTCTTATAGTATAGTTATTGGCAGTGGTGGTAATGGTGGTAACTCAGGGAGTGATAACCCTGGACAAAATGGGTCTTCAACTTCTTTAAGTTATAATACAACTAATTATTTTACAGCAAGTGGGGGTGCGGGTGCGGTTTATAGTGGTAATGGTGTAAATGGAACAACTGGATATTCAATTTTTCAACCAACCAATACAAGTATATCAGTTGGAACATCATCTGGTAGTGGTGGTGCTCCTGTTGGAACTTCTTCGGTTCAATATTCAGGGGGTTCTGGATTATCATTAAATTATTCTGAATCTATAATTCCATATTTAAATATATCTCCTCCACAAGTATTCACTTTTGCTTCTAGTGGTGGTAATAGTTTTTCAGATGGTATCAATATTTATGGTGGTGGTGGTGGTGGAGGGGCAGGTGGTAATGGTGGCGACGCAACTGCATCTAGTGGTGGGAATGGCGGTGACGGATTATTTATTTATTTTGATGTAAGTTATGGAAGACCTGTTTGTGGAGGTTCTTCTGGAACAGGAAATGCTGATTTACAATACAACAATATAAAATACCCTGCTGTTCTGGGATATTCTTATTATAATTATACTGGTTCTACTAACCCTGCTAACTATGGATATCCAAACCCATATGCGTACGGTGCAGGATTTACAGAATATTTATCTTCTGTTTCAAACGCAACTAGTGCTGACGATAATACAGGTTCTGGTGGTGGTTCATCTATGACAAATAATGGAGGTGGTAAAGGTGGTAGTGGGTTGTTTATGATAAGATACCAGATTTAGTATATTATCTAAATATTTATATTTAAAAGTTATATAATATTATATATTATTATGTTAAGTTCCAGAAGAAATTGTGTTGGTATTCCAACGGTATATAATATTCCAACATTAACAGGTAAAGATGGTCTTATTGGACCACAAGGAAATACTGGTAACACAGGCTCAACTGGTGCGACTGGTGCAACAGGTAGAAGTTGTCGTGGTCCAACTGGTGCGACTGGTGCAACTGGTGCAACAGGACCCACAGGACCAACGGGATCCACGGGCACAACTGGTGCGACAGGTCCCACAGGAACCACAGGTTCTACTGGTGCGACAGGTTCTACTGGCGCAACTGGTTCTACTGGCGCAACTGGTTCAACAGGTTCTACGGGTGCGACAGGTTCTACGGGTGCAACAGGTTCCACAGGTGCTACGGGAACTACGGGAGCAACAGGTTCTACGGGAGCAACTGGAACGACTGGTGCAACAGGATATACAGGTTCCACAGGAGCAACTGGCACTACGGGCGCAACAGGGGCAACTGGTGCAACAGGTGTCACGGGTATAACGGGATATACTGGTGCAACAGGATATACAGGAACAACTGGTGCAACAGGACCCACAGGTTCTACGGGAGCAACAGGTGCAACAGGTGCAACAGGTGCAACAGGTTCTACGGGTGCAACAGGTGCAACAGGTTCTACGGGAGCAACAGGTGCAACAGGTGCAACAGGTTCCACAGGTTCTACGGGAGCAACAGGAGCAACAGGTGCAACAGGACCCACAGGTTCTACGGGAGCAACAGGTGCAACAGGTGCAACAGGTTCCACAGGTTCTACGGGAGCAACAGGAGCAACAGGTATAACAGGAACAACAGGTGCAACAGGAACAACAGGAACAACAGGAGCAACTGGTTTTGGTGATACAGGAACAACAGGCGCAACAGGTGCGACAGGAACAACAGGAGCAACAGGAGCAACAGGAGAAACAGGACCCACAGGTGCAACAGGAACGACAGGTTATACGGGGGCAACAGGAACAACAGGAACACAAGGTTTCACAGGAGCAACTGGTGCAACAGGCATAACAGGAACAACAGGTGCAACAGGCACAACAGGAACAACAGGTGCAACAGGAACAACAGGAACAACAGGAGCAACTGGTTTTGGTGATACAGGAACAACAGGCGCAACAGGAACCCCAGGATATACAGGCGCAACTGGTGCAACAGGTTTCACAGGAGCATACGGCGCAACAGGGGCATCTATTTCAGCAACTGGATATACAGGTATAACATCTTATTATGATGTGAGTAATAATCAAACTATAATGTCATTAGATAGTTATGTTGGTGCAACAGGAAGTTATCAAATATATCCAAGTTATAACTATAACGTAGCAGTTGATAATTATGGAAGAAGTAAAATAAGTTTAGGAAACGTATCATTAAATATAATAAGCAGCAGTATTCCATATTATACAAGTAATTTTACTGATAATAATGGTATAAGTTATACTTATTATGATATATCTTTAAATGGAAACATTATATTTCAATTGGACCCATTATCGGTTGGGAATACGGTTGATATTTTACTAATTGGTGGTGGTGGCGGTGGTTCAAGTGGAACTCCAAGTATTTATCCAGCGGGCGCAGGTGCAGGAGAGGTTATGTTTTTAAATAATTTTTATTTAACAAATGGTTATTATTATAAATTTACTATTGGTGACGGAGGTGCTGGTGGAACGAGTTTCAACTTTGGAAACAACGGTGAAAGCACAACAATACAATATAGTCCAACAAATAGTTTTAGCACAGTTTATTATGCCGCAGCTGGGGGTGCTGGTGCACAATATGATAATAATGGTGTAAATGGATTACCTGGGGTTGTAAGTAACGCAGTATTAAATAATGGAACATCTTGTGCAAGTGGAACAGGAGCTAGTTCTTCTAGTTATACGTTAGGCGTTGGAAGAAGTGTAAATTATTCCGCAGCAATAACTCCTTATGTAAATTATACTAATTCGCCAACAATATGGTCTTATGGAACAAATGGAGGAGCTCAACATCATAGTCCAATATTACTACTTCGTGCTGCTGGTGGTGGCGGTGGTGCTGGTGGTGCTGGTGGTACTGCCACACTTGGGGTTGGTGGTTCGGGTGGTGTTGGATTATATATTTACTATACAAGCACTACTGAACCTATTTCTAGCGGTGTCGCTGGTGGTTCAAGTGGTTGTGGTGCATCAATACCAACTACTTCGTATGGTGCTGGACAGTCAACAGTTGCTTCAAATGCTGGTAGTGGATTACAAGGAACTGGGTCTGGTGGCGGTTCAGCAACAGAGGGTTTTAATGGAGGAAATGGTGGTTGTGGTCGTGTGATAATACGATTTATAAAATATTAAAAAAAATAAAATATATAAATAGAAATTTTTTATTTATATATTATGAAAAATACATTAGTTTCTTGTTTTTTATCTAATACAAATGCGAGAAAAGATAGAGATATAAATAAATATCTAGAATATGGTCTAAAATTATTAAATACAAATATAAAAAAAATAATTTTTATTGAAGAACATATAATAGATTTATTAATAAATAATTATGGATATGAAAAGAATAAATATACAAATATAATTCCTTTAAAGAGAGAAGATTTATATTTAAATGCTTATAAGGATAAAATAACAAATTTCAATATACTAACGACTTTTTCAGATAAAGACACGTTAGATTATATGATATTGATTTGCAATAAAACAGAATTTATAAAAAGAGCAATATTAATAAATACATTTAAAACAGAAAATTTTGTTTGGGTGGATTTCGGAATAAATCATATATTCAAATGTTCTGATATATTATTTCAAGAAAAACTTAAAGAATTAGAAAATAAAGAATATGATAAAGTTCGTATAGGTTCAATACTTTTACCAGGACAAATAAGTAAAAATATTGATATTTATAGAAATGTGTTATGGTATTTTGCTGGCGGAGTATTTGGTGGAAATAAAGACGCATTATTAGAATTTGCAGAATTAACGAAATGTAAATGTTTGGAAATAATAAAACAAAAACGAACGATAATTTGGGAAGTAAATGTTTGGTATTTGGTATTTTTAGAAAATGAAGATTTATTTAGTCCGTATTATTGTAATCACGATGAGAGATTAATAACTGATTACTAACTATAAATTATAACAAATTTTATTATCGATATATGACTTTTCATATATTGCTATCTTTGTAGTTCTATCCCATACACTATAAGGAACGATTACTCTATTGGGTTCAACTATTAAACCAACACAATATTCGATTGGTTCGCCCTCAAATTTAAAAGGTGCTGAATATCTCAACAATTTCATATTTGCATCAAATACAACGAATAAATGATAATAATGTCTTGGTTGTTCATAAGAAACAGAATGAACAATAAACCAAATCTCATTATTAAAATCAAATCCACAAGTAGAACCTCTAATATTTTTGAAAATTTGTGGAGTATCATCCTTACGAATTAAATCTAATGAATGTGTTTCATTTTTATTATTATAATTAATTTTACATAATTGAAGGGGATGCCATCCATAAATAACAAGCATTTCATTATCAATATTTACATAAACCCAATTTTTTTCACAATTGGAATTGTTAAATGATGGTTTAATTTCGTGTGATATCAAAGTATCATTATCAATATTGTAGTCACCGTAAGATATACCAATATTAGATTTTTTATGATATCCAGTTCCAATAAATTTTATATTATTATTATTATTAAAAATTTTAATATCTTCTATTCCAATATATCTTCTCTCATCAAAAATACTTTCAAATAACTTTTCTTCAATAATTTTAAAGTCTTTTGATAATTTGATATATTTATTTAGAGTAATAATATAATCATCACAATCGTGATAACATCCTTTAACATCAATATTATAATTAACCATACGCATATTCATTATATAATAATCCTGAAATGGAATAATACAACTGGATGAAGAATTAAAGTTTCTGTTTTTATTACCAATATTATAAATTTTGGAAACATCCATATTCAATTTAAATATTGGATTCAATATGTCTTTATAAAATTTCATATTAGATAATGTATTTCTAATAATATTTTCATCATAACAATAATTGAATATATCGACCAATTGTTTATTAATATTTTTATTTCCAATATAACAAGAAATTATAGAATATTCATATTCTAACTTATAAGCATAAATATCATTAGATAAAAATAAAAAATTGTCTTTATCATTTTCAGTAAGTTTAGATAAAGAATTCTTAGCAATATTATAAAAAGCAAGAGCAGTATGACATTTACCAATAATTCTATAATGTTCTATAATTAAATATAAATTTTCGATACGATTAGGTAAAATATTATATGCTTCAATCCAATAAAAAATAGCCTGTTCAATTTTCTTCATTTTTTTATAACAAATCCCGATTCTATAATAACTATACCAGATTTCTTGGATCCATCCGCCAAGTTGTATTCTTTTTTTATAAAAGTCAATAGCTTCATTAAAATGACCGTTATCATGATAGGTATTAGCCAAATAAAAATGGTATCTATCGTTTTTTGGTTCATCCTCAATTCCTTTTATAAGTAAATCTCTATCTCTCTCAAATTTATTTGATTTAGAACCACCATCACCAACATCATTAATAAATAATATATTTTTATCAAAACTGGAAGATTTATTATTAGGTGGCGTAGATAAATATTCGTGTGTGACCCCCATATATTTAAAAACGCCGTTATTTTTAATAATTCGTTGATTAGCATAATAAAAACTAGGGGACCCTTGTAATAATGTATATGTATCATGAGTTAATAAATTTTTATTAAATTTTGGTTTAATTTCTAAAATCATATCGGCATCCATTAATAAAACGTAATCAGTAAGTCCATTACATTTTTGTAAAGCAACATTTCTATTATAAGCAAAATTCACAAACTTTTCCTCAAAAATAATTCCTTGAATATTATTTTTATCAAAGAAATTTTTAATTATTTCTGTTGTATTATCGGTGGAACCAGTATCACATATACAATAATAATCAATAATTGGTAAGACTGAATTAAGCATCCGTTCAATAATTATGCCTTCATTTTTAACAATCATATTTAAACAAATAGTTGGTTCATCATTTTCAACAATTTCTATTTTCATTATTAATAATAATATAAATATTAATTTTAAGTATTTTATATTATTATTTATTATAATGGCTCAAACAAGATTTAATGATGATCCTTGTAGAATATCAAAAAAATTACAACAAATGACCGACCAAGGAAGATATATTTTAAATGTTCCAGGAAATGGTGAATTTCCAGAGTTTGTAGAAGACCCACAAATAATTCCACAAAAATGGGGCGGAAATTTAAGGACTAATATAGTAAATTTAGAAAGTAATTTATTAGGAATAAATAAACCATTAAGCAAAGATTGTTTAGGAAAAGATGAATATAATAATAATAATTTTAAAGTAGTATCCAACAAAATTAATTATCCAGTAAATAATAATTTATATACAGAACAATCAAGGGCAATAATGCCTGCGTGGACTTGTCGTGATAGCGAACAAGTAAATTGGTATATTCTACCTTTAAATCCACAAGAAAATACTTGTATGTCCTTTCAGAATAATATTAGTACACGCATTTTAGAAAAAGATAAACTAACATATAAAAAACCGTGTGATATTTTAGGTAATGGTGGTCTAATAAATAATTCTCAACCCATTACTACAAAATTTATTCCTTTAAGATGAAAGAGTGAATAAAAAATATAATAGTTTATATATATATTATAATGGAAATAGCAATTCCTTTTATAGCATTAGCAGGAGCATATGTAATATCAAATCAACAAAATAATAATAGTAGTCAAAATCAAAAAAAAAGATTAGAAAACGGATTGAAGATAATACAAAAAGAGAATTTTACAAATATGGGAAAAAGAAATGAATTACCCAATACTAATAGTCCACCACAAAATTTTCCTGTTAGCGATTTAAATGAATTAACTGATACGGTGCAGCATTATCAAAATCCAAATACAGCAACAGATAAATATTTTGACCAAAATTTATATGAAAAAAGTGAAATTGGTGGAAAAAAAGTAAAGAATAATATTCACGAGGTTTATTCACTTACAGGAAATTACTTAGATAGTAAAGAATTTAAACATAATAATATGGTTCCTTTTTATGGTGGAAAATTCAAGGGTCATACTTATGGAGTTGATATGGCTGAAACAATTTTAGATAATATGTCTGGAAGCGGGTCTCAAGTTATTAAAAAGATTGAACAAGCACCTTTATTTAAACCACAAAGTGATATGCAGTGGTCTAATGGTGCACCAAATATGAGTGATTTCTATCAATCCAGAGTAAATCCAGGTATGAATAATGCGATGGTAAAACCATTTGAAAGTGAAAATGTCGGACCTGGTTTAGGTATGGGATATACAACAACTGGAAGTGGTGGATATAATTCTGGGATGGAATCGAGGGATAGTTGGTTACCAAAAACAGTTGATGAATTGAGAGTAACAACAAATCCCAAACTAGAATATTCATTAGAAAACCATCAAGGACCATCTTATTCACACGTTCAAAATGTTGGAATTTTAGGAAAAGTTGAAAAATATCATCCAGATACATATTTCATTAATTCACAAGATAGATGGTTTACAACTACGGGACAAGAGAAAGCACAAACTTTAAGACCAATTGAAGAAATCCACAATACTTCAAGAACGAGCACATCACAACCATACACAGGGGTTGCAGGTCCTGGTGATAAAAATGCAAGTTATATTCAAGGAAATTATACTGAACCGAAAAGAGTTATTCTACCATCGTGTGATGTTCCATCCTCGTCTGCTTGTGGAAAAGGTCCGAATAATAACAGTGATAATATAAAAAATAGTTTTACAAATTATGGAAATAATCGTTCTACAACAACTCAACCAAATACATATGGAAGTTTATTTAAAGGAACAATAGGTGCTATAATAAACCCAATTATAGACGTAATAAGACCTACAAGAAAAGAAGAATATACATCAAACATTAGGATTTATGGTGATGTTTCAGGTGGCGTAAAACAAAATTACGTATTAAATCCAAATGATGTTCCTACAACAACAATTAAAGAGACTACATTATATCAACCTGATTCATATATTAATAATCAATCAAGCGTTGGACACGTTTTACATAATCAACAAGCAATAAATAATCAAAGAGATACGACAAATTGTAGTTATATTGGTAGTGTTGGTGGAAATGGTGCAGTAAATCAAGGTGAATATATAGTAGATTCAGCATATAGACAACATAATAACGATTTAAAAGAACCTACACAAAAAAGTTATTCGAACCACGGTTCAAATCAAATTTTTAATCAACAAGTAAATATGAATATTTCGAAGATTGATACAGATAGAGATAATCCGAGAATGTGGGTTCCGAATGCGTCAACTATTGGTCAAATACCACTAAGTAAAGATGCGTTTGTAGGTGTTAGAAGTAAGCAACAATATAACGAAGCAAAGATTGGGTGTGATAGAATACAACCTGATTTATTGAACGCATTTAGAGCGAACCCTTATACCCATTCATTAACTAATAGTGTTTGATACTATTTTTCCATTTATAACTCTTCTAAAACAATATAAACAATAATAATAATATAAACATTAATGAGAAATAATTTGAAAAATTATCCAAAATGTTTGCGTAGCTTGAACTTATGGTTGAATGAACCTAATTTTGAAAGAAGAAAAATATATGAAAAAATACAACCAGTATTATGCGATGTTTCTCTGAGAGATGGATTGCAGAATATTAAAAATGAAGATATATCAAAATTTTCTACAAATAATAAATTAAATATTTATTATAAAATATTATTTAATCATCATCCAAGTAAAATAGAAATTGGGTCTCTTGTAAATCCCAGATTTTATGGTATTTTCGCAGATACTTTTGACCTATTCAAAATTGTTTGTGATGACTATTATAAGAGAAATATAAAAGTAAAAAGTGATTTATATATTCTTACTCCAAATGAAAAAAAAGTATATTCCGCAAAACTTCGGAATGTGACGAATTATTCTTTTATAACTGCGACTTCAAATAGTTTTCAAAGAAAAAATATTAATAAAGATTTGGAAAAAACAAAAACAGAAATTTTAAATATGTGTTTCACATTAAAAAATATTGTAAATAAAAATATAAAACTTTATATTTCTTGCATAAACAAATGTCCAATAGAAGGTTTGATAGATAATGATTTTATTGTAAAAGAAATATTATATTATAATAATATTGAAGATATTGATGAAATTTGTTTATCTGATACTTGTGGAAATTTAAATTTTGAAGATTATAAATATATAGTTGAACAATCTTCAATAAATGGTTTAAATATAAATAAATTGTCATTACATTTACATTGTAGTAATGAAAACTTACATAATATTAGAAAAATATTTAACTATTCATTAGATAACAATATAAACAAATTTGATGTATCTTTGTTGAGTTCTGGGGGTTGTTCTATGACAATTGATACAAAATATTTACATCACAATATGTCTTATGAACTTTTTTACAAACTTTTAGTAGATTATATTGATGATAACTAATATTGATTATTATAAAAATAATATAAAACCTCTGTATTATATTATTATTAAAATGAATACAGAAGATATTAATGATAAAGAAAGTATTAATTTATGTTACGAAAGTATTAAAGAACTATTTTCACTATATAAACAAAATCCTTATATTAAGAGTAGGATTAATTATCATATAACACATTTACTTCCTACCACACTTTATAATGAATATAAAATAAAACAACAAAGAAATTTACGTTTAGATTATTTAACAAATGAACAACAACAGTTTATTCAGTTTTTTTTAAGCGAACATAAATATTATTATTTACAAAATAGCAGTTTTTTCTATTTTTATGATAATATAACATACTCAATAGTTAAAGAAGATATAATATTACATAAATTACTTACTTCTATTTCAAAGGATAGAAAATTGATGGATTGGAAATATAGAACTAAAATTAATATTATAAAACAAATTAAAAATAGAAATTTATTTAATTGTATTCCTGAAACAGAAACAATCCAGAATGTTCTAAATTTATTATATCCATTATTATTTAAAGATAAAAAACAAGTGAAATACTTTTTAACAATTATTGGAGATAATATTCTTAAAAAAAATAATGATAATATTTTTTTGATTAAACCAAAAACAAATAAATTATTATCAGAATTAAATGCGATTACTTATATTAAAACAGGTCTATCAAATATTACACATAATTTTGTAACTAAATTTAATCAAAAATATAATTATAATAATTGTAGATTAATTAAAATTAATAATAATGTTCAAATTAACAATTGGAAAAATATTTTAAGCACACACGGTATAGATATTATTTGTGTTGCGGCACATTATTCAAAAAGATTTGAAAGTTCTGAAAATTATATTCAAAATATTATTAACGACGAAAATATTTATAATTATACATTATTTTTAACAAATAATAATCAAGAAGATATTTTTAATAATTTCTGTAATCATTCAATCCAAGAATATAATAATATTGATAATCAACCCAAATCTAATTTTTCTATTAATTGGAAAAATATGCATTATATATGGAAGTTGTATATATCTAAATTCTCTCTACCAAGCACAATCTTATTAAATACATTAAAAAGTTTATTAAAAGATAAATATCAATATGACGAAAATATTGATACTTTTTATAACATTACCAGTCCATATCTTCCGTGTGTAAGCAATTTTCTTCTTTTTTGGGATAAAACTATTATTGTTAGTAATATAAATAACAATAATCCATTAAACGATTTTGAACAAGAAATAGAAATTGACGAGATTTGTTATCTTTTTAAAAAATGGACACAAGAATATAACTTTAATACTCTTTCTAATGGAAATATTTATGAAAATGATGTTATTAAAATTCTAAAACATTTCTTTTCTTCAATTGAAATAGTTGAGAATAAATATATTATTGGAGTTTATTCTAATATGTGGAATAAAAATGATGATATAAATAATTCACTTAATCAACTTAAAGAATTTTATTTTAATAAAAGTAATTTAAATAACAACTTTGAACATATTCATTTTGACGATGCTTATAATTTTTATTATAAGTATAAAAATAATAATAATTTTATTATAAGTAAAAGATATTTTGAAAAATATTTATATCTTAATCTATCTCAATATATTATACACGATAATTTTATTGATTTTTGTTGGTATTCTTACTAAACAATAGGAAAAGATGCCTGAGATGCTATTCCACAAATACCCGTATCGTTTTTACTATCACTTCGTTCTATTTTTACATATCCATTATCTCCCCAATTATCACCCCACGAGTTTTTTACTAACCAATATTTTACTCCATCTTCTATTCCATAACCAACAATTAATACTCCGTGATCCAAATTATTTCCACAAAACTTACTTTTTATTACTCCCTTTGAATAATGTTGAAATAGATAAGTGTCTGCTTCAATTGCGATTGAGACTGGTGTAATAGATACAGCTTCTTTCAACGCAATTTGATTATTTTCTTCAACATCATAACACCCTGAAATTTTTACAACAGTATTACAATTCGTATTACACGATTTTGTTTCACCAGAATTATAAGGATAATCTTCCTCAGAACATAACCCATTTTCTATAACATATTGAAAAGCATTATCCATCAATCCTCCATTACAAGCATTATTACCATATGTTGTTGAACAATCTACCAATTGTTCCTCAGACAAACTAATCAACTTATTGTTTTTGATAGCATTCGCACCTTCAATCGCACCAGTTGTCGAAAAAGACCAACAAGACCCACAAACACCCTGATTTTTTACATTTGTCACCGCATTATATTTTCTCCAATCAATCTCATCTGGAACATTTAATCCTTGATATTCGTATTTTTTGCAATTACTTGATATTTTGTAATTTTTATTATTTAATAAACAAATATTATTACTTTTGAATTCATCTGGTGTTAAATCTGTAAATTTATTTATACTCATAGAAAAATTATCTGGATATTTCAAATTATGTCTCATTATATTGAAAATGTTATACTTGAAAATACTAAATCTTGCATTTAATTCTTCCAAAGAACCATATTTTTTATCATAAAACTTTGTAAAATTATTAAAACTGTTCCAATAATACGTTTCGTTTCTTGAAAATAATATTGTAGAATTTACGGATGATAAAACAAAAGTTAAAAAAATAAACCACATTTTTATATATTAAAAAGATAAGTTTTAATATATATTTTGTAATTATTATTTATTTAATGATGCTTTCTTCTTCTTCTTCCTGCTGTTTGTGGTAACATTTTAGTAATTGGACCTGAAATAGTTGATGATAAATTATTTAAGTTGTCATTTCCAGATGATGTTCCAAATTCGGCTGGACTAGTATATCCAAATTGACTATATTTTCCTCCTTTCATCCTTTTAGAAGATTTAGAAGACCTGCTATGTAATTTTACCGCACCAAAATGCCCCTTCTTTGTTCCATACCCAGCATTAATTAACCTTTTTTCTTTCTTTGCGGTGTTATGCTTCTTTTTACTTACAATTCTACCATTTTTGTTTTGAAGAAGATCATCTTTGGTTAATCCACCGCTTGTTTTATAAGCAGTCCCGTGATGAACTTGTGCCCTTGACCCTTCTAACATTTCATACTTATGTCCTTTAATCATATAATGCCCCTCAGCGTTTTTAGTGTATCGTGTCATATAAAATATAATAAGAAAATAATATTATTATTTCTAAATAATACGCATTAAAAATCTTCGTCGGTGTAAGATAACAAACAATAGTTCTAAAATTTATTTTTTAACGAAATAATAATTCCGCCAGGTTGTCCCTCAGTTCTTCCCAATAATGTTATTGGATTACTTATATTATTGCATAAAATACCATTATTTATAATTGTATTTCCAAATTGTGTTTTTCCTCCTAAATAGTTATTTACAATATTTGAAATCCGTTGGTTTTGAGTTTGTCCTTGAATATTATTAGAATTAGTTAATACTTGTTTATTATTATTGGTGTTCGGACATACACATGATGAATTATTATTTTTTCCGCTTTGTTGAATGACTTTTTTTGTAAGGGTTGATATTGAATTTCCGTTATAAATATTGTAATTTGGATTATTAATATTTGTTCTATAAGACATTCTTATAATAAGAAAGAGAGAAAAAGAACCATTATATATTTTAATAAACAACTTAAAGAATGTCTGTCAATTAAATAAAAATTGAAATCAGTTTAAATACATTTTATAAAATTAAATAAATAAAACATCAGCATCAACCGCATCAATAATGAACACCAAAGAAGAACTATCAAATAAATATCAACAAAAAACAGATAAACAACATATTCTAGATAATCCTGATACTTATATCGGGTCTATCGAAAATATTGATAATGATATGTGGATATTGAATGATGACACTACCAAAATTATTGAAAAAAATATCAATTATATTCCTGCTTTATTCAAATTATTTGATGAAGGAATAGTCAATTGCAGAGACCACGTTATTCGTATGAAACAATCAGTCGTTAATAATACCGAAAACGCTATACCTGTATCATTTATCGATATTTCTATTAAAGATGACGGCACAATTACTATGATTAATGATGGTAATGGTATCGATGTTGAAAAACACCCAGAATATAATATTTGGATTCCTGAAATGATTTTTGGACATTTAAGAACATCCACTAATTATGATAAAACTGAAAAAAAAATTGTTGGTGGAAAAAATGGGTTCGGATTCAAACTTGTTTTAATATGGTCTTCTTATGGATATATTGAAACGGTTGACCACATTCGTGGATTGAAATACACACAAGAATTTCGTAATAATCTTGACATTATTGAACCACCTGTTATTTGTAAAATTAAATCTAAACCATATACTAAAATTGTTTTCAAACCTGATTATGCTAGGTTCGGTATCGACGGATTAACCGAAGATGTAATCTCATTACTCAAAAAACGTGTTTATGATGTTGCTGCCGTTACAGATAAATCCTTAAAAGTAAAGTATAATTCTAATATTATTCCTATCAAAAATTTTCAACAATATATTGATTTATATATCGGAACAAAAGATAATGTTCAGCGTGTTTATGAAGAAAATGGTGAAAGGTGGGAATATGCCGTATCATTATCTCCCAACCACGAATTCACCCAAATCAGTTTTGTAAATGGTATTTATACATCCAAAGGCGGAAAACACGTTGAATATATTCTCAATCAAATTACACGAAAATTATCTGCTTTTATAGAAAAAAAGAAAAAAGTTGTTGTTAATATAAATAACATTAAAGAACAACTAATAATATTCATTAGATGTGATATTGAAAACCCATCATTTGATAGTCAAACTAAGGATTTTATGAACACACCTTCTTCAAAATTCGGATCATCCTGCACAGTAACTGATAAATTTATCGAAAAAATCGCAAAAATGGGTGTTATGGATGCGGCGTGTGCTTTAACTGAAATTAAAGAAAACAAAGCTGCTAAAAAAACCGATGGTTCTAAAACCAAAAACATTCGTGGAATTCCTAAATTGATTGATGCAAACTGGGCTGGAACCGATAAATCTGATAAATGTATTATTATATTTTGTGAAGGTGACTCAGCCAAAGCAGGTATAGTTTCTGGACTTACATCAGAAGATAGAAATACAATTGGTGTTTATCCTATGAAGGGAAAACTTTTAAATGTTAGAGGTGAAACAATTAAAAAAATATCCGAAAATAAAGAAATCACCGAAATAAAGAAAATTCTTGGTCTCGAAACAGGAAAAGAATATAATGATATTAAAGAATTGAGATATGGTAAAATTTTATTTATGACAGACCAAGACTTAGATGGATCACATATAAAAGGATTAGGTATTAATCTATTTCAATCTATATGGTCATCATTAACATACATTCCTGGTTTCATCGGTTTTATGAATACACCTATATTGAAGGCAAGAAAAAATAATAAAGAATTAGTATTTTATAATGACGGAGAATATAATGCGTGGAAGGATGATGAAACCTTGGACAATAAAGGATGGAAAATCAAATATTATAAAGGGTTAGGCACAAGCACAGGCAAAGAATTTCGTGAATATTTTGAAAAGAAGAAATTAGTTGGATTTGAACATACTGGTGAACCTACTGATGATGCGATTGATATGGTATTCAATAAAAAAAGAGCAAACGATAGAAAAGATTGGTTAGAAAATTACAATCGTGATTTATATTTAGATACGAACAATTCTATTATTAAATATGAAGAATTTATACATAAGGAATTCATACACTTTTCAAAATATGATTGTGATAGAAGTATTCCTAATCTAATGGATGGATTGAAAACTAGTTTACGCAAGATTTTATATTCAGCATTTAAGAAGAACCTTACAACAGAAATTAAGGTTGCTCAATTTAGCGGTTATGTATCTGAAACATCGTGTTATCATCACGGCGAAGCATCCTTGAATGGTGCTATTGTTGGTATGGCTCAAAATTTTGTTGGTTCTAATAATATTAATTTATTGATGCCTAATGGACAATTTGGGTCAAGACTACAAGGAGGCAAAGATTCTGCGTCAGAAAGATATATATTTACTCAACTCAATAAAATAACTAGATTTATATTTCAAGAATATGATGATAAAATATTGAATTATTTGAATGATGATGGAACACCAGTTGAACCAATATTTTACGCACCAATTATTCCTATGGTTTTAGTTAATGGTTCAAAAGGAATTGGAACTGGATTTAGCACGGAAATATTGTCTTATAATCCATCAGATATTATTCAATATTTGAAAAATAAATTAAATGAACAACCAGAATTCGTTAAATTTACTCCATATTATAACGGATTTACTGGAACAATTACTGAACTTACAGATGGAAAGTATTTAATTAAAGGTAAATATGAAAAATTGGGTCAAGATAAAATCCGTGTTGTTGAACTTCCTGTTGGATTATGGACGGATGACTATAAAGAATATTTAGAAACACTTACTGAAAGTATTGTAGATAAAAATGGGAAAAAAATACAGGCAGTTTTAAAGGATTATGATGATATGAGTAAAGACATTAATGTTGATATTACTATTACATTTCATAAAGGGAAAATAGAGGAATTAGAAACTAATAAACTAGATAATGACTGTAATGGTCTAGAAAAATTATTGAAATTATATACAACATTCAGCACATCAAATATGCATCTATTCGACGCTAATGAGAAATTGAAAAAGTATGCGAATGTAACAGAAATTATAGATGATTATTTTGAGGTTAGATTAGAGTTGTATGAAACCCGAAAAAAATATATTATACAATCTATTGAAAATGAATTGATTTTATTGACTAATAAGTCAAGATATATTACTGAAATATTGAATGATACAATTGATTTAAGGCGTAAAAAAAATGAACAAATTATTAGTATATTGAAATCGAAAGATTATACAGTTATTGATAATGATGATGACTATAAATATTTGATTAAAATGCCGATGGATAGTGTTACTGAGGAAAACGTTGAAAAATTAATTAAAGAATGTGAGAAGAAAAATATAGAATTGGAAAATATTAAAAGAACAACTAAAAATCAAATGTGGGTTAATGAATTGGACTTATTAGAAAAAGAATACAATAATAATAATAAAACTCAGCCTTTAAAAAAGAAAATTGTTAAAAAATTGATTATAGTAGATAAGTAATCTAATAAATAAAATAACAAATAATAAAATAAAATTCACTCATTATATATTTTTTTTAGAAAAAAATTGAAATAAAAAATATATAATAATTCAAGCAACAAAACAAAAATGAAGGAAATAAAGAAAATTAAAAAAATGAAGGAAATAAAGAAAATTAAGAAAACGAATAAAATGAAGGAAATAAAGAAAATTAAGAAAACGAATAAAATGAAGGAAATAAACAAACCAATATTTATTTCAACAGAAGGCGAGGATAATATTGAATCAAATTTATCATTCTTAATTGAATTATTGGGTAGTAGTTTATTAGAAACTTATGTTGAAGATATATTGAATATTCATTCAAGTAAAATTATCAATATTAGACAGGTTCCCCATCCAACAAATCCCCCAAAAGAAGAATTAACCTCAGGACAACCTATTATATTTTATGGAAATTATAAAGCAACTCATTATACTTGCTCCATAGATGGAACGCACATTTGGGATTCATATAGACAAAATATACAAGTTAACGGAACTGACCATTTTTGTCAAATATTTGCTCTTATGTGTATTGAAAATGCTGTATTTCCAAACTCTTATATTTCTAAACAATTTTCAAATCTTAAAAACAAACAATTTATGGAAAATGCTTTCATAGCTAAAAATGTTGCTTGTGATATTTTAGAATTATTAAATTCCGATTTTAATATTATTCAAATCGTTAAAGAAGTTTTAATTTCTACTGATAGAAGCGGAAATATTAGACATAAACTCAACCCAAAAGCGAATTTTACAATTAATAATTTTATTAAATATTGTCGTAATTTAACATTAACAGATATGTATAATAGTTCATTTAAACAAAAAGTTTTTATGACTATATAATAAGTAAAAACAACATTTATTCCAATTATTTTCTTAATCTTTTTATTTCTTTAATTTTCATAAAACAAGAACAACATATATCATTCGGACATTTTGACGGCAATAAAATTTGATAGTAAATAAAACAACTGCTACATACAGAACAAATATTATAAGGTTCATTTTCCATCTTTATATTATTTATGGTTCTACAAAATTTTTAAATCATTATTCTCATTTATTAATAAAAAAATAAATGAGAATAATATAATGGGAGTTTTTAATAAGAAAAAGTCTAAAAAAAACCACTTAAAGACAAAGACCAACAAACAGAAATATTATAAAAAAAACCACTTAAAGACAAAGACCAACAAACAGAAATATTATAAAAAAAACCACTTAAAGACAAAGACCAACAAAACTAAATATTATAAAAAGAAAGGCGGTGCTATTATCGGAAAAGGGAAAGACGGATTTATTATTGATTCTGTTTCATATGATAATTATAATAAAGAGAATGGATTTGTTGCTAAAATATTCAAACAAGGAATTAAAGTTAATATAGATTTGAATAATAAATTGAAAGAAATTGACCCTAATGGAGATAGATTTTTACAATATATTATTCCAGATACTTCTCTCAATAAAGATTTACTGAGAGATAATGAAGATATAAAAGAATATATTCAACAAAATAATTTTTTATTTGATGGTTCTAATGATATCGTATTTATTAAAAAATTTAACCCAATAAATATAACTAAATTAACTAGAAACCAATATCGTTATTTAAGAGATTCTTTAAATTTATTACATAAGAATAATATCTCTCACGGAGATTTACCTGAAAATGTTTTGGTTGACCCTGAAACTGATAATCCAATTATTATTGATTGGGAAAACTCTAAATTAAATGCTGATGAGTTAGATAAAAGAATTGACCTAGATGCTTTTATGAATAATTTCAAGATTTCTAAAACCACGGTTTAAGTTGAAGTTCTTTATCATTATTTTTCGTCATTATGGGATGCGCAATAGGAGTATACATCGTGCTAGCATCTACAATATATTGCTTATACCCTTGAACCTCACCGTATACCTGGGGAATACAATAATCCCAAACTATTTTATTTAAATTCCTTACTTGTTCAGTAATATTATTTTTTTGATTAGCGGCGTGCTGTAAAAAAATACTTCGCATAATAATTTTTAATGTATCTTCATCTTGATTAGAGATAACAAATTGTCCGTTCGACCTCTCATAAACCCCAGCTCTTATTCCGTTTTGAATAATACAAATATTTTTACCTGAGAAAAAAACTTTTGATAAATTCGTTTCGTCCCAAAGTCCTTCGGTTGGATTCCTGAATGTAAGACACTGATTTACGGGGATCTTATCATACATTTGAAAGAGGTCAGTTGTTTTAGGAGAAAAAATATTAACTCGACCATTTGAAATTTTACATTCATTAGAATTATTCATTTATAATAATCTTATAGAAAAAATTATATTTATTTAATTTATACAATGAATGGTTTTCAAAAGATCGTTGTAACAATTGCTATAGTATTCCTGATTATTTGTTTAGTTATAATAGGTATTCTTTTAATTCGTCAAAAATATAATCAAGTATGGCCGCCCCTAGTTGCAGACTGTCCTGATTTCTGGACTGATATGTCTGGTAATGGCGCAAAGTGTGTAAATGTTCAAAATTTAGGAACTTGCAAAACAAAAAATATGAATTTTAGTGTCTCTCCATATAATGGTTCAGGTGGAAATTGTCAAAAATATAACTGGGCATCTAGTTGTGGTGTTAGTTGGGATGGAATAACATATGGAACCAAATATAGTCCGTGTGACCCATCATATAATGATCCATCAAATACAAGTTCATAATTATAATAAAAACACCTAAATATAAAGTATTAATAATTATAAAAATGAGATTGGATGAATTACCAAGTGATATATTAAATATAATAAAGGAATATTTTCCGATAAAGATTACAATAAGATTAAATAAAAAACTCTACATAGAAAATCATAATATAATGAAAAGATACATAAATAAACTAAATTATGATAGATATATAAGAGATATGATAGAGAGAGATAATTCATTTGTGATAGAACAATTATTGAAAGAAAATTTTAATAAATGGTTAAAGAATAATAATTTTTTTAATAAAAACAATTATTATTATAATTATGTATATTTTTTGAAAGAATACTCAATAATAAACAACTCTATAAAATGTATGGAAGTAATAAATTGTTATTTCACAAATTCGGGTTTGAGTAAAAATCAACATAAAAAGAATACTATTAAAAATATAAGATGGATAAATTAAATATAAATAGTATATTAAATAGAAATGATGATGAGGTAAAAATAAAAGAAATATTGATGAATTTTGAATTGAATAAAAATAATTTATCATTTAAAAAAGGAATTTATATATACGGAGAACCAGGTTCTGGAAAAACAACATTTGTGATGAATATATTGAAAGATTTAAATTATGATGTAATAAAATATGATGCAGGAGACATAAGAAATAAATCAATAATAGATACAATAACAAAACACAATATGTCTGACAAAAATATAATGAGCTTGTTTCATAAGAAGATTCAGAAAATCGCATTTGTGATGGATGAAATAGATGGAATGAATAACGGGGATAAAGGTGGAATAAATACATTAATAAAATTAATAAGACCAAAGAAGACGAAAAAACAAAAATTAGAAGAAGTGTCGTTTTGTCCGATAATATGTATTGGAAATTATCATATAGATAAAAAAATAAAAGAATTAATCAAAGTATGTAATACCATAGAATTAAAGAAACCGAATGTAGAACAAATTAAATGTATCTTAAATTCGTTGATGCCTGAATTAGATGAAAATATTAAATGTGTAATAGGAAAATATGTTCAACAAGATTTAAGGAAAATAAATTCAATTTATGAATTGTATAATAATGATAAAAAAATGTTAGATGACAATATAATAAAAAATATCTTTCAAATAAAATCTTATAACGATGATACAAAAAAAATAACACAAAAAATAATAAATACAAATTATTCTATTGACGACCATTTAACAATAATGAATGATACAGATAGAACGATTGTTGGATTATTATGGCACGAAAATATAATAGATGTTTTAGGAAAATATAAAAAAGATATAAGTATCCCATTTTATTTAACTATTTTAGATAATATATGTTTTGCTGATTATATAGATAGAACAACATTTCAGAAACAAATATGGCAGTTTAATGAAATGAGTTCTTTAATAAAGACATTTAAAAATAATAAATTATATAATGATACATTTACTAAAAAAACGAAATTCAATCCTGTAGAAGTGAGATTTACGAAAGTTCTTACAAAATATTCCACGGAATATAATAATTCTATTTTTATTCAAAATTTTTGTCAACAATTGAATATGGACAAAAAGGATTTATTCACTTTTTTCTTAGATTTAAGAAATAAGTATGATGATAATGAAATAATAAATTTATTTGAAAATTATGATATAACAAAATTAGATATAAATCGTATTTATCGATATTTAGATAAATATACAAAAGAAAATTGTGCTGATAATGAAATTGTTGATGATGAGAATTCTGATATTGAAAACATTACATAATCATTAGGTTTACAATTATCTCTTCATAAGATGTCTCAATATATGGAACAATATTTAGTGTATTATTACTATTATTACTATTATTACTATTATTATTATTATTATTATTATTATTATTATTATTATTATTATTATTATTATTATTATTTAACAACAACAACTGTATTATAAAATGATATATTATATTCATCTATATCATTTTACATAACTTATTTTTATATCAAAATATATAATAATGAATTGTTGTATATGCGGACCAGTAAAAAATTGTGGTCTTTATATTGAAAAAGTATTAGAAAATATGGAAAAAATAGGACAACTATTCGATGACTATACTATTTTAATTTTTTATGACAATTCTTCTGATGATACACTAGAAAAACTTAAAAACTATCAATCAAAAAACCCCAAAATGAAATTTTATGTGAATAAAAAAAAAGTATCACCTTATAGAACACACAATATAGCGAAAGCTAGAAATTTTTGTTTAAATTACGTGAAGCAAAATAGGGGAACATATCCTTTTTTTATAATGATGGATTGTGATGACGTTAATTGTAAGAATTGTAATCCAGAAATTCTTCAAAAATATTTAGTAAGAGAAGATTGGGACGCACTTTCTTTCAATACTACTCCAAAATATTACGATATTTGGGGATTATCAATTTATCCTTTTTGTTTTAGTTATAATCATTTTGAAAATAATGTGGTTTATTATGACATTATGCAAAAATATATAATGAATTGTTTGAATACTTTACCTGAGGGGAATTTATTATCCTGTATATCATCATTTAACGGATTTTCAATATATAAAACTGAAAAATTTATGAATACTTATTATGACGGAAAAATAAGAATAGACTTGGTTCCTCGTAAAAATTTGAATGCACATAAAGCAATTACAAATTCGGGGGTAATTTATAAAAAGTATTTGACGGCAGATTGTAGGTTTGAAGATTGTGAGCATAGAGCATTTCATATTATGGCTAGACAAAAAAGCGGTGCGAGAATAATGATAAGTCCAGAAATATTATTTAATTGATGTATAATAAAACTTTTCATCATTAAATATATAATGAATTGTATATTTTATTGTATATTTAATGATGAAAAATATATTGATGTTTTTTACCTATTTTTAGAAAGTATATTTATTTATGGAAATTTAGATGACAATACTCATATATGGGTTTATACATCTACGGAATTTATGAATATAATTAAAGAAAGTCATTTGTTTAATGATGAAAAAGTAAAATTTGAAATAAACAATAATAATGAAATATTTGATTTTTATAATTTAAAATTTATATCAAAATATGATAAAATACTTTATTTAGGCAATAATATTTTGATAAAAGATGACATTAATAAAGTATTTGATATTTGTAAAGATGATTTTTTATATTATTTAGAAGAAGATGAAACCAACGTCTTTACAAGTGGAATATTATTATTCAATAATTGTGAAAAAATAAAGGGTTTATTTGAAAACAACACTTATTTTTTTAACGAACAACTATTTATAACATATAATTTTTCAAAAAGTCATTTATATGATAATAAAATATTAAAATCATTAGTTCTCAACAGTAACAATAATATTCCGAATGATGATAAAGTTATATATCAATATACAATCGGCACAACTTTATATGAAAGTAAAATAATAAATATGACTATATTTTTGAATAATATCAAGGATTATAGTATTTCAAATAATATCAATAAAGCAAAGAAATATATTAATGATTATTTAATGCCTATTATTATTAGTAGTGGCGATTTGTTAGAAGGAAATATTTTTATGTCTCATAACACCACTACTTATACAGATTGCTTTTTGAATAAAACAAAAAATATTAGTAACCTATTATTAAATAAAAATATTAAAAATGTTATGGAAATCGGATTTAATGCTGGGTTCTCCACATTATTAATGCTTTTAACTAATCCCACGATGAATATTACTTGTTTTGATTTAGGAGAACATAAATATACTTTACCTTGTTATGAAAAATTAAAAGAAACATTTGGTGATAGAATAAATATAATAATTGGTGATAGTATTGAAACATTAAAAAATATCAATGATGTTTATGATTTAATACATATAGATGGAGGTCATACAACAAAAGTTGCGAGTAGTGATACATATCATTCAATTAGGTTATCTAAAAAAGGAACAATATTAATAATGGATGATTATGATGCTGATAATTTATATAAATTATGGAATTGGTGTATCAAAAAATATAATTTGAAAGAATTGAATATTAATGTATATAAATCGCAACATCACAATATCAAATATTTATTATAAATTTGTCTATTTTCCCATAAATACCCATAATGTTTTACAATACTATATTGTTTTCTCTCTTCACAATATCCATCATATCCTTTCATTATTTGAGTATCTTTATATATCACATAATCTAAATCAAAAATTTCACGTGGTTTAAACATGTCAATATTTAATTTAAAATTATATTTTTTAATAACTTTTCCTAGTAATCCAGGACCAGTTGGGTCTAATGAACCATTACCATAATATGAATTTTTTACATTATCAATAATTTCTTCAATACATTTTAACAAAAAAATACTATCTTTTTTAGAAACCATAATAGAGTTATATATACAATCACGTGGTCTATCATAACAATAATGTTCATTTTCAGTTAAATCTATTAATCTAAAACCATTATAAAAATTATTTCTAATGTCTAAATATATACCACCATTTTTATATAAAACACATAATCTCCATAAGTCAGCTTTATATGCTCCTGGAACAAGAGCATTATATGCATTTAATACATCATCTGAAAAATTATTTTTAATAAATTCACGACAATCATTATCATCATATAAATTAAAATTAAATCTTGGGTTTTCACATTTTAAACGTTCTAAATTACTCCTCATTAATGGAGGTAAATCTTTTGAATGCCAAGTTTGATAAACCTCAAATGGAATTACACTATTATATTCATTCTTAAATATAAATGGTTTATTAAATCTTATTATTCTAATTAATTTTTCTTTTTGTATATATTCATCTTTTTTACTCATTAATATATATTATAAACTTTTTTATTATTCCAATAATAACCGTATGAATGATAATTATTACGTTGTTGTTCTTTTCTATAAGTAAGATACATTCCCAAAATAAAACAATTATTATATTTTAAATAATGAATATTATTTATTAAAACCATATTTATATCTAAATTATCAATTTCATTTTTATCAAAAAAAGTTTCCAACAGTTTTGGTCCAGTAATTTGAAGGTCATTAATTCCATAAAAATTACATTTTACGTTTTCTACAATTTTATTTATTGCTTTTAGTAAAATATCGTTTTGTTGTTTAACACAAATTAAAGCATTATATATACTTACACCATCGTTGTCACGGACAAAATGTTCTTTTTCGGTTAAATTTATTAATTTGAAATTATTAATATATCTATATTTAATATCTAAATATATACCACCATTTTTATATAAAATACAATATCTCCATAAATCAGATTTATATGCTGATGGAACAAGGGCATTATATG
>Ga0136644_10000537_pt1 | contig 30302 bp, 30 predicted proteins | sample C_130820_EF_Meta_FD_94780 | JGI IMG/M metagenome (GOLD analysis project Ga0136644, IMG submission 94780) | Freshwater microbial communities from Lake Croche, Canada to study carbon cycling - C_130820_EF_MetaG (v2) (version 2) | ecosystem: Environmental > Aquatic > Freshwater > Lake | place...
CGCCGGCGCGACGGCCGCCCCAGGCGAGACGGCGCTCGCCGGCGCGACGGCCGCCCCAGGCGAGACGGCGCTCGCCGGCGCGACGGCCGCCCCAGGCGAGACGGCGCCCGCCGGCGCGACGGCGGGCTGAGGCGCGACGGCGCTCTCTGGAGCGACTGCACCCAGCGCGCGAGTAAAGGGGCGAGCCTCCTCCCACTCGAGCAGGTGAGTGCTTCGCTTGCGCCAGGCTTCAAAGTCTGCCCGGGCGGCATCGTAGGCAAAGTGAGCGCCGAGCACTTGAGCGCCCCGGGGCGCGACGCCGCCCGGGAGGAGCTCGCCGACGAAGGTTGCTCCTCGCGCAAGTGAGACACACGATGCAAAGAGTATGACGAGTATCATCTCTTTACAGCCAAAAAAAGTGTCGCTAATATATACCAAGCCTACACTTCCGGTGCATGTCTGTGTCCTGGTGGGGGCCATATGAAACTGAAACGCAACCCATGCCCGCAAACGATGGAAGCCACACGCAACCCGTTGCTGGGTACACACAACCCATGAGTGCAGGGCCCTCGCAAGGCGGCGCGGCGGGGCACACGTTCCCCATGCCATTCCAGGACGGCGGTGTCGTGCGCTACCAAGAAGGCCAGTCGCCGTGGAGCGGCGAGGCGTCTCATGGGCCCCTAGTAGACGTGCGTTCTCCTGCGCCACGCCAGGCTGCAACTCGCCAGAGCCCCATCTCCGCCTCGCCGAGCGCGGCGGCGCTGCATTTGAGCGCGGAGCAGGTCAGGCGCCTCATTCTCGACAACCCAGGCGCTCACATCGAAGTGGACGTCAACTGGTACAGTGCGACACAAAACGCATACGACTTGGACTTTCTGGAGCTCACAGTCGACTCTGCCGACGGCGCCGTCCTGCGCGCGACCGACGCCGCGGGTGCAGCCTTCGCCGTCGAGTTTCTCGAGGATGAAGCGCGCGCGGCGACAGGCAAAGTGGCCGTGTATGTGAGCACGGGGGAGGGCGAGACGGAGCGCGTGGGCAACGGCGCCGTGACCAGGGTGCAGGCTGGCGGGACGACCTGGCCGGAGAGCGAGGCGCGGCGCGTGCTCTAGGGCATGTTTCTGGCCAGAGAACGATCAGATATTAGGAGCTGATCAAAAGGTAGAAAATGGCACGCGTATGGTGTACACGTCCGACGTCTCGCGCCCCGCGCCATCGGTGGGGTGCTCGACGCTCACCTCGATGGGCGCCCACGGTACAGTGCTCTCGAAACGCTCGAAGGCGCCAGTGCCGCCGCTTCTGGCGTCAGCGGCGAGCGCCATCGCTTGCGCGGCATCCCATACGTCCTGGAGCGGGCGGGCAGCAGCGCAAGAAAGGAAAAACAGAGCCCATCACTCGCTCATCCGGTCTCAACAATAAGTACTCGAGCGGCTCCGCAACGGGTTCCTAAACTTGGAGAATGATGGCGGCAGAGTCAGTAGGAATCGAGGGCAAACGTATAAGTCAGCGCCCGCGAATAAAGAAAGCTGATGTCCTCAGCGCTCGCTCGCTGGGTCGTCGAGCCGCACGTCTTCGCCGAGCCGGAAAAGGCGTTGCGATACCCTATAGACGTTATAGACTACACCAACGACTTTACGAATGAGCTGTACGGCGCGACAAATGTGCCGTGCATAATGGCGGCGCACCCGGCGCCGCGCGGCGCCGTCGCCTACTTCCACGGCAACTCGGAGAACTTGTCCGTCCTGTGCACTTTCCTGGGCCAGCTCAGTGAAAAGACTGGCCTGACGGCGCTGGCGCTCGAGTACCCCGGCTACCACGGCGAAGGCGCGCGCCCCACCGAGGCGGGGTGCTTCCGTGCCGCGGAGGACTTTGCCCTCGCGCTCAAGGCGCGGCTCGGCGGCATGCCTCTCGTGTATTTTGGGTACAGCATGGGGTGCGCGCTGGCGCTGCATTGCGCCGCTCGCATCCCCGGCGACGCCGTCGTGCTCGTCGCGCCGTTTGTGAGCGCCGCGAGCGTGGTGCTGGCGCGCAACCGGGCGGAGCTCTTTTTCGCGCCCATGTGGGCGCCGTTCGACGTGTTTGTGACTCGAATAGACGCCAAGCACAGCGAGTGCTCCATCATCGTGTTCACGGGCGACAAGGATGACGTCGTGCCCGAGTGCCACGGCGTCAAGCTGGCCAACATCCACGCGCGTTTCGGCAAGAGCGTCCACGTGTCCGTGCCGGGCGCGGACCACGAAAGCATCCGGAGCCAGCCCATCGTCTACACGGAGTTGTCTGGCTTTCTCGACGCCAACCTGCCGCCGTGGCCGGGGGGCGGCGGCGCTCCAGCCTCCTCGTCCTCGTCGTCGCCGTCCCCGGCGCGCCGGCGCGTGGGCGGAGGCGGCGGCAAACGCCGGTGGGGCGCTGGCGGCGGCGGGGGCGCCGGCGAGGGCAGGGCTGCCGCGAGCGCGGCGCCTGCGGGGCCGCCGCCGCGGTAGTCCGCCTGCTCGAAGGCGGTGGCCGGGAGCTGGACCACCTGGGCCATGTAGGCGGTGTACGCCTGGTGCGAGAGCACGCGCTTCTCGTACAGGCGGTCGATGAGGGAGGCGGGGAGCGTGGCCGGGAAGACGACTGTGACGTCCCGGACGTCGCCCCACACCAGGTCGTAGATCTTGGTGAGCGTCGGCTCGAACAGGCGCCCCCACTTGAGCGTCGTCTCGGTGGTGACCAGGTTGGTGCGCTCCAGCGTGGCGGCGCCCAGGTGGCCGCCGGCGCGCACGTCGGCGCCCACCGACTCGGCGTTGACGCCGAAGGCGACGCACGCCAGCGTCTCGAAGTGCTTGATGATGCTGATGATGTCGGTGCGCGCCTGGGCTCTCGGCGCGGGCGCCACGCGCGCGTCGAGCGGGAGCGGCACGATGGGCTGCATCTCGTCCACGGCGCCCGCGTCGTAGTTGGCCAGGTTGGTCGCCTTGTCGGTGCGCTCGGCGCGAATGGCGTCTGGCGGCCGGGCGTTGAGCTCTCTCACCATCGCCTCGTTGTACTTGTGCGTGTTGACGTTGAGCCGCGCGCGGATGTTCATATCCGTGCCCACCATCTTGGCTCGGAGCGACTCCACCTCGCCAGTGTTGGCAATGTCGCGCTCGTCGAACACGGCGTCCGTCTGAGTGAAGGTGAAGACGGGCGGGCACGCGTTGTACCTGTCCGCCTGCAGCGCGTTGCGCACGAACGAGTCGTGGAGCGAGCGCGTGCGCAGGTAGGAGGCCATCACGCTGGTGAGCATACCATTCGCGTCCACGCCCGTGTCGACGATGGAAAACACGCTCTCGTCCGGCTCTTCGCTGTTGGGCCGGAAAAAGCCCAGCTCCACGCGGAGCTTGTCGGGGTCGACGCGCCAACGCGCATCCGCCATTCCGAACGGGAGCACGCGCGGCACGTCGTTCTCCACCACGAAAAAGCAAAAGCCGAAGATCAAGAGCTGGAGGAGCGCCTCCTTCACAAACTTGACAAAGTGCACGTTGATGTGCGCCTGGAACTCTTCGCTCGCGCGCGTGCTGTAGTCTCGCGACGTGTACAGGATGCCGCTGGAGAGCAGTCGGTTTTCGATGGCGCGCGCGCACGACGGCGCCATGCTGTCGGTGTTGAAGGCGTCGTAGAGCTGGCGCATCAGGGTCACGTCCACGCGGCGCCAGGCGGCGGACATGGTTCTCTGGGCAAAACAGCGCGGGTTTTATATCCTGCACGCGCGTGCATACACATGTCTCTCGTTTACGGCGGAAGAAGAGACGAGCAAGCTCATATTCTCGGCATAACACGCGCACGAGCGGCGCCAGCTGAGCCCGAGCTGGTTTCCCCACCAAAGAAACGCAAACAGGGAGCCATATCAGACGCGTATAAGACGACTGAGGTTCAAGACTGGCCGGATGAAAGCATGCTTCGCAGCCAGATGCTGCTTTTGGATTATAACAAAAAGTACACATTTTCAGAAAACACACTCACGCCCGAGTGCAAAGTGTCTTTTTTGAACAAAATGCTGTACAACATAGTGCGTGCAAAATGGCGCGGAAATGATTCCGAATTTCCTCCGATATCAAAACAGTGGGCTGAAGAAGTGAATGACGAGCTAAAGACAGCATATACTGCCAACGACAAAACCGCGCGTGCTGAAATTTTAAAGTTTATCACTTACGATACGCTCGATAGCGATGGAATTGACGGAAAAATAAGCGATCCTCGGCTGAAAATAAACACCATTTACACGCAAAAATACCGAGACAGTCTTTTTAAATTTCTGCTTCTAATGTCACTTACTCTGAACGAAAAGTCCGAGAGCATCCCAGCGTGGTATCTAAATATATACGACATTTTGTTAAATAACATCTGGAAAACTTACATTACAAGGTATTATAAAAATAAATCAATGTTTTTACCAAATGATGAAAAGCGGTACTTAGAAGTTCGCGAACAGGAAGAACGAGGGGCAAACTCGGTAAGTGAAATACAACCTAAACCTAAAAAAGATGGTAAAATTCAACCGGACATTCCATACAAACCACGTGTGTTCAATGATGACGCCCTCTGGCATTTTTTAGATCTTGAACCATCTAAACATTTCCATAATGAGGATGAAAAACAAGATCAAATAGACATGAAAAAAGCACCAAAAAGGGGGGATGCAGAGGGTGATGTGAGCTTGTCTTCTGAAGAAGAAGCGGAAGACTTGGTTTCTTTTGAAACAGTGCTTGCAGACTGGCTAAAAAACGACGCGATTGCACGTATAAACACAGGCGAAGAGGAAGTGTTTTGGCCTGGCGAAGATTTGTGGAAAGCAATCAAGGCACTTTATACCGGAGAAGGCATCGAAGAAAGCAACCGACTCGCTCGGGAAGAAAACAGGTTTGATGACATTTTATTTCCATTCAACTCGGTACAAAAAACGGCAATAAAAAAAGCGTGCTATCCGTATACACCAGAACAGCTTTCCGACAAAAATGGAGCAGATCTTATTGGAAATACAATCACAACCTTAAATGCAAAATCTCTTGGTATATTGAAGGAAAGGAAGTTGTCGATAATCAACCAAGAGATGTATAATTATTGGGCATATGTTGCTGATATTAATTCCTTACTTAAAATCGATAATGTGCTACCATCAGTGAAAAATTTTTTAAAAGAACATCCTGACAGTTTTTGGAATGCAAGACAGATAGTGCACGAAACCAATAATCACATTCTTAAAACATTTGGGTTTAAAAAGCTTCAGGATGGACTAAAGAGTCAAACTCCTTCGTATTTAAAATCTATGAATATTGATGTAGACCTTAACAGTAATACATACCGTTATTTGCCATCCGGCAGCCGAAATAGGGTTCCTGGCAATAAACCTAAACCTAAACATAAACCCAAACACAACATCATCAATTCCGACGATGATGACGAACCTACACCCGGCCCAGGGCCGAGCGGCGCCGCCACTGGCTGGGTGCTTCACTCTCCCCTCTACCCTTGGCAACAGAGGAACCTCGATCGCTTTAACGGTCTTCGCGCCAAGAAAATGGGCATGCTCCTGGCGGACAAGCCCGGAATGGGCAAAACCATCTCGGCGCTCGCGTGCCTGTGCTCCGCGCTCCAGGGCAATGCGCAAGGGCGAGCGATCATCCTCGTTCCGCCCATCATCATCAGCCAGTGGAAGAACCAAGTGCTCACCAAGACGGGCATTCCACCAGGAATTGTGGTGACCCCGGACGACGGCTCGGTCACAGCAAAACTCAAGTCAAGTCCCCTGCTGTTCATATGCACGCCGGAAACGTATGCATCTCGAACAGGTAAAATTGTTCGAAAGGGACGAGATGCCGATATGGAGTGGGCCAACATTGCCCCATTTGACTTTGTCATCATAGATGAGGTCCAGAAGTATAGAGGAAATGCTACAAAACCCGGTGCGTATGCGCAGACGATACTCGCATTGTGCGAGGCAACGCTAAAACTTGATGGCGGGGGGGTGTTGTTGTTGAGCGGCACGCCCATAAGTTCCGGGTACTCTGACCTTTTGCCGATCGCGCGCTTGATAAATGCGCCGTCTGAGCAAAAAAACCCGTCTTTTTGGAACAACAAAGACACAGTCAGGCAAAACCTTGCCGAAGTGAAAAAATGGTTTATTGCAAATGAGCCACCCGAGTATCCGAGGACGACGACAGATGTGGTCACAGTGCCCCTTGAAGAATTGCAAGAACAAAAACTAAAACAACTTGCAGAGCAAGGCATACAAAAGTTTCAGGAAGAAGGTACAGTAAAAAATACCAAAAAAATATTCATTGCCCAACAGCTCCTCATTGCCGGCTTTGATCCTGAGTTAGCAAACCAGAATTTTGATTCTTCCGTCAATGCGAATGACACCGACTCAGAAGACGAGGGCGAGGCGCCGCAAGCCGAAAGCCGCGTGCGCATGGTCGAGTCCAAGAGTCCGACGGCGCTCATTCTGAAGATTATAGACATTTGCGAGCGTCTACGTAAGGATGTACAATTGGAAGGCGAAGGTACATGGCAATCAGAGTATTATGCTAAAGACCTCGACGGCGCGCAGAAGCTCATCAGACTGCCAAACTCAGGGGCCAGGCCGCGCAAGGTCATCGTGTTTTCGAAGTTTCCAAACTTGAGCCTCGCGGTGCTCGCTTCATTCTTTACAAAAGCCGGCATCAAGACGCCAGAGATTTACAAGGGCGGAGACGCCTCCCGCGCCGCCATACTGGCCCGTTTCAAAAATGACCCCAACACGCCGTACCTTTTCATGAGCATGAGCGCCGGCGGCGCAGGAATCGAGCTTCAAGAGGCGAGCGCCGTCGTGTACATCGACGCCTGGTGGACAAAGGCGGAGCACGACCAGGCAACAGCGCGCGTGTGCCGCATGGGCCAGACGCGAGACGTGCGAGTCGCGTACGTTTTGACGGACCCTTCGATCAGCCTGTACAATGTCACCGAAGCTCACAGAAGACAGGGCGACGAGGAGGAGACGCTCCGGAAGGAGCTCCAGCTGGATGCCAATGGCATTTATTCTGGCTTGAATGAGGGGAAAGACGTTGGAAACAGAGACGCTCCCATTTATTGGTTGCGCGAAAAACTCAACATACAGACGGCGAGAACGAGGCGCGGCGCAGCAGCACAACAGGCGCCACCCGCGTCCGCCGGCGGGCCTCTCGTGCCCACAACGTTTCGTGATGCACCACCCGTTCCGGTGAAACAACGTCAAACGCCTGCCCCTGCGGCCACGGCTCCGGCACCCCCCAATGCGCCGGCGCCGCAACACGATATTATCGACCTCACAATGGATGATGACATAGTTCCTATTGGCGCCCTCGCCACGCACATGAAAGCTCTGAACTTGTATTTCAAGCCCTGAGCCGTAGTTTTCATTCGCCCCCGCCCCCTCATGTCGTCCCCGTCCGTCGATGAGTGCCTCCTCGAATGGACATCCGCGCGTGACGCCATCCGAGCCCGCACCTCCTCCGCCCCAGAGGAGACCGCCCGCCGCTTGACGGCGCTCTGGCGCTGGCGCCTCCGCGCGGCGCGCGCGCGCCCTGAAGTGCTCGCCTCCGCCTTTGTCGCCACGTGCGCCGCGCGCCTCGCCGCGCTCGACGCGTCGTCCGACCACTCAGCGGCGCGCGCCCTCGCCCGCCCAGCCGCGCGGCTCGAGGCATCCTCCTTCGTCGAGTTCGACCCGCCCGGGAGCGCCGCGGAGGCGTTGGCCGCCGTGCGCGCCGCGGCCTGGCGCTGGAACGACGAGGAGTTTGCCGACTGGAACGCCGTGGCGTACGCCGTCGCCATCGCCGGCGAGGCGGAGACGGTGGAGCTGGACGAGCCCTTTTTGCTCGAGTGCGCGCGGTTCGACGCGGACTGTGCGTTGCGCGCGGAGCTCCGCGAGCGCCTGTGGGCGGCCGCCCAGCCGCCGGACCCGCGCCGGCCGGCGGCGCTCGCCTGGGCGCGGCGCAAGACGGCCAACGCCAACGACGACCTGTTCGCCTTGGGCCGAGAGGCGCTGGTGTGGACGCACCTCACGCCGCGGGCCGCTCGGCGGGGCGAGGGGCCGCCGTCGCGCCGGCTCGCCGCGTGGGACGCCGAGCGCGGCGCCCAGGCGCACGCCGCCTGCGCCCCCGGCTTTGCCGCGCTCGGCGGGCCGGACGAGCACGCGACGAGCGCGCTGTTTGTTTACTTGTTCGACTACGTGTTGCGCCAGACGGTGGGAGTGCGTTTCATTGACCTCTTCTTCATCGCCGACCTGGTGCCGGATGAGGCGTCGCGTCGCCTGGACGAGTTTCACGCGTGCGAGTTGCGCAACCCGCCGCCGCTGGTGGTGCACAGCTTGCGCGAGTGGCACGTCGTGCGCCAGGGCGCCGGGGACGGGGGGACGACGGCGCACGGGAGCGCCGTCGACGCGGTGCTCGCTTGGCTCGACGAGGTGGAGCGCACACGCCGCGGCGTGTTGTTTCTCGGCAAGAACACGAGCCACCTGTTGAGAGAGATGACGGCGGAAGAGGTGAGGCCGGGCGGGGCGCTCGTCGCCAGCACCGAGGCGGTGTGAGAGCTGTCTCCTGTCTGGTATTACACACATAAGAACCTACCACCCCACGCATCCCTCCTCGGCGGTGTGCGTATATGTCATGCCATATATGACCCGGGTCTTAAGTACCATGGTACAGTGTACCATGGTACATGTACCATGGCTGACGTGCACGCCCAAATTGCGCTGACACACATGGTACATGTACCATGGTACACTGTACCATGGTACATGTAACGCCCCCATGACACATATAATTGTTCAAGTCTTGTCACTTGTTGCCATGGTTCAGTGTACCATGTTTGACTTGGAAGACCATACTTTCCCTCGCCCTTCCTCTACACTATGACGGAGATGACGCCCGCCCAAATGCAGTCAGTCATGCAACTGCTCCAAGAGATGCATGGCAACACGTTGCCAAGGGCGGCGCCGGCTTCTGCGCCAGAGCACTGCGCACTGGTTGCGATAGTACCAGCGGAGATGTCTTTGCTCGACCGCGCGTACTCGGCCGAGCTTGACGGCGCTCGTTCCGCTCGGGCGCTCGCGCCCCCCGCCCCCGGTGCGGCGCCGTCTCACGTGCCGCCAGAGGCAACGGCTGGCGACGGTGTGGTGGACATGGAAGCTGAGCATGCCTCCATGGCAGGCGTTGAGTTCCCTGCGCGCCTTACGCCGCCCGCCCCCGCGCTCCCCGCCCCCGCACCGCCCGCCCCGCCTGCTGTCGCGGCCGCCGCCGGGGCGGAAGGTGGAGGCGCCTCGGCGAGCGGCCGGGCGAGCATGCTGCCTCCCCCGCCGCTCGCCATACCCGCCGAGTACGACGTCTACCTCTTCCGTTTTCTTTTCGACGCGAAGAACCACTTTATTGCTTCTCTAGTCAACGACAGCCTCAGAGAAGGCGTTCACACATTCAGTCGTTCGATGCGGTACAACCTCTGGCCACACCTGCTCGTTGAAAAGGTGGGCGCGGCGGAGCACCTGAACCCGCACTACTCCACCGTGTACCGAGGCGTGCCCGTCGTCACGGGCAACAAAACAATGAGAGGCCAGTTGACGTACAACATTCGTAAGGGCTGCAAAAAGCCAATGCTGAGCCGCATTCTGCGGTACCGCACCAAGGACCTGCGCGTGCGGTTTTCGCACATTGAGGCCATCGGCACCTACCCCCCCGACGACGCGCAGGTGTACCAGGCCGCCGCCTCCATCTTCCAGCCCGCATTCCCCGGCCAGGCCACCGCCACCGCCGAGTTTGCGCGCGCAAACGGCCTCGTGCTCGGCCAGGAGACGGCGGACAAGACGCGCGCCGATTTCGTCAAGCTGGGGCTCACCAAGTGGCAGGCGCGCGTGGCGGAGGCGTGTGAGGCGGCGGGCGCGGGCGGAGAAGCGCGCGTCGCCTTCGAGCCGTGGTTCGCCCCCGTGCGCAGCGCCGGCCTCGCGTCGCCCAACGCGCGCGTGCGCTCGCTCGCCGCGGCGGCGAGCCGAATGACGCCGGCCAAGCTGGTCACGTTGGTGGAGGAACCGCTGGCTCGCGACGCGGCGCTCGACGGGTTCGCCTTCCCGTTCCTCGTCTCGCCCGTCGAGGACGCCGGCCCGGGAACGCGTTTCCCGCTCGTGAGCCTCGCGCCGACGGGTCTGTACCGCCCGACGTACCAGGACGAGCACAAAACCTCGGCGGTGGTGCACCGCGTGCGGGGGCGCCGGGACGTCGTGATGGGCGTCGTGATGGGCGGCTTCTACACGCCCGGCGGCGGGTTGCGTGACCTCGACCGCAACGCGGACCACTTCTCGATGCACCCCTCGCTGGACTGGGCGTCCACCTTTTACAACCGCGTGGATGCGGCGGCGTTCGACGGCGACGCCGAGTGGAGCGACATTAACCTCGTCCGGGCCCTGGCCCTGGCGCGCAAGGCGGCATTCGTGTTCACGGAGCCTGGGGGCGAGCTGGCGGCGGGGCTCGTGCGCCGCGCCCGTGAGGCGGTGCGGGTCGCGGCGTAGAATCTTTGCGCCCTTATTTTCTTACCCACATGTTGGGTGTATGAGCTTTCCTCTTCCTCCTCCAGACCCTGCGCTCCGAGTGATAGCAGCCGCCGACGGCGAGCTCGCAATCGCTCGGTATTACGCGGAACACCTCGACGAGCCGGGTGTTCCACGCGGCCTGAGCGCGAGCGCTGCGATGTCGCCACTCCTCGCGGGTGTCCAGGCAGATGCCGTCGGTGCACACCGACAAATGGCCTTTAACTTGTTTATGAAAGTTCTGGATTCTGACCAGGTATTTCACAACAAGATTTTGCAAGTTTCCGCATTTCGAACGGTAGCGGGTAAGTACATTTCAGGTGGATATCGAGGTTTTGAGTGGGTCGAAAATGGCGAAAGTGTTCACATTGACATATGGTTGGTTGTTCCGCCAATGCAAGTTCCGAGGACGCCACCGTCTGTGTATGCGCAGACACCGCCAAAGTTTCAAATTATTTCAATGACAGAAGAATTAGATGGGGTTGCTGAGGGAGCACTTCATGTCATTCCAGATGATTCTACATATGCGTCGATGAGACCCGCGATAGCGTCAGCTGTTCAGCAGTTTCTGTCAAACAAGTTTGACGAGCATACTCGCTTTCACAGTCAATGGTCGATTCACAACTTGCCAACTCCCGAATGGGCAACTCTGTAGTGGCGCCACGCTAGAGCATTTTTGAATCCCCCTCGGGATATTGTCTATGGCGGATCCATGCTCATTTAAGCTCGCCGCCATCCCTCCGTGCACATACCGCGTTCGAGACGCACGTATTGAAACTCGCGGTCCTTGGCACAGCATCTACAAGCTGGCCGATATGAGCAACAACCTCATGTGGGATCCTCTTGTGCATGCGTATGGGAGATGCGTGCACGGCGCTCAACCGCGCGGAAGGGGGCATTGGGTGGCAAAGCCAAAAATTCCAGATACGGTGCACTGAGTCTAGTCACTTTGAAACAAAGTGCGTGCGGGTTTTTAGGAGCGCGTGGGCGCCAGTTGTCGAGTTTCGCTCGCACGACTTCAACCACGGCAGCGAGTTGCCCCCACTCGCCTACGTCACAGCGTTTGTGGATGCGCTTCACGAGCTTGGATACACCGTCATATGGTGTACGGCCGAGGGCAAGGGAAGCAAGGTCCTTCGCGTGCCATACAGAAAAGCAAATGTGAGGGGATGCGGACTTGTTCAGTTTGCCTTGCATTCTGGCACCTCTAAGACCACCATTCAGCCTCGTCTCGGACCAAACTATGGGGCAAAGTGGAAGAGCATCGCAGATGAGTGATGTAATGACAATGACCCGCCGGCCACTCTCCCCCGCCATGTCGAAGCGCAAACACGGCGTTGTCGACTATGGCGCCGTAGACGCGCTGGCGAAGCACGCGCGCCAGACTGAAGCTCGCGCGTGTGCGCCCAGTCACTTTTGCAAGGTGCTAGACTGGCTCTATGAGGTGTGCCGCGACATGGAGCTGGAGGACTCCACCTTTGTCATGGCGTGCCACCTCTTCTCGCGTTTCCTCGCCGCCGTGAAGGACGTGAAGAAGGAGAGGCTCCAGCTCTACGGCGCCGTGAGCCTCGCCGTCGCGCACAAGGTGGACTCTGTCTACCAGCTGCCGCTCTCCATGTTCGTCGAAGACTCCACCGACCGCACGTTCACCGTGAAGGAGGGCGTCAAGGCGGAGGTGGAGCTCCTGCGCGCGCTGGACTGGTCCGTCACGGGGCCGACGTCGCTCTTCTTCCTCCTCGAGTTCGACCTTCGCCCCGACGTGGCCGTCTGTGCGTCCGCGCTCGCGCTCGTGGCGTGCTTTGCGGAGGACTACGCGACGGCGGACGCGAGGAGCGTGGCGGCGGCGTGCGTGCGCTTGGCGCACAAGCGACTGGGGGGCGAGCCGCCGTGCGGCGTGCCGGAGGCGGACGTCGGGCCGCTCGAGGCTGTTCTGGCCACGCCTGAGCTGTACCCTGAGCTCCATGCCAAGCTCCGCGTCCTCCTCAGCCTCCTCGACTTTGACATGCGCGAGGACGTGTCGGCGATCGCGCCCGTGCTCGCGCTCGTGGCAGGCTTTGCCAAGGAGTACGCGACGGCCGACGCGCGGAGCGTGGCGGCGGCGTGCGTGCGCTTGGCGCACAAGCGACTGGGGGGCGAGCCGCCGTGCGGCGTGCCGGAGGCGGACGTCGGGCCGCTCGAGGCTGTCCTGAGCACGCCTGAGCTGTACTCCGAGCTTCATGACAAGCACCGGGGCACGCTGGAGGCGTTTGCGCGCCTTTCCGCCCGCACTGGCTTGGCGCCTGTTCATAACATTTGAGACGCGACGTGTAAAAGAGCATTGAACGACTCTGAGCGCCGCACGACGAGGTGAGACAGCATCGCGTCGGCGCGCCACTCGCTCAGGCCAAACTTGCCGGCGTCGGGCTTGACGAAGACGCCGCGCCCCTTGACGTCCGTGTAAAGCATGGCCGCCATGCTAAACTTCGGAGTGGCGCCGACAACCTCTTTTAGCAAGCCGCCGGCCAGGGCTTCGCTGGGAGCGGCGTCAGTCGGGGGCGGGGCGCGCGGGGAAGTGCGCACCATGTCAGCTCCTCCGCCGTCATGAGGCGCTTGTTCTTGCGCAAGATCTCGCGCGCCGCCGTGAGGTAGATTCCCAGGGCGTCGCTTGGCTTGACGGGGCGCCGGACACGGGGGCGGGAGCGGGGCAGGGCGCGAGAGCGCGGGCGCCCGCTGGACACCTCCGACCGGTTCACCCACACTTCGCGCTCGCACTTGAGCACGAGCTTTGTACGGGCGCGTCAGGCGCACTCACATTTCTCGCGCGGAGGCGCACGCACCTTGAGGCGCCGCTTGGTCTCCTCGGCGACAAACGCCTCCTCACCCAGAGCGCGGACGACCATTCCAAGCTTGACGGCGCCCCACGAAGACATGAGGGGCGGGGAAATTGTGGGGGAAATGTTCGATTGCATGGCCCTACACTGCCAGCGGCTGTAAAGCACGCCATTACTCCCATCATTGCTGTTACGTTAAATGGGTAGAAGCGAGAGGGGGTAGTTATAGTCCGAGTCAGTCATGAGCGACTTGGGACTACAGTTCATCACCCAGTACAAGGACGCCACCAAGCCTCTTTTATTGGCTTGAAACGGGTCTGCTCCGCGCGTCACGAGCACGTCTACTGCGTCCTCGTGGCACGCTTTCGAAGCGTAAAAGAGCGCCGTCGACCCATCGGGCGAGGCGGCGTTGGGGTCGGCACCGAGTGAAATGAGCACTTCCAAGACGCTATTGAAACCGAGCGACGCGGCTATAGCGAGCGCGCGCCATCCGGCAGGCGAGGCGCCGCCCAGGACGAGAGTTTTGACGACTCCGGGGGCGTTGATGCTCGCCGCGAGCTCGAGCGGAGTCATTTCCTTTTCTCCGCACAGAATAGAGTCAATAGAGTCGATGAAATCGAGCAGTAGAGTTTCGATACCCTCTACGTCGCCATCCATGATGTATGTGCACAGCCGGGCGCCAGCCTCCTCATCCGGCGGCTGGTGCCGCACGTTGATCACGTATATGTCTGACACGTCGGCTCCTTTCTCGTCAATAGTACGAGTCACGTTCACATCCACGTATGCATTGTCTTGCCTAGAGTATAAGAGACGGTTGTAAAGAGAGTCTTTTATAAAATCTGCAACTTGAGTGGCAGTATCATACATAGAGAACATGAATGAGGACTCTGTGCTTGTGCCTCCAAAAAATGACGCAACTTCTGATGCCGACTCGAACATTCGAAACGCGTACGAAAAGTCGGAGCTGGCGTCAGCCCCGGTGACGGGGAGCGACTGCACCTCGAGCGGCCTGGCGCGTGCGACCGCGCACGCACAGAGCGCGAGAGAAACGCGAAAGAGATTCATGTCGAGCTGAGCGTACGCGTGCTATTAATATTCCACGCAGGCTGTGCTCTGCCACTTGGGCGCCGCGCGCGGCGAGCCGTAGAGGCGGAGCACCTCTCTCACGAGCTCGGAGCGCTGGATGTCCGCCTCGCCGAGGACAACGTACTGAATGAGACTGTCTTGATGGACCGGGCCTATGCGGCCGAGCAGGTCGGCGAGGCCGTTGACCCCGGGCACGTCGCTCTGGTCGAGGTCGCCCGTCACGACCACCTTGGTGTTTGCGCCGGCTCGCGTGAGGGCCATTCGCATCTGGGCGGGCGTCGTGTTCTGTGCCTCGTCCAGTATGAGCCACGCGTCGCTGAAGGTGCGCCCCCGCATAAAGGCGAGCGGCGCGAGCTCCAGCGAGCCGTCCGCGCACATCTGGCGCATCTGCGCCTTGGTGACGAAACGCGCGAGCGCGTCCATCATTGGGCGCGCATAGGGCTCCATCTTCTCCTCCGCCGTGCCAGGGAGGTAGCCCAGGTCCTCGCCCTCGGCGCTCACCGTGGCGCGCGTGAAGACGAGCCGGCGCGTGTCCCCGCGCGCCAGCGCGTGCATCGCCTCCGTCACGGCCAGGTGCGTCTTGCCCGTGCCAGCGCACCCGGTGGCCACCACCAGGCGGGCGGCGGGCGCCTGGAGCGCCGCGACGTAGACGCGCTGGGCGGCGGTGCGGGCGGTCATGGTGTGCTTGAGTGCTTGACGCATATTTTAAAGTTTATATTACCCAAGTAATGACGAGGCCTTTTGTGTACTCGTCGCGCAACAAGCGGCTCCTGTACGCCCTGCACTGCTTCGCCGTCGCCGTGCACGCCGTCTCCGCGGCGCTCGGCGGCGTGCTGGCCTCGAAGAGTAACCCGCGCGTGGCGGCGGTGTCCCCGCTCGTCGAGTTTGTGAAGAGCTCAACCAACCACTCGGGCGCCAACAGCATCTTCAGCCCAATACCGCGCACCGAGTTCACCGTCGGCGCCCTGTCGCCGCTCGTCTGGGTGGAGGTCATCACCGCGTGCGCGCACCTCTTCTACATTCTCGCGCTCTACTCGCCGCGTGTGAGCGCCGGCGTGCACCACGCCCTGGGCGTGACGGAGGAGCAGAGCCTGAACCCGGCGCGCTGGGTGGAATACGCCGTCACCGCCACCCTGCTCTCCGCCTTTGGCAACCTGAACATTGGCATTTCCAGCTTCTACTACTGGCTCAAGTCCCTGTCAGACGGCGTCATCCTGCAGTCCACCGGCCTGCTCCTGGAGCGCCTGTCGCGCGCCGACAGGGCCCAGCTCATGGTGGGCAACTTTGTCTGGAAGCAGGCAACCCTGCTCAACATCACCACAGTGGCCGCCCTCCTGTACCAAGTGTTCCGGAGCAAGGTGCACACCAACATCTTTTACTACAACGTCGTCCCGTATTCTATATGGTACCAGACCTTTGGTTTCGTCGCCTACCAGCGCTTCAAGCGCATCGGCAACTTCAAGGACGCATTCCACACCGAGGTGTGGTACGTCATCCTCTCCCTCTCCACCAAAGTCACGCTCTTCTGGCTCGGGATCGCGTCGTTCCGAGAGATCTCCGTCGACAACGGGTGGGCCCAGCCCACGCCCGGCGTCTCGTGGGCCAGCGTGCGGTGGAGCTTCGCCTTTGTGCCGTTCGGCCTGGTGCTCATGCAGGGCTTTGCCTCAGGAGACCTCACCAACTGGTACTACGAGACGCCTGAAAAGTAGCAACGGCCGTCGGAGCTCTTCGCCGGCGCCCCGGGCCTCGCCCCGCCGCCCGAGGACGACGGCTCCCTTGCGTCCGTGGACCTCTCGTTGTGACGCGCGCATATTAATACAGACTCACAGGTCAGTCAGAAACCGTGTACTGACGCAATTGGTGTGAACCACCCCTCCAGGCGAGAGCAGGGCGAGGACGCGGCGCAGGAGCTCCGGCGTCCAGGTCCTCCCGTCACGCTTGCGACAGTAGACGCCGACGCGCCGCACGCTCGCCGGCGAGAACAATGCGCACCCGCCTTCGAGCACAGTCGGGTGCGCCACGTACACCAGGCCGCCGGAGGGGAGCGGGCCGGCGGAGCCGCAGTCGGCGGCGCCGGCCCGGGCGGAGGCGACGCGCACGGCGCCCGCGCGCTCGTGCACGGCGTAGGCGCCGACAGGCGTGAGCTCATCGCCCGCGCGCAGGAAGCGAGACGACTCGGGGTGGCCCGGGGCGGCCGCCGCGCACGGGGAGAACCAGTGCACCGCCTCGGACGCGCCAGGTGCGTCGCAAAAAAGAAGATTTTCAGAGCGCCCCACCAGGCTGATGGTGAACTGGGGCCTCGTCCACGCGGGCGCCGAGGGTGCAGGTGCGCGAGCCGCCGCCGGCGCGTCGAACGCATCCGTCTCCGTCCGCAGGACCTCGCACGCCTCGTCGCCGTACTCTGAGGCTATGGCCGCGGCGGAGAAGGAACCGCACGCAAGGCGCGCGCGCCGCACCGCGAGCCACGCCCCCGCCGCCGCGGCGCTCCGGCGAGCGCGAGGGCACGCGGCGCGGGAAAAGTCGTCGCGCTGGTCGCCCGGCGGGTCGTCCGCGGTGGCGAGCACGGCGGCGTGAGGGCGCTTAAAGTTGCGGCGCTCGTGGCGGCCAAAGGCGGCGTGGTTGGCGAGGAGCTGGGCGCGGCGCACGGCGCCGAGCGCCTCGCCGTCCAGGGCGCCCTGCCACCGGCCCATGGCTGGCACGAGTTGCACGTCCCGCCGTTGCGCCTCCGCCATGACAGCCTCGCGGCCGGCGCGAGGGCCCAGCGCGAGCGCCTGACGCGCCTCGGCGATCGCCCGCTCAGGTACGTCTGCGAGCGGGTCGTCCTGGGCGTCCCACGTCGCCGCCGCCGCGTTCCAATCCACCACGGTGCGCAACTCCCCGTCTAGTCGCGGCGCGTAGACGGCTCGGCGGGAGGCGAGCGGCGGGAGCGAGGCGCTCCACGGCGCCGGCTCGCCGTCCAGCTCCACGGTGCACGCGTTGTCGGCCCAGGACCAGCTCAAAATGGCGGTGATGCGCACCATGAGGCGACAAGGGCGTCGGCAAGTGGTATTTATTCCGGCGCCGCACACGCGACAAAGGAGGCCAGAGGCGTTATGTTTCTGGCCGCGACCCTGCTCTTTGCCGCCGCTTGCAGGGCGCAAGATGTCCCCTTCCTGGCCGTGGCGCGGTGTCTGGCGGACCCGGCGTGCGAGGAGTCCTCCGCGACGCTCGCCGCCTCGGGCCCCGGGGCCCTCCCGGCGGTGGCTCACATTGTCTCGGGCCAAGCGCGCACATTTTCTCGCCAGCGCGTGTACGAAAGCTTTCGGACGAATGTGGTGGAGGCCATGCCGGCGGCAGAGCACGACGTCTTCGTGTGCTTGAGCAAGGGCCGCGCCTCTCAAGAGATTGAGAAGCGTCCTTTTGAGGCATGGCTTGCCGCGCTCGCTGGCGTGGGGCGAGTCATCGGCGTGTCGGTGACAAAGGAGGGCGAGGCCGGGGACTCGATCACGTCAAAACTCAAAGGCGCGCCGAGCCGCCGCATCTCTTCTCTGCCTGAGCTCGCTCGCAGTGTGCTGGTCGATGCTTGAAAGCGCGGAAAAGCTCGCGGGTAAAAAGTACACGCACGTGTTCCGGCACCGGCCGGATGTCCTGTACCACTCGCCCGTGCCGGCTCGGTTCGCCCAGGCGGAGGTTGTGCTGTACAAGTACGACATCAGCGGCGTGTGCCCCCGGGCAATGGCAAGTGAAGCGTGGCCGTGCGCCATCCCCAACGGAAACGGGCGAGGGGACCCAAAAATGCAGCCGACCGAGCTGTTTGTGGTGAGCTTCGAGCGCATGGGGGACGAAAAGACAAGCCACGTGTCAGAGAACGAGCGCCAGTTTGAGTGGGCATGGTGGTTTCACGGAAGCCTGCGAAAGTATGCCGAGCAACAAGCGAATGCGACGCTCCTCGCCAATGCGGGGATGAACTACGCGGCATCCTTGTGCTTTGCGTACGACGTTCGGAGGTACAACTGGCTCTTTGAAGAAATGAAGCCTCTCGACACGTTTTACCAGACCGGAACGGACTGGGCCTCCTCGGCGCCCCCCGCCGCCTGCGACGGGGAGGCGCTCGAGAAGAGCGGGTTCACTGGCCTCCTCCACGGGTCAGGCGGCGTCGCCGGCACTTTGATTGCGGCGCTGGACGCGTTCGAGAAAGACGTCGGTTTCGGAGCGGGCCACTGGCGGCAGCACGACGCCAGCCCGCCGTACGGGGACATCGGCTTCCTCAACACCATGTGCGGGTGCCGTTGGCGCGTGTGCGGCCAAGGCGTGACCGACGGTGTGCCGCCGGGCGCCTTGCGGTTCACGCAAGAGCTGTGCAGCAGGGCGTTCACGACGCAGCTCACGAGCCGGCGGTACATGTACCGTCCACCGTCGCTCTATCCCCAGTTCGGGGCTCTTGATTTCGAGGAAAGCTTCAAGGCGCCGCTTGTATTTAAATGACAGTCGGCTGAACCGCCTCCGCGTCCCGCCGCCGAGCGCGGGCATCCGCCGCCGCCGAAACACCGACCACTCCTGCGCACACCGCAAAGCTCGCGGCGAGCGCGGCGCTCGTCGGGAGTAGGAACACACAGAGGACTATTGCGGCCCCTGCGGCGGCGCCGAGCACCTCGTGGAACCAGGGGCCCGGCAGTGAGGGCATGGTGGCGCGGAAGAATGGCTGGTCGTCGTAGATTCAGTATAACTCCACAGCCGTGCGTATGATATGCGTTACTTCATGTACCATGGTACAGTGTACCATGGTACATGTACCATGTGTGTCATGTGGCCGCCTCTCGAGTGGTGAAAGTCAGACATGGTACATGTACCATGGTACACTGTACCATGGTACATGCGACCCGGGTCATATAATGGCATGACATAACGCACACCGCTGGGGAGGAGGGGGGTGGTAGGTTCTTTGGGTTAAAGTTTTAACCCTTTGGAGGGTGTGCGTTACTTCATGTACCATGGTACAGTGTACCATGGTACATGTACCATGTGTGTCATGCGCCGCCTCTTGAGTGGTGAAAGTCAGACATGGTACATGTACCATGGTACACTGTACCATGGTACTTACGACCCGGGTCGAATAATGACATGACATATAACGCACACTGCCGGGGAGGTTGGGGGTGGTAGGTTCTTTGGGGTAAATATATCCTTATTATTATTGCATTAAACATATGAGTGTGCCAGCTTTCGCGAGGCAGGCCTATGCTTGGAACCCAAACAACATAGACGAGTGGAAGAGAAAGGCTACGCTTCAGGCATACAAAGCCATATTCAAACATACACAGACTATGAATGAAAACCCTTGGCCTAGATATCTTGGATTAAATCCAGATCCGCGCTACACCCGCGGAAAAGAAAACTACGAGGAAACACAGCTTCCACCGCTCGATGGGAAAACTCTCGTTCTCTTGATATTCCGTGGTAAAGCTTTTATGAATGGAGATGGACACACCTGGGAAGTTCCAATGATTGAACTGACCATCTACTACAAAGAAAGAATAGAATCAGAACTTCAAAAGAATGAGACGTGGGAGACAAAGCTCAAGGTGCGAAGAGACCTCATTGCGACGGATGTCATCCTCCCATGGTGGACGAGCGGCTTTGACCCGGAAGCCTTTGCAAACGAAGACCAGCGCACGACTGCATATCGCAACTTTCGTGACTCATTCACTCCCGAAATATTTAAAGGCACCCCGCGGTTTGAAGCCGTGTTTCCGGTATACAACAGAAGCTTCATTGCGCGTGGTGGATCATGGCCAGAGGCGGATCAGAATCTTTTCGATTTTGTTGCTCGTTTCATTCAAACGGTAGCCTCCAGGCAGGCGGCGGTGGACCACCTGGCACGCGCCGCCTCTCACCCGGAGAGTGGTTTTTTTCGGCGCCAGACTGGCAGGCTTCTCAATGTTGAATGAGCTCCTCCCGGCGCACGGCAAAGAGGCGCGTCACGCCGTCCACGGCGCCGCGCAGGAGCACCCAGTCCCGGTCGCCGTGCACGACGGCGAGCCGGGCGGGGTGCTCCTCCGGCCGCCGCGTTGGCTCCCGCGGCCGGGGCTCCACGCTCAGTTTCTCGTGCTGGCGCCGGGTGCGAAACGAGGCAATATCCTCGCGCGAGCCGTGCTGGCGCACCGCCACCTCGCTCAGGCCGGCGAACCCGACGACGGCGCGCAGGTCGGCGGCGTCGGCGGGGGCCCGGCACGTGGGGCACGTGGCGCGCTGGAAGAGCCAGGTCAAGGCACAGCTCCTGCAAAAGACGTGGCCGCACCGCAGGTTGCGCGCGTCGCTCATCGGGTGCGAGCACACGGCGCAGGAGACGGCGGAGAGCACCGTGTCGTGGTCGCTCGCCGCGCCATCGTCCGAGGCGGGACGTTTTCGCCCGCGGGCTCGCGCCTCGTGGGGCTCGGTCAGGCGGCGGAAGAGGATGACGTACGGGTTCTCCCGCACGGCGCCGCGCAAGAGCACCGCCGGCGGGCCGCCGAGCGACACCACGTCGCCGTCATTGAGCTTGAGCGGGGCGCGGGAGGGCACGCGAGAGCTGTTGACGTACGTTCCGGCGTCTGAAATGTCGTAGACGTAGAATGCGCCGTACCTGTCCCGCGTGATGTAGGCGTGGCGCTTGGCGGCAAGGCCGGCCAGCGCGCGGTCGTTGCACGGCAGGGCGAGCGCGCCTTGGCCCGGCTCCCGCCCCAGGGCGAGCTTGAGGAGGCCGGAGGCGCCGTCCAGCACGGCGGCGGACTCGTAATGCACCGGCTCCCTAGCATTGCATGGGCAGAGCATGCAAGAGAGGATGTAAGAGGTTTATAGTGGTCAACCTTTGCGTGCCCAGGAGTGCCGCGCCCCGGGTGGGCTCGACGCGCACAGGCAGTGTGTTATGTCCCCCCCACCCTCAAATCCTCTCGCCCAGCTTTCTGGACCGGATCCAAGCCTTATAAGCTCTTTTCGCCACCCCAGCTCACCATGGAGCCCGCCAAGCCCGAGACCATGCCCGCCGTTGCCCCCGAGACTGTGTTCCCCGCGCCCCGCCGCGTCGAGGCCGGCATTCGCGGCCTGGCCGGCGCGCGCAAGCGCAAGATGAAGCCCGGACGCAAGGCGCTGCAGGAGATCAAGAGCATCCAGAAGTCATCCGGCGACAAGCACGTCATCCCGCGCGAGCCGCTCAACCGCCTGGTGCGCGAGATCCTGGCCGACATCAACCCGGAGCTCCGCATCTCCGCCAACGCCATCAACGCGCTCCGGGAGATGGCGGAGGCGGAGGCGACGCAGACCTTTGCCGTCGCCGGGGGGCTGGCCAACCTGGCCAAGAAGGCGACGGTGGACTGGGACCACTACCGCGCGGCGGCCAACCTCGTCAACGGGCGCTTCAGCACGGCGGGGCTGGTGGGCGGCTCACTCCTCACGCCGTTCTCGTGAGCGCGCGACTCGCCTGTTATTTACACTCCATGGCGCCTCGTTCTGTCGTCCCGTATGTCTTTGTCCTACCGTCTTCACAGCATGGAAATGGGCGCGTCGTCGCATGCCGCGCGCGCGGCGGAGCGGCGGCGGCAAGGCGCCGCCCGGCGCCGCGCCCTCACAGCCTCCGCCGCCGTCCTCGTCGCTGTCGCCGTCGCGCTCAAGCTCGTGCTCGCCTCGCTGGTGTCGCGCGCGCTCGCCATGGCGGCCGCCCGCGGCGAGCCGTGCGGCCCCCTGGTGTGGCCCCGCGCCCCCGCGCTCGTGCTCTCGGAGCCCGGGGCCGATGGCGTGCTCTGGAACCCGCGCTACGTGCGCGACGACCACGCCTCCGACCTGATACGCGCACGAGAGACGAGCGCGGCGTGCCCACAGACGCGGATGCGGGTGCGGCAGGCTCGCGTCTCCGTCGCGCACGCGCGCGGCGAGGTGCAGCTCTCGGGCAAGGCGGCGGTGTGCGCAATGCATTACATCGACTTTATTCGCACGGGAGAGTGTTAGGCTATATAAGTTCATAGCGAGAGCTCGAACCAGAAATGCATGCTTTTGCAGTCTTTTGTGCACTCTTCCTAGTTCCCGCCAGCGCTCTGACATGCTTCTACGCGTCTCTAAATAAATAAAAACAAGACCTGGCTTCCGGAAAGAGGCTTGCGGGACGCAAGCTTACCCACCGCGTGTTTCCAAGGGGTGGAACTCGATAAAGACGATCTGTGGCACTACTGGAATGACTGCAAAGCAGTTGCACGAGGTCGAATTGCGCAGTTATATAACAGCACGGATGCGCCGAAACACTGGGCTGAGGACAAGATATGCCGCGGCCATGCCGATCTTTTTTACGTACAACAGCACGCTTTTAAAACGTACGCTCGGTTTTCAAAGTACTTTGAGTATGTAAACCTTGAAGTGGCTGTGCAAACAGTTCTCAACATGGTGGTGGCTGAATTGGAGTCAGACTATGTCCCAACAAACTGCGCTGGAAACTGCTGTGGTGACATAGACACGGCGCATCTAGATGAAATGAATTGCGGCCACAAGTTCAATTTTATAAACGAGACAGTTCGAGAAGATGTAGCACGGTTTCTCCATCGAGGAGTGCCCAAGCTCTGAGCGGCGCATATAAACACTTAGGAGGGTAATTTAATGAACCAGAAATGCGTCTCCTGTTTATTATAGCGACGGCTAGTGCGTGCGCTGCGTCATTTGATAGCGCCGTCACCGACATATTCGCCCAACCTGCGCCGGCGGGGTGCTCATTGCCAAATGGGTTCTTGGTGGCAACAATCACTAACAACTACACTATTCCCCTGCTGATGGTTCAGCGACGGTCTATGCAGCTGGAGCACACTGCAAGATGCCTCATGAGCAGGCACTTGGCAGTGTGCATGGATGCTGCGTGCGAGACAACTTGTCGCGCAATGGGTGTGCCGCACACGCGGTTTGAGGCGTCGGAAATGGGAGCGTCAGATTTCGGAAAAAACGCGTACTACGAATTTACGGCGAGAAAGTGGGCTGTTGCACGTGAAATAATGAGCATTACACAGTATGCCCTGGTGCTAGACGCCGATGTCGCCGTCGTGAAAGACCCACTCAAGTACATTGACATTGACCAGTATGACTTTCGTTATCAGTTGGAAGGTTTGGGCACCTCTCGAGGCTCCCCGGGCGGCATTCCAGAAGACTGCTCCGCCACTGATGTGAACGGAGGTGTCCTTTTTTTCAGAAAGTCAGCAGCAACTGAACGTCTGTTGGATGAAATGGTTGCATTGCACGACAATATCACCGCCCCAGGAGCACCTCTCGACCAGACGTTTGTGCGCGGTGCCGCCGAGCGCGCGGGAGCGACATTGTGCAACTTTCCCCAACCTTGCGTGCTCGGGCGTTGCACGGTGGGTTGGTGGCAGTTTCCTTTAATACAAAGAGAACCAATTGGGAGCATATGCACATACCACACAACATGTGGCGGCCCACTTCAATGGAAGTTGGAGCGTTTGGAGGCGCTGGTTTACGCGCTTGCAAAGCCGAATGGCAAAGCAACACGCATCGAAGAGGTTATGGACAATGCAATAAAGTCGCCACCTGCTCCGCCTCTAGCTGGCAGCATACTTTAGTTTGAGGCATTCGTCCGGAAGAAACAAATGACAGACTCGTCCATTCCCAAGTGCCCCATCTGCCTGGACGCAGTGGCGTGCGCGCGCGTCGCCTCGTGCGGCCACATCTACTGCGCCGGGTGCTTTCACGACCTCCTGTCCCGCTCGTACGAGTGCGCCATGTGCCGCCGCCGCATGTCGGCGCGCGCCTACCCGTGCTGGGAGCTGGACGAGCGCGCCTCGGCGGCGGAGGGCCACGCCGCGCGCGCCGCCGCCTCCCTGGCCGCGGCGCTCGCCGTCGAGTCGTCCCCCTTTCGGCGCGAGCTCGTGCGCGTGCAACTCGAAGACCCCGACCCGGCGGTGCGGTGCGCTGGCCTCCTGACGCTCAACGAGGCGCTGGCGCGCGCCCCCGACGCCGCCACGGTGGCGGGCATGCACGACGTCCTGAGTCGCGCCATGGAGCTGGGCGACACCGCCGAAGAGATGGAGCTCGCCTGGCGCGCCGTGGCGCGGTGCGCCGCCTCCTGCCCCGACGCGCCGCGGCTCCTGCGCATGGGCGCGCACGGCTACGCCGTGGGGGCGCTCCTCTCGCCCGTCGCCGGCGACGCGGCTCGCCGCGCCGTGACGAGCGCCGTGTCCGCCCTGTGCGTCTCCGACTGGCGGCCCTTCGCCTTCTTCCTCGAGCGCCCGGTGGCGCACCGGCTCGCGGCGCGCGCCCCCACGGCGCTCGCGCGCGTCGCGCTCTTCGTGCCGGACGGCGTGGACGCGCTCATCCAGCACCGGCTCCTCGCCGGCGTCCTGCCGCCCGTGGTGGCGACGGGCCACCCGGTGGCGACGGAGCTGGTGGATGCCGTCTCGGCGCACCCGCACCGCGGCGCCGCCGCCGCCTCGTGCGTGCGCCTCATGGCGGCCGAGCCGCACCGCGCGCTGGGCGTGTACACGCACGCGCTCCGCACGCTCGCCGCCAGCGACTCCCAGCTCGCGAGTGCGCTCGCCGAGGGCGGCGCCCTGCTCGCCGCCGTGCGCCTTGCCGCCTCCGGCTCGTGCGACGACGGGCGGTGCGGCGCCGCCATAGAGCTCGCGCACGCCGCCCTGTACGGCGGGGGCGTGGCGGAGGTGGCCGCCGCGCCGATGTTCCTGCGGATGGCGGCGGCGTCGCCGCACCTCCGCCCGCGGGCGATGGACCTCCTCGCCGGGTGCGCCAAGCAGTCTGAGGCGTTCGCGCGCGCCGTCATTCGCGCCGGCGGCCTGGCGGAGGGCTTGGACGACGACGTCTTTTTCCTCGCCGGCGAGGCGTTTTCGCACCCTCGCGTCGCCGAAGACCACCCCGCCGAGCTGGCCGCCGTGCTCCGGCGCGCGCGCTACGAATCGTACGCGCACATCTTTTGCGCCCTGAGCGCGGCGGAGACGCGCGCCGGCGCCGCCGCCGTCGTCCCGGAGCTGTGCGGCGTCGTCGCCATGCTCGGCCACGACAGCGAGGTGGTGACGGAGACGGCGCGCGCCGTCCTGCTCAACTGCGCCGTGGACCATCGGCCGGCGGTGATGCGCGCCCTGCGCGCGGTGCGCCACAACCGCGCGCCCCGCCGATGATTGTTGTCGACACCAATGCGGGCGAGAACGCGCTCTTCGATGGGCTGATCCAAGCCTTTGGCGACGCCACCGTGCGACGCGAGCGCCTGGACTTGGGCGACGTGCGGCTCGCCGTGCCCGGCGGCCTCGTGCTCGTGGAGCGAAAGACGTGGCCCGACTTTGTATCCAGCCTCCGGGACAAAAGGTATTCTGAGCAAAAGCTCCGCCTTTTGGCCGAGCGCGAGCGGGCGCGCGACGCGGGCCAGCGCCTGGACGTGGTGTACCTCATCGAAGCCGGCGCCGTGCCCCGGCACTCGGGGAGCACCGCGGGGATGCCCAACGCCCAGCCCTTTGCGGCGCTCACCAAGATGTCCATTCGGGACGGCATCTTCGTCGTCTTCAGCGCGAGCGCCGAGGACAGCGCGCGCCACGTGGGCTACATCTACTCCTCGGCCGTGGTGGGCGGCTTCGACGCGCAGGCGCACGTGGACTCCAAGGTTGCAGCCTCCGGGTACGCGGGCGTGTGCAAGTTTAGCAACAAGCGCAAGAATGCGATGGAGAACCCTTTCGTGATGATGCTGGCCACCGTGGACGGGTGCTCCGGCGCCCGTGCCGAGGCGGTGGCGCGCGTCTACCCCACCGCCTCCGCGCTCGTGCGGGCGTTCGAGGCGTCAAGCGCGCCGGACAAGCTGCTTGCGGACATCGAGGTGGGCGGCCGGCGCCTGGGGCCGGCGCTCTCCGCCCGCATACGGTCGGCGTTTGCATAATAAGGAGCATATAAGTTGGAAATGAGCCACCACGATAAATGCAAATTTATTTTTTAGTCCTAATTTCGCTTTGCGTTTCCGTTTTTTCGTGGGGCCCGGATGAATGGCAACCCCCGCATGCACCCGTGTATAGTGGCTCTGCCATCGAAACGGCAATTACAACCCGATCTCCGCGCGCTTGGGGAAATGTCATTAAAAAGTTGAATAACGGAGATGCAGTAACTGTGGTTACTATTGGCAGCAGCATTGTGGGGAAGTCTCATGGACTGTTTTACAGTCTGGCTCAAAACTATGTTTACAATACCCACAAAGAAATTGAAACTGAATGCTTAGGGGATGGAGTATGCATAAAGACTGGGAGTGTAACTCAGCTCATGCAATTTATAAATGAGACATGGCCACACGTAAATCACACCCTTGTCAATGTCAATCAGCCGGGATGCAACATAAAATATTTTTGGGAAGCAAGCATGTGCTCTCATGGGTTTCATGCACCATTATTTCCTGAAACCGGAGACATTCTTTTGTTTGAAAACCACGATGAAGCGATGCTGGGAGGTGACACTACAGCAATAGAAATTGAAATGTTATACTCTCGTTTAAATGCTCAGTACTCACAAAATAAAGAAGATGTGTTGCCACTTATCATTATGAACTACCTCTGGGTGACAAATCTTTCAGATGACACTATGAGCTGGGACTTTGGTCTCTTGCGCAAGAAATGCAAATTAGCAGACTGGAAACACAGAATAGAGTCCAGTTTTTGGGAACAAACCGTGGAAAATGTATTAACACCTATAGCATCATTCTATGGCTGGTCTTCTCTGTCTTTACGAAATGCAATTTGGGAAGGCTTACGTGACCGCGTGCACGAGGACCTCAACATGTCCGAGTGCGAGTACGCCAGCATTTTTCTTGAAGACAACATTCACCCGAGTGCAGCCGGAGCACAGCTTATGGGCGACTCACTGGTGCGGCTTTTTCAAGGCTATCTTTCAGAGTATAGCCCTGGAAACAAAATAGCTAAAATGCCCAAAAGACCTTTCTACCCGGACGGACGTCCAGAATATAATGGAAAGTGTGTGAATGCCGCACAGTTTAGAACTGAAAATAATGAAGGGTGGAATTTCGTAACTGGTGAAATGGTTGTTGATAAAGTATTAAATAGCACGAAATTTTCCGCCAAACCAGGACTCCTTACAAATATTACGGGGGCGCAAGTTACAGTTGTGATAAACACACGATTTCCATTGATGAGCAAAACTCAAAATGTTAAGTTAATTGTGCATTACTTGAAGAGTTATGACGGGATGGGAAACGCCACCATGAAATGCACTATGTGCGAATGCCCGGAAACCGTCTTGACTGGCCACACGCATGCACTTGTCAGCATTGATTCCTGGACAGAAGTTTCAGTATCACAATCTTTTCATTGTCACATTCATTTTGTTTCATTGCAAACTTTACATGGGTCAAAGTTTAAACTCCTTCATTTCAATGTTCTACATAACAATGGGTGAGCTACGACTCTTGGTGTCAAACACGCACATACACCGTGTACGTGAACCGCTCCCCCCCGCTCGTGGCGGCGCGGGCGGACGACGCCGGCTCGTACGACCGGAGCCCGGCGGCGGCCCAACGGCGCGGCGCCCGGAACGACACAAAGGCGCGACACGCCGGCGACGCCTCCAGCGCGCGCGCGAGCGCCTCGAGCTCCGGCCGGGCGAAGGCGACGTCCACGCTGAGCGCGCACGGCGTCTCGATGGCAAAGCCCTCGTCATGAAAGCTCCCGAGCGCCACCACGGCGCGCTTGCGAAGCCCCAAGCTCCGGAGCGCCTCGTTTGCGGCGGCGACGCGGGCGGCAACCACCTCGACGCCGAATGAACGCCGAAACGTCCGTCCCCCGACGGCCAAGGCGACGGCGAGCCCGCACCCGGCGCCCAGGTCAGTGAGGCCTGAGCGGCCGCCGAGGCGCGCGAGCTCTCGGAAAATGCGCTCGTAACTTTCGGAGGTCAACTCGCAGTGGAGTTGTGACGCCTCCGACGCCCCCGGCTCGCGAGCCGCCCACAGGTCCACGCCATGGCGCTCGAAGCGGTCATGGATCCGGGCGGAGAGGGGGTGCATTGTGCGAAGAGTGTGTGAAGCGCTTTTAGCTTCCTTTTTGGGTCAGTTGAGCATGTAACTCCCCTGCTGGCGTGGTGTGCGTTACATCATGTACCATGGTACAGTGTACCATGCCTGACTTTCACCACTCAGAGGCGGCTGCATGACACACATGGTACATGTACCATGGTACACTGTACCATGGTACAAGAAGTAACGCACACTTTCCAAAGGGTTAAAAGTTAACCACGAAGAACCTACCACCCCCGCCTCCCCGCCGGTGTGTGGAACACTGCTTCCGACGGCACGAAACAACTTGACTCAAAAGTTTGTTATGGAGCAGTCTAGTTTGTAGGAATACCTCCGCCGTTGCTGACGGGAAACCCGCGCACAACAGCCATTGTAAACAATGAAAAGTGAACGATAGACAAGGAGAGCCTGGAAGTGTGGGCCGAGGAGGGCCACCGAGTATTTGGGTAAGTTTTATCTTTTATATATGTAATCCTAGTGAATTTAATAAAGACGACCGGTGCCCGGGATGTCGATACTTGTCCGGGTGAGCGCCGAGCAGCCAGAAGAGGTGATTGACTTCGGCACTCGCGCGAATTCGAAACGGTCAAGTGCGCCAAGTTCGCGAAAGGGCACGAAGGGTCCTAAATCCCCGATCATTACTATTCGGTATCTGGGCCACAAACGAGACGTTGGTCCAATTATCCTTCAAAAAATGAATTTGCGCTGGAAGAATCTTGGCCAACTCGATCTGGTAGATGCATTCGCTGGCTCTGGTTCGTTTACACTGCGTTGCGGCAATGCGTTTCGCAGAATCACAGTAAACGACCGTATGCTATATTCTTACGAGCTATGCTTAGCCGTATTCACTCGCCCCCAACTTACGTACCAGTGGCCTCCTCTTCCACCACAAGAACGACTCGAGGACGGGTTTATTACACAGAATTATTGTACCAGCCGGCGCTTCTTCAAGAAGTCTAATGGGCGTCGCATAGATTTTTACCGCACGCGATTCTCGGACGCACACCAGAATGGGCTGAGTGACGAGGAGTTTCATTATGATATGGGCTGCCTCGTACTTGCAGCTGACCGCGTTGCAAATGTAGAGACATCTTATTATTCCTTTGTGCAACAGAATGGGACATACAAAGTCGAAGCAACCAGTATTCCGTCTGAAGGCCGCTTCCGACCACGGGCGGTCGAAGATATTTTTGTGCATCCGCCAGCGCCGGGCGAAGTTGAAGGTGCTGAATCACTCATTGGTCGCGTGACCGTATTAAATCGTGACGCAACCCTGGTATCTATTGACCCCGCGGTTACGACATCCAACAGCGTATTATACCTCGATCCTCCGTATAACTATCGCCCCTATTTCGAAAACAACCATGTGCTCTATGTCATTGCAGACCCATCCTACAACCCCCAGACTCAGGGGACCGTCGGTCTTCCGCCAGACAACCAGCGCCCGCCCCACAGCGTTTGGGAAAAAAGTGGGACCGCTCTCGAACAGTTGGACACGATTCTTTCAACAACCAAGGCTACCGAATCGTGTTCAGCTACATGCGAGACGGGGCTATGAGTGTGCAGGACCTAACTTCCTTATTTCAGCAGAATGGATGGCGGTACGAGCTCTCGGATGTTCCAGCGGGAGTTGATGGCGAGATCGTCATAATGGCCGATAAAGGGCTTGATTAATGAATGAACGATTCACTTCCCTATGGCATGCCGTTATATGACCCGGGTCGTGAGTACCATGGTACAGTGTACCATGGTACAGTGTACCATGGTACATGTACCATGTCTGACTTTCACCACTCAAGAGGCGGCCGCATGACACACATGGTACTTGTACCATGGTACTCTGTACCATGGTACATGATGTAACGCATACCCG
>Ga0136644_10000538_pt1 | contig 30234 bp, 19 predicted proteins | sample C_130820_EF_Meta_FD_94780 | JGI IMG/M metagenome (GOLD analysis project Ga0136644, IMG submission 94780) | Freshwater microbial communities from Lake Croche, Canada to study carbon cycling - C_130820_EF_MetaG (v2) (version 2) | ecosystem: Environmental > Aquatic > Freshwater > Lake | place...
CTTGAACTGGAAATAGAATTATCGTATTTACCCCGATTTATCAGACGAGTTGTAGAATAGTTTGAAAAGAGAATCGAGTCCGTATATGCTATTGTGGATTGGCCTATTATGCTGCTCTGCGTGGCCTGTATCCGTTGTGAATAGGCATATGTGTACAAATTCAAATATGAAATGTTTTTCGTCTCAGTTTGCCTCAACGTCGATAGATTCACAGTATATGTATAGAGCTGGGAATCCGTCATTTTATCAAGATCATCACTAGATAGTGTACTAAATATATATCCAGGCGTGCCCTTTGCCGTCGATATTGTCGCTGACAGATCTAATATATAGTTATCAAGCTCCAATGGAGTAAGTTTTACAATATCAGATACATTCAGGGTTGTAAATGAACCCTGCATCTATCTGGAACTTATTATTTCTTTCTATTAGGTGACCGCGGGTCCTTGCAATGTAAACTGGCCACCGCCACTCATGATGGGTCCAGCTCCACGAGGGAGAGCCGATACATTGCACACTGCCTGACTACAGTTGGGGGCAGGAGGAAACGCGCTTGTTGAAGGACCAAGGCCTCCACCTACTGTCGTGGTAGTCGGTATATCAACTACCGTGAGAGGTGACCGTAGAAGAGTGGCCGCGGTTGAGCGATCTGAGGCACGATTTGCAATATCAACGGAGGCGCTTCCCACATGCGTAAGCTTCTTTGCGTTATAGGCCATTTGATCTTTCAATCCAGTTTCTTCTATTGCCTTGAGAAGTGCATCAGCGTCCTGGTATATAGTATTTATGAAGTAGATCCAATAATTCATATTAGCCCGTGTATAGGTATCGGTTGGAGTCGCGATTTTAAATGTAGATGGGACGCCAGGGAGATATGTCAGATCATATTGGCTTGCGTTCGTGTAGGCAGTGTAAACAGGTTGTCCGCCGACTATCGTCGATAGGGATGCGTGAATGGCCTTTTCCTCATCTGATGGAGTAAACATATACCAGACGTATGGTGATGCTACAATATGGCTGTAGGAGTCTACAATCAGCTGCACGGAATATAGATTCGGAGGAGTCTTGGCACTTTCGATTAGATATTCGTTGTAAAAGTTGGCTGCGGCGGCGCGTAGAGTAGAGACTCCAACGGTGTTGTCTTTTATGTATTGATAGGGTATGGCACCGCCGCCGCTTTGTGGTGGCGGTGGCATAGAATCCAACGCCAGTTGCGATTGAACTGTTAAGTCAGCATCTGCAGCAGCGTCGGCGGGCGTCATTCCATTTGCCAATGCAATTGCGTAGGATTGATTGTATAAGTCTTTATATTGATCGGGTATACTCGCTGGGGCCACATCAGGAGCAGCAGCAGGAGCAGCAGGAGCAGGAGGAGCAGCAGGAGCAGCAGGAGCAGGAGGAGCAGCAGGAGCAGCAGGAGCAGCAGGAGCAACAGGAGCAGCAGGAGTAGCAGCCCCTGGCATAGAAGATGATGTGATCGAAGGGTAGTAGGCGGTTATAATATTATTAATCATAGAATCTGCATTCTCAGTTGTGAAACTTGTAATATCATCTAGGCCCGAAAAGAGGTTTGTAAGCCCCGATGCATCGCCGGTCAACTGTTTCGCATATAGATCAATCGTTGAAAATATAGCCGAGTCACGGCTCTTTGTAAATGTCGAAATATCAGTTGGGAATAGCGCACTTAAAAGCTGTATCAATGTTCTAGGCCATGGCGACTTTTCAGCACCAATATCCGATGAATCGAAGAAATCATACATATAGTTTCCATCATATAGATTCGGCATAAGGAAATCAACCGAACCCCCCTTCACAGATTCAAAGATCACAGGAACGAATCGCACTTTATATTTGAAAATGTCAAGCATGATTGTTCTCAAACACAGATCTCGGATGTTTATCCCACGTACCCGTTTTAAATCCGTGCTCGTAAGAAGCCAGTGCATCTTTTGTTCAAAGGTCGTTTCGCCGATAAAGGTTTTTCCTGAAGGGAGTGGTGCAATCGCCGCCAGTGATCTCGACACGCGCGACTTGTTTTCTACCGATGTCGTAGAACTGGGTACTGTGGCGCGCACTGCCATGAGAGCCGTCGTAGCCGCAGCAACGGCTGTGGAGTTATCTAAGTTGAGCCCACCTAGAATCGTATAGTATTGCACAACCTGTGATCCTCCAGACCCCTGTAGATTTACAATATCTGTTAGCACGCCTGTTATGAGCTCAATCGGAATCTTATTATATTGTACAATAAGAGATATCCGTTTCCATAAAATACTATAAAGACTACATATTGAGGCGTCAATCTTCGCAGAGGTTTCAGAAGCGTTATTCAGGAAAGCGCATCCGAGTCCAAAAGATCCATTGGTTATACAGGCCTCGAAGCTCGTACCAATCGAATCACACGTGTCATAGATTGCGTAAATCACAGGGACCTCTTCTGAATATGCATTTGCTAGAATCGCATCCATGACGGGCTTGTAGTCATTTATCCAGGCAAAAAATCGCATGTAGGCTACATATAATGGATCATATATATCATATAGTTGTGCTCTAGGGAGAGATGCAGCTGGATATACACCGCCAGATACATCATCCAGTACTGAGTTGCTTAGATCAACTTCTACAGACTTCGTCGGTACAGGAGAAACTGCCGCTATTAGGCGAGGTACGGGATAGGTGCTAAGTCGTGTAAATATGGACTGCAAGGCAGAATACATCATGTCAGTTAGTCGCGTATAAATCGCCAGGTTCGATTGCAGTGAAAACGCCGCTACGACAATGACATCCTGATTCGAGGTCAGGCCAACTGAAATGCTTGGCTTGATTAAGGATGTTATATAGCTCGCATATAGCCGGATGAAATGTAGCTGATTGATATAAGGAAGAAACTGTTTTCTCCATGACGTAGTAGGCAGTTTTTTAAGAAGCAAGCTAGTATATGCAAAGAGCCTATCAAACTGTTTCTTTTGATTGAGTGCCGATCGAATATTCAATGCCATGTTATTGATGGCGATGCCTGTGCTATCTGCCGCAGTAGTGGTTATATACATTGTGAGGTCGCTCGCCGATGACGCCGCGGCCTGGATAGCCGCTTGGATTGTATTTGTAAGAGGTGTTCGCTGTGTCGTGTAATATAAGAGCATATCGGAAAACACGGGTTGGCCCGAGTTATCAAACACCGTTTGAATTGTGCGAAGGCGAGTAAAATCTGCTGAATAGGTTGTTGTCAGGCTTGTATATGCCTGCTTTAGCGCGCTATTCATGGCGAGAATATTTGCCGTCTGTTCTGCTGTATAGAGTTTGGGACTCGTATTCAAATTGTATTTCTGTATAGCTGCGGCCGCGGTAGTCAAAGCACTCGAGATTCCTATTATACTAGGTAAGATGCCACTTATAATGCTCAACATGGGGGCTGAAAGAGTGTTAAGAAGAGTGGGTATTACGGATTTATAGTATGCGGCCATTTGAGTCTGTGCCGCGCCGATTCCTGTAATCTTATCGTAGGCCGCCTGCGAGGCTACCGCATATAGTTTATATGAGCCAGCTGTGGAGGCCAAATCACCAGTCTGAAATAGGGAGGCATATGCTGTAACATCTGCCACGGTAACTAGGTCTTTCTGCAGCTCGTCAATCTTTTTCTTATACTTTTGCAGTTCCGTATAAGCGTTCGAGTTATATGTCTGAATCGACGCATCAAGTGTGGTTGAAACCGCCGCATTTCCCTCTAATAGGCCTATCATGGTAGCTTGGCGTTGAGAAACAAGGCCAGACATATGCGATATGAGATTTAGCGATAGATTGGTCATGACATCGCCACTGATTGCAAGATACGCGGTTGTAGCGGCCAAGCAGTTCGTCGCTATAGAGCCTACACTATAAATGGAATGCATGTATTTATTAATGCTTACAATCGTCGTGGCGGTCTTCATGTTCGACATAATCGTTGTTATTGTTTGCGCGTTTGAAGATAAATCTTCGATACGAGAATCGATTGGTGACATGATGCTTGCCGCAAAGGATTTAGCGTCTTCTGGTGTTAGGTAGGTTTGCGCATCAATAATCGCCCTCGTTGCGGTTGAAAGGGGCTGTCTTAGAGATAGTATTTTAGTCTTTTTAGCAGCGACCTGTGCTGCAACGTCATTCGCCTCACCAAAGCAGGTCTGAGAGTAGTTATATATCCGAATAATATCACTAAAGGATACGGTGCTCACAAGGTCATGTAGAGCGCCTTCCGCCTTTTCCGTATATGGTATCAGTTGTTGCGACTGGTTACGGAGCTGATTTACCGCGGGCAGGTCCGCGGTAATCTGCGCATAGATCGTATTGAGAGAGGTTATTCCTTCCTGAATCATTTGATATAGGGCAGGGTCTGCCGCCTGTATTGCTGCGACAACAGAAGATGCTCCGCTCAGCATACTGCCACTCGAATACGTGGTCTTCAGGCCTACTAAAGTATTGACAACCGCTTTGAAGCGGGAATAGATCGTCCTATTTGTATCAGATAGCTTACGAGATTCTCTAAGGAATGCTATATCCGTAAGAGCCTGTGTTAAAGGTGCGCTGTTTATGATCGGTGTTTTAGATATGATATCATTATTGTCACCTATTTTGTCGTTTTGCAAGATAATACAGTAGCTGGGGCTTCCCGAGGGTATTGATATGGCCTTCCCATCAGAGTCCGTGCTTTGAATCATGGTCGGCGACTCATAGTAGGTGGCGCGAACCGACTGACTCTTCATTGCGGACATCATGTCTGGTGTGGAGGTTGGCTGAAGCCCCGGAAGAAGAATGGGTGTATTCGAAGCGCTCATCAAGATATCACCTGTCGCGCTGCAGAAAACGTAGGGGCCGTTCGCATTGACCCAGCGAATACAGAAGGGGCTTCTGTATAAATAGGCGGTGGTAGCGCTCGGAGAAAAGCTCGTATAGCCTGTATAGGTTCCTAGGGCCACCGGATAAACCGTGGCCATGGAAACATCTTGGTAATAGGCCGATGTCGCAGAGGCATATAGTGGTCCTGGCACGGTTTTCATATCACCATTGACGTCAAATGCAATACTACCAGCGGCATTACACATGATTTTGAGTGAAGACTGGGGGTGCTGTAGATAGCGGACGGACAGTGGCCTTGTCGGCGGCGGCTTGGGTTTCAAACCCGGATTCACATTCATGCTTCTCAGACTCATTGATCCGACATATTTGACTGGTATTGGCAAAAACTGATTCACATCATCTTGGTCATAATAGACATACGATCCGTCGGCGGCCTTTGTAATGTTTACGTCAATCGCGAAACCGCTTGCGTCGACTGTGGGGCTAACACTATAGCCTGTGAATTGCCGCACGTAGTCGACGAATACCGTCTTGCCCCAGTCAGTCACATTTGCGACCGTGCCTGTTCTGGGAACACCTCTGAAGACATCTGGCATATACACGTCCGTAAGAAGACTGCACCCATAGAAGCTCGTGCCCTGACTCAGACTGAAGCTGTACTCCGCGACGCCCTTTGGAGGAATCATCGTGCGCGTTGTGCCGGCCTTATTGGGAACATGTACGAAGAGTGGAAAGGCCGTGTTATTGGAAAGAATATAGTAGTCGCCCGCATCGAGGCCGGCGCGAGGGAGTTCAATGCCCTGGAAGTAGATTCCCGCATTAATAGACAGAATCGAGTTCTTATTCATAACGTCCATAAGAATATGGCCACTCGCGTCGATATTCGACGGAATGCTTATATTACGAATGGTGCGGAAAAGGAGTTTCGGAAACATATTTGATAAGAGGTTTTCAGTAAAGGCACCTTTTAAATAATAGCGAACATTGAGTGCTGTATTATACGTGGTTGTGCCAATCTTGGCAATCTGGTTATCCACCTGCTTCTGCAGCGAATCCTTTAGTTCTGTTCTCTGGGCGATTGTCTGATTCAGATATTCCGCCTGTGGAATCAACACACCTGACTTGAATAAGTAGCTGTATGTGGATTTTATAGCGAGCTGTTGCGACATAATATAGGCGTTTCCACCATCTAAACTAGATGTCCTATTTAACGCATCATTCATATCTGTATATAACTTTGCCACATCCACTGCTGTTTTTGTCATACTCTCTGTTGCAGCGGTCAGTTGGGCTTGCAGATTGGCCAACTTCTCTATATCCGACTTTATTGTAGCATTGTTATAGTCATAATAATAATATAGGCCGTCAGTTGATAGAGTCAACAGTTCCACGTAGGGGTCAAAGGGGGTATAGAGGGCCTTGCCGACCAACGTGTTTCCATTTACATCGGCTGGATTTCCGGATGAATCAACAATAATATAGGGGACACCAAGGGATTTCGATTGAACTGGATTTAGACGCTTTATATAACGGGATTTCACATATTTCTGTACAACCTCTGATTTGGGAAAAATACTTATTGCATTTACAAAGGAGTTCTGGGAATAATAGCCCGATGATTCTAACTGAGCGTCTGACTCAAACATATCATTGAAGGCTGTCTTGTACTTAATGTATAAGCCTGGCGGAATCTGTATAGGGAGAGCTTTTGGAAACTCTTGGAGAAGTGCCCCAGAGTTATCTAGATCATCTAAGACTGCTTGAATGTTTCCTATTCCGTTTTGCAGGATTGTCTGCACGTTGGGCGGTAACTGCTGACTTGTCATATTCGGTTTTACAAGTGATGTGAACTCCGCAATCGATTTATTTGCTTCTGTTATATGTGATATTGTCTGAGCGATTGACGATGACGCACTTGACGTTGTAATATCTGTCAAATACGCTGAGACGTTTATGAAATCTCGGGGGTATAAAAAGAGGGGGTATGACATTGTAAATCTCTCTCGGATCGATGTGAGCGTGCCCATCGGATCTGGGTTCGCTAATACATTGAGGACTAGCGGCCGAGCCTCTGTGATTATCCTGGCACAACTGGCGGCAGTCGATGATTTCGAGGGATACACGGTAGAACTGGGTGACCAGAGATTTGATGAATAGTTGCCGAGAGCAGAAAGTTCAGCAGCAGCGGCTCCAATGAAATTTGTTATTCCAGATAGGTCAGATTGGTATTTCTTCAGACTTTCTCCCGCAGGAAGTTTCTGTGATGATTCGAGACCTGTTATATAGGATTCAATCTGATCCCGTTGTTCTTCTACAGCGGTTGCTGGTGATTTCATGGCATCTAAGGCAGCCTGTAGGCTTGGGCTTAAACTTGCCTGGAAGTTTTTTAGAACCTTGTAGGTGTTTAGCATGAAGGCCTTATACCAGGGCTGCACGAGTTTATAATCAGTGATATAGGATAGCTGTATAGCCTGTCTTTCAAGGCCTTTGGACCACACGGTTCCTTCCTCTGAAAAATCAGAGTTATATTTCAAGTATGACTTGAGGTCCTCGATTATATCAAAGGTTAACCCATCAAAGGTAAATGGCAATAATAAGGTGGTAGGGCCGATCAGGAAGTTATGTGGCACATGTGGTACAACTGCTGGGCTTGTTACTGCACCTGAAGCACCACCCCCACTCATCACTGTTTTCGAGCCAGATAACGCCTTATTTTTATTCAGTATCTCTACTAAAAGGGCGATAGGACCCTTAAACTTACTTGAATCAATCGGTCCAGAAATCGTTCGTAAAAGGCTCGAAATCTTGGGAGTCATAGCATTTACCGTGTTCAGGATAGAATCTGATATATAGCGCACGTCTGCTAAATAGTTCGTTAAGTAATATGTATACAACTGTATATTATATAAGGGGAGGGTTTCATTCGCAAGACCGGTCACAATCGTATTAAATATCCTCGTATACTTCGTGATCAGAGATTGTAGTACTGTAATCGTTGTCATATCAAATGACGTGTATGTTTTTGCGTATAATAACTCAGAGGGTTTCGGCTGAACATTTAGCTGTGATCCATTCTTGTCATATGCGACTGCACTTTCTCCGCGGCCCATTGTCAGTGAATAACTCGGATCCAGGGTTGCCAAGTAGGTTGTTAGGGGCATGCCTCTGTAAAATAAGGCATTGTGATTGATATCAAAGGCAATCGACCCGCTGCTGGAAGAACTGTCGTAGATTGACAGAATGCCAAGCATATCTGAATCATATCCGGCGGCAATGTTCAGCTGACGGATATTTTCTATTAAATCCGAGATACTCTGGCTTGCGCCCGCGCTCATGATCTCATTGAAATCTGAGAGGAGTTGTCCTAAGAGGCTCGCGCTCAAGTCTTCATAGACGGCGCGATTGTTGATCGCCGCGAGATCATATATGGCCTTTACATTTGATCGATCGCGTGCCAGTGTATCTGTAATCGTTTTTATACGAGCCGAGATTACACCTGCTTCATGTAGGATAATCTCACTGCGCGCGGTTGACTTGATCGCCATGAGCGCGACCTGTTTTTCCTCATCTGCTTTCAACTGGAGTTTCGCCGCAATATCCGCGAAGTTATCTGGCAAGGTCCAAAGAGATGTGAAGAGTCCGCTCATCTTGCCTGTAAGAGTATCCAGCTCTTTTCGCTCTCCATATATATATTTGGACGAGTCCTTATTCTCTATTGCGCATATATCATTGAGGTGTTTTTCAAAAGAGGGATTTACTATGCTAGTGATTGACTTGAGTATTGTATTATAAACTGCCGTCTGCTTATCTTTTTCAGTTGTATAATAGTTATCGTAGGCTTTATCGATAGTATACTTATAATAGATTGTCGCAGCGGCTGGCGTAAGAATATCCTTTATATACAGGAATTCAGAATCTGGGCCCTTGTAAGTGCGTGTGAGAACAATCTGAGAGCCGGTCGATTTGGCCTTATCGAGTGTAAAAGAAAAGAAGTTGATTAAATCGGCAAACTGAATACGACCCATACGAATAATGCTCTGTACTGAAGAATACGTGCTTTCTGTAATAAAGGAAGGAAGTGTTTTACTCGCCTCTATAAATAGTTGGGCATTAGGCCATTCTACAAAGGTCGGATTGGCCTTGAGGGCGGTCGCGGCAGCCTTCAGGGTGATGATTTCCATAGTAGAATCAGGATCGACGGTTGGCAGATTGGTGAGCCGCGTAGGTGGGACATATGTGATAGCCGCCTTCGTGAGATATCTAAACAGCTGTCTGTAGCGTTGAACGACATGTGTAAGCCCCGTATCTCTGTAGTTATAGGCCTGATTTATCATATTAACCTTGTATTCTTTGATGTATTCGTTTGTGACCGTTGCATTTTCAATAAAGTATGTCAGCATATTACCGGACTTCGTGTCTTTCGTATATGTCGATGTATTTAGATTGACAACAAGGGGGCCCAGTGTATTATACAGTGAGTTATAGATGGACTGCCGCATTTCGAGCATCATCGTATTCTGATTGCTTCTATAGTTGTCTGGAAAAAATCGGCTCGTAACAGGCATGTGCTCCATACAGACCCATTTATAGGAGAGATAGGCCATCAGATTATCGATTTCGATTGAACTGAGTGCTCTGTTAAATATGAGAACCTCGTTGATAACAAGATCCTTCTCTGGTGTTGAGGAAAGAATGAGGCGCTTCTGAGCAGTGTCATAGGTGAGAAGAGGTGTGTTGACGAGAACTTTGCCCCCAGGATTCAAGTACCCACCATCTGCGTCATCGAAAGTGTCAGACGTAGGATAGGATCCACCGGTTCTTGTGCCATTTGTTGCAATAATGCTTGTGAATACGGGGGCGGCGGTTGTAGATGTGTTTGCTGGTGGCTGGACTGGTATTGCGCCATCGTCACCTCCGTCGGCTGTTAAGAAATAGTTGAGTTCAATATTATAGGAGTCGATTGAAGGTGGAGTAACCGATGTTGGAGCTTTCTCTGCATTTGTAAGGCTTGTCATAAAGGTGTCTGGGAGAACTGTCTCGTCGGCAACATCGATGGGTAAAGCTTCCTTCTTTGAGGCCTTTACCATGATACTTGGCTTGACGCCGTTATTATTGGCCTGCACATAGGCTCTGAATAAGAGTTGGGCCGATAAATAATCGGCGGTGGCCTTGGATGGCAAGGGCTTATAGCTGATTCCTCTTCTGAAGAACTCATATAAGGGTGAATAAAGACCTCGCCTCATATCTGCCACTGTGATTGGATCCGTTCTCAATCTATCATTAGAATCATCTAGTTTGAAAAACATGAATCTGCGTTGCATAGTTGGATCGACGAGATTTTTCTCTGCTGTAATAAGGGCTCCAGACGCGTCACTGATTGTCTTTTTGATTATAGGAATCGCGTTTTTAGCTGCGGTTAGATACTTCTTAATATTTTCAAGTTTCGCCTGTTTGACGCCACTGTTAAACTCTTTTATCAGATAATATAGGGTTCGTTGCTTGATTTCCATAAGCTTCCACCATGTGGGAGGGGGGTCATTGTATGTGCGCCCGCCGATTTCAGACACTGGAAGTCTTTTATCGAGTACATTTATTGTAATAGGTTTATCGAAATCAGATAGTTGACTTAAGTTTTTGTTCATATCTCTTTCAGCAGCTAATTCCTGTAAAAACTGCTGCTGAGTATTGTTATAGTTGTCAAGCCATGGTTTATTGTCGGATGATATAATACGTTTATTCTTATGAACCTCGGTCCACTGACTTGCAGCCGTTTCTTCCTGTAAAAACTGCCGCATATAGTTTTTGTATTGCGGATCATTTGCAAACCGTGAGATATCTCTTTCTAGAATTGCAAATAGTTGCGTTGAAGATAATATTCTAGGAGTATATATCTGTCTAACCCAGACTGGATTATATTTGAGGGGGCGATACACAAGGCCATCTGAAGCATCAAACTGCTCTTTAGGGGCTAATCCAACCGACTGTAAGTAATCTGTATTGCCATCTAACCACGGAGTTCTAGTTGTTGCACGGTTATATTCAGATGGTATAAGTTCTGAATAATCACCACTCTGAATCTTTGTATATTTATCTCCTAGGCGTGCTTTATCAGAATCAGGATACCAGTATTCGATCGTCTCATCGATACTTACCTTATTACCCTCTCTATATCGAAATGTTAGCTCCTCATATGTAGGTTTATTTGGGCCCACAAACCTTTTATATTCTATAGGAGGCTGCACCGGCTGTGTCATTGTTGCAATATCATAGAGGGATTGCAAATTCCAAATCAGATTCCTATAATTATTAAATGAAAATCTTGCTATTCTAGGCTGGAGATTTGCTTCTGGTGTAAGGTTTGGTAGACTGACTATAGGAATCATTCCATGATCTAATGGCGGGTTAGGTGGTATGGATAGAAAATCATACTTATTTTGAGCCAGTAAATATATTTCTGCTGGAACATATAAAACAGATGTGCGAGGCTGTAGCCTTTCTATAATCTTAGATGCCTCATAAAACATTAGACTAGAATATTGCTTACCGTTATTTAATACATTATTAAGAGTTACATCAGTAAATGGTGTGCCTGTCAAATGTGCCACTCCATCTGTGGTTATAATAGGAGATGGTATTTGAATAGTTGATCTCACAGTTGGTCTGATTGTTGCGGCATATGTAATTGCCGTATTTATATCACGTATTACATTTTCCGCATTATACATTAATATTTGAGAGAATAATAGTTTACAGTTCGCCCTTGTTGAAATAAGAGATGTAAGTACTTTTGTATAATATTCTTGACCAGACTGTAACATGTCAACTGTTTTTTTAGTATTTGACGTATCAATCTTTCTTGCCCGAGCATCTCTTGCTAAAGAACATACTGTCTGAAAATATGGAAACTGTTCACGCAATGTGTTTATTTGCAGTTTATCTAAAATAGGTGAAAGCGATCTTACATATGTCCTATATGATTCCATGCCTGTATAACGAGATTGCGTAAAGTCGAATGTGCGAATATTATTATAGATTTGGGTGATTATACTCGTAGTTGTATAACTGGATATTATAGACGCTTTTGTAGTTGCTATATTATTACTTATATCGACTATACGTAAACGTGGAGTATTTCCTTTTTTAAGTTCATTAGAATATCTATCATTTATAATATCATATGTATTCTTCCAAGCGCTTGCCAATGCATTATAATCATATTTTATAACAGATAATGACCTGCGATCAATTAAACCCCTTTCAGTATTGATTGCTATATCACTCAAATCATTAGATAAATTATATGTTTCGTCCCTATAGTCAGTAGCAATACTTAGATGGAACCTGTCAGTTTCAGCAAATGATCTAGAATATATTTTCTTCTGTTCAGTAATTCTCCAAATTCTTTCAGATTTACTTAACTGTTCTGATAGCTTTTCTAAGACACTTAAATGTGAAATATCAAACTGATCAGCAGCTGCAATAAGGGTTGTATTTTTGAAAAAAATATCTTTAGATGCAATAGCCAAACGTTTATTATTATCGGACTGTGACATTCTTAGACCAGTGGATGAAACTGCGTCATTATGTATATTTGATATAAGGCTGTTTAATACTGTCTTTTGAATACCTGAATCCATGCTTGATATAAATGCTACTAAGTTTGTCATAATAGAAGTTAATAATGTATCATATGAAGATGCAGCATCATATTCTCTTGATACAGATGTATTTGACAAATCTAGCTGCGCCATTGCATTACTGAGATCCGAAGTAAAGATGCTTTCAATACCTGTTGGGATAAGTGTAGGAAAGCTCGAGGCAACACGTGAATATGTTTCACGAAGCGACTCCGGTTTCCAGAAACGTAGGGTTGCATCTCCTTTGGGAGGTATCATTGCCGCGGTGCCTGATACATCGACGTGAGCCTGTGATTTTGTATTTGTGAGAATACCTATAATCTTATCTAGTTTATTATAACTATCCATGGGATTTGGTCCAGATGCATATTCACTTTTTCCAGCCGTTGTTAAAGCTGCCTCAAATGCGCTTATTATAGGAGGTCCAGATGCCCCAGATGCCCCAGATGCCCCAGATGCCCCAGATGCTCCAGATGCCCCAGATGCCCCAGATGCCCCAGATGCTCTCAATGTAGTTCCAGAGACATCTTTGATTCCAAATTTATCTGAAAAATAGTTTACTGCTCCAGACGCATCGATTGTGTGTAGGATTGATTTTAATATAGGCAACATTTTTGTTTTACGATCGGCAATCGTAGTGGCCATCACACTATTACGTGATGTCTCATTTGTAATATATTCTAAACTATTTACAGTATTATTAAATGATTGTTCTCTATTTATTTTCATTATATCAATAGCCGGTGGTGTTATACTATATGCATTGAAATACAAGGATAATAATGTTACCCCTGATTGTTTAAATTGTTTAATAGTATCTATTTCATTGAGGATAGATTTATACTTAGAATATGCTGATCGTATTCTTGGGAGGATTGCGACTAAAGATGTAAATGCAGGTTGATTTGTAACCGTATTTAATGCTATCGGAGTTTGAAGAATACCATTGCTAATATTATCTAAGCCAACATCATAAAAAACAATTTGAGAAATGACTGTTGAGTTTATATAAGAGTATCCACCACCAAGTCGATTCATATCTAATAAAACCTGTATATAATGACCCCTTGCTTCTACTGCTAAATCATAACACGTTTTAAATGCAAACGCAGCCTCTGCAGACAAATCTATTAATACATCTGTTGACATATATACTTCCATTTTACCTATAATATCACTTGCAAATGCGGGGTATTTCATCATTTCTGAGAGTTTCATTTTAGGAAACATTGTATTCGATATCATTGGTCGAACAGAATCATCATTAAATCCATATACACTATAAGGGCTGGCTTTAATATCGGCCAGCAAACCTGTAATAGCAGTTATAGCCTCCGCTTTCTTTGAAAATACATAGTTATCATAGTTATACTGTATCATATCAATATCGCGCTTAGCTTTCGTATAATCTAAGTAGGCGTCCATGCCTCTATGAGTAACCGTGTTCTGTGCCTTGTATTGTAATAAATACGCATTAAACCCTTCCGCATTTGATATATTTGGAACAACATAGTTATGCTTTGCATGACGACTTTTATAATCTGTAAGATATGTCTGATAGGCCGCCTTATACCCATTGAGGGTCGCATTGTATGCAGCTAGCTCGCGAGTGTATTTTACTTCAAAATCAACGGCCTTAAAGGACCTTGTGGTAATGTCATATTCAAAGACGGTTGTAAATGCATCATATAAGAATCGATTGTAGCCCTGTATGTCAAGTATGGCGTTTGAAATACTTGCGGACTCATTACTCAGATCAGTTAGAACTGTCTTGTATTCTCCACTCAAGTCCGTGATCACCTTGTATTGATTTATAAGCGACGCATTCGCATTTTTCAGTGATTTTTTAGCAAGCTCTAGAGCTGATTTTAGCTCATCACGCATGTCCTTATTGCACAGATATCCGTAGCGGCCAGCGTTGATAGAGGATGCCATCTTATACAAAATAATCGAGTCACAGGCTTGTATATTTGTTACCATAGGTGCATGAAAGATCCAGCCCGTACCCGTCAACGGTTTCCTTGCATCCTGTGGAATCCATATTATAGTATTGGATGAGTTCGAGGTACTCGGCATAGGACTTGTGTATATAGGATACCCCTGTGCATCAATCAGCCCCTCAAATAGGCGGTATTTTGGACTTATACCAGCTGCCACAATCGTGGCACGATCTATGAAATCCTCGAGCGTTTCCGTGGGATTTGCTGCCGTGTTTTGGGCGCCGCCCGATTGCCCTGTTGCAAATGTGATCGGCGGAGTTCTAAGAGAATATTTTCCGCCTTTTGGAAGAGTTATAGAAGCAGAATATTTGTTATAGATCAAAATATCACGTTTTGAGCTATAGATAAACATGGGAAGAGATGTTGGCGGCTTGCTCGATAACTTCGACGCGTACGTGTTGATTCCGGTTAGAACGGACGAATCATTTGGCCGAGTCGAAGAGATGTCGCCGAGGTCGAGCCATAGAACGCAGTTATTGACCGCGTCTACATTGTATGGAGGAGTGAAGCCATTCCCTTCCGTTGGATTATAGGGTAGCAACATAGATTTGTATAGCTGGATTTGTCCGTCTGCTGAATCATTATCGGTGAGTCCGTACTTGTATTGTTTTGGCGCTGGCCCCGAGGCTGGGCCGCTTGAAGCCCCGCTCATACCCTACTAATATTTCAGGGGTTTATATCACGCGCGATGATACGCACGAATCATCGCATTTTGAAAATGTGATGATTTGTGCATGTATACAATCGGTTTAACGGCGCTTCGAATGCTTGCGCTGCTTTCTGCGGCTACGAGTGGAGCGGCCCTTGCGGCCACCACCCGTTGTTAAGCAGGCCGGTGTCATTGAGCGAGCATCATATGGAATCGACAAGAGGGCTGGTGCACCGTTCGTACCCGTCCATGTGCTCGGCGTCAGTGAATAGCCCGCCGTAGGCACATAGAGGGCGGCCGTATCCGCCGGGTTCGCACCACCTAGCTGAGGGAGGTTCGGATTCACCGGCACGCCCGTCGACTGATTCAAAGGGTTCGAGTAGCTGCCCTCGCAAGGGATGGAGACGACCTGTGGGATTCCACCCAGGCCGCCGGCAGCTGGTGCAGCCTGCGCCGTAAGATCAAATCCATAACGACCGCCTGCTTGCGAATAGTTGCCCGGGAGGCCTGTAGGATTGAGTGTTAACTGACCAGGGGGAGCCACCGCTAAGCAAGAAGCCTGGGGCTGATTCACTGCGGCGTTGCCAAGGCCGGGCATTATAGCCGCGCCTGTGAAGGCGTAGCCGCCTTGGCCGGAGCCGCCGCCGCTAGGCACTGTGACTGGGGCGGTCACAGGAGTAACCGCATTGGGTGGAGGCGCAGGCCCAGACGCATTGCTAAGTCCAAGCATCTGTAATATGCCGCCGCCACGGTGGCGTGAGTGACGCTTTTTCATTTGCTTATTCCGTCTAGATTTACGCGATGTCTTGGCCATCCTTCTACTGGTTGTCTAGGATTTCTACAATCTCGTATCCGCCAAACTCGGCTACCCATCGGGCCTTGACCCAGCTCTCTCCAGCCTCGCGCAGCTTGAGACTTAAGGAGAACTGCTGGACAGATGCGCGGCTGATAGGAAGGCCCTCGCGGTCGTATAGGTCATAGATGTCGGGCATCTTATCGACTGGGACCGCTCGGGCTTCTCTAAGCTGTGCGACCGGCTTTGCGACCTGAAGCTGTGCGACTTGAAGCTTTGCGACTGGCTGTGCGACCAGCTTTGAGACCGGCTCTAAGACCGGCTGTGGCGCAACAGGCCGAGGAGGAGGCCTCGGCGCCGCCTGTGGCTGCTGTGTAGCCCCGCGCAAATGCTTCTCTGCAGCCGGGCCCGTTGCAGCCTTCTGCTGGATCTCCAAAAAGAGAATCATTCGTCGGCGCCCCGCCTGTTCCGGAACGAATTCCAGGCTATGCATCTGGGACCAATCCTGTTTCACAGCGAACTCTTCCATCGAGATGGGTGCGGCCACGGTCGTAAAGATACCACCGAGGAGACGGGCATCGGGAATCCAATGCTTCTCCACAAACTCCTTTAGAAATATGCGCCGCCCCGAATACGGCGTATCGGTCACGCAGGAACCATTCCACTTCCACACATCCTCTAGACGTAGACTGTGCATAACATCATCGAGTGTGGCGATCAAAACCGTATTATCTATAAGATTCGATACCCGGAGACGCAGTGTACTGGCCGTGGTATAGGATCCATTCTTACCCCGACGAGTCTGCAAGTAGACCGCCGGCTCCCCAGCCATCAGCACCAGAAAACCCGGATCAGCCTTCCCCTCGTTTCCAAGCACATAGAACCCCCCCTTCTTCAAGGGCATCTCTACGCGATCCGGATCGAGCCGCTGACGAAGAATGAGATCCTGTGAGCAAGACTCCACTAACGCGCTGGCGCGTTGCTGGAGTTTCGCTGGGGCAGGCTTACGGCGAACTGCGTGAGTCTCGCGATGGCTGTTACGAAGGCTACCTTCCGAGAGCCCCTGTTCCATTCGATATCTATATAGACATATTGCTACGCGTTTAAGCGGTAGCATAGTCATCGCCGGGCTGCAGATCATTCGCAAATACGGAGCCCATGAAGGATCCGCCATTCTGAGCATATTCGGGAGAGAAGGTCGACGATGACAGGCCGGATGCCGCACCTGACTCTGCGCCCTTGTTTGTTGACCTATTATCGACGCCGGGTCCGAAAGACAGCTCGGGGTAGGTCAGCGTATCCTTAATAGGGGCCTCCATGTGCCCAGACTCATAGGGGTCCGTGGGCTCCGCCTCCGGAGAGATCTTAGCGGGGGCTACTGGGGCGCGGGCGGCGGGCGGATTCGGGCCACCAGGTGCCACAACTCTCTCAGGCTGTGGCGGATCCGCCAAGACCACCGGGGCTGGGGCAGGAACTGGTAGAGGGGGTGGGGGCGGAGGAGACACCTGCCGTGGCTTGAAGGGCTCCTCGCTCTTTAGCCACGGAATCGAGTTAAACCAGGCTGGCCGGTAAGCTTTCAACATGAGGTAGCCAACGAATAACAGAGAGGCGGCCGCCAATACATTGAGGAAGTTACCAAACATCTATCAACATGTGCCAAAAATAAGGTGGGCTATTGAACGGGCTTTCTGTGAAGTTTTTATATCCATATATATAAGAAAATATGAGTAAGCATTCTGTAACAAATCCACTCGCTGTTCTAGGGAGTAAATCACCTGTTACGAAGTTTGAAAACCCATTAAGGGCGTTTGTAAAGAACAATCCACTAGAAAAATATAGGCAAACAATCCATGATTTAGTATCAGCTTCTGCAGAGCCTGCGTTTAAACATTATTACAGTCATGCAAATATAAAGGATAAAGATCATCGTTGCCAGGATATGAATGACACCATAGAAGATATAGTTAATCACTACATGAAGGATCATCCAGAGAGTCTTAAATTTATATCGGAGCAGGTATCGGACACAATCATTAGTAGCTGTAAGAAAAAGGGTATTATGTCAGTACAGCAAATGTCTTCTGAAATGGATGAGAATCGTAATAGTATTAAAGCCAGATTGAAAAAACTACAGAAGACTGGAGGAGGCACAAGAAAATCAATCCGTAGAAAATCAAAAACGCGGAGATACAGGCGCTAGATCAGAGCAAATACCGTCAAGTACCAGGATTAATAACCACGGTAGACCATGCTGCCATCTGTGGAGCCTCTAGGCTTCCTCCGATTAAAATCGTTTCAATCGAATATGCCTGAAAGGGGCAGAAATCTGTTGGCATTTTCTCTAGGTTCTGAATGACGGATGTGCCTTCTTGAACCGTCGAAAGAATACGCCAACAGATCCAGTTGTCGCCATCGAGCCAGCCCTCGTAGTCCCCGAAGTCGTAGCGCGTAACAGGGCGAGGGCTGTCCAGTGTCTTTTCAGCCGGCGTCCATGTGCGACGCATTCCTATAGGGGTAGAGTGGTTAAGCGCTTAGGCGCGTTTGGCGTAAATAAAATTGCCCGACAAGCAGCCACATAAGGCTGCAACGCCTCCTACTCCTAAATGCCGAGCCATGGAATCCTCCTCACCCAGAAGGCAGAAGTCAAGCCTGTAAAACTTCCGGATGTTCTGACTGCGGCAGCGGTCAAGACTCTTCTAAAGAAAAAGGAGGCACCCGATGCGCTTGAATCCTACTCATACAAGGGACTAACTCTCTTTGTCTTCGGTTTCACGACAGGTAAGGCCGGCACGGAGAATAAGCATGAACTCCCCCCACCGCACGATTCGACCCTCTTCTTTGGAGATATTCTGATCGTCGCTTCAAAGGACAAGAAAAGCTTTGCAAGCCCAGTAACCTTAAAGCCTGAAGACTATGAGGCGTTCTATACGAAGGCCTTCGGTGGCTTTGATGAACTTGAGGAAGAGGAGGAGGAAGAGGAGGAAGAGGAGGCCGAGGCGGAAGATGCGGAGGCGGAGGTAGACGCCGATGCTGATGCGATCGATGCAGGCGAGGCGGAGCCAGAGGCAGAAGAGGAGGAGGTTGAGGTGAAGCCGAAGCGGAAGTCGATTAAGCCGGTCATCGCGCCCAGCTACGCGTCTTTCGTGAGCATTCATCCTGATCAACAGCTGAAGGAGGAAGTGACTACTACGGTGCGCTCGAAGCAGCGCCAGACAATCTTGGACACCCTCGTGTCGATGTTTGATAAGATCCTGACGGCAGATGAGTGCGCGGATCTCGAACGCTGCATTTATAACGGAAGCGTTCGTGAGGCGGAGCGGCGGCATGTTGCCCGGGCGTGGACACATCTGCCGTTTCTCCATTTGTACCAAATGCATGCGCGCCATATTTCGAGCAACTTCCACCCCGACTCCTACGTTGGAAACAAGGAACTCTTTCAGCGCTATAAGGATGGGAAGGTCACGTTTGATGATCTGTGTGGCATGAGCCCATATGATCTCTTTGAGACACGGTGGAAGGATAGTTTCGAGCTACAGCAGATTCGGGAGAAGCGGCAGCTGGAGGGCGATAAGTCAATGGCGACGGATCAGTTCTTGTGTGGGCGCTGCCACAAGCGGGAATGCACCTATTATGAGATGCAGACTCGGTCGGCTGATGAGCCGATGACGATCTTTATCAACTGTTTGAACTGTGGGAAGCATTGGCGGCAATAAGCCTGTGGGCGGCAATAAGCCTATGGGCGGCAATAAGCCTATGGGCGGCAATAAGCGGCAATAAGCCGGGAATCTCTAAATTCAAAAGACCCAATAGATGGAGGTGGTCTCAATCTTATCCCCACTCGTTGAAAAACGAGCCCTCATTTTTTCCATGTATAGAACGGCCAGAAGATGCTTCTCAGATTCTGCGCACACTGTGCGCCCTCCTCTAGAAAAGCGTGTTTCAAGACCCGTCTATCCGTCAAGCATGGTAGGAAAGTCACAGTTGCCTCTTAAAGTTTAATAAGTAAACATTTTAGATATGGGCCTTAAGCAATCAAGGCCTTATGTAGCCAAACATCCTATAATAACAAAGGCCTACATTGATCCGGTTAGCTGTGTTTATTTGAAGCCTCGATGGAAGGATATGGCCGTCTGCTTCGTCTATTTCAATCCTGCAAACTCGAAGCGCATACTCATGAACTATCTCTATACCGTTGAAAAACTGCGTTTAGCCGGCATACCCTATTACACCTTAGAGCTGGTCTTCTCAACCCCCGAAATCGCCGACGCCTTTCACGTCTGGGGCTCCTCTATACTTTTTCACAAGGAGCGCCTCTGTCGACTTCTCGAGAGACGAGTTCCCTGGCGCTACACGAAACTCCTGTTCCTCGATGCGGACATTGTCTTTGCGAGACCTTCCTGGTATTCTGATCTGTCGAGGGCACTGAATCAATATGAGGTTGTGCAGCCGTTTTCTACAGCCTGTTGGTTAGACTTAACCTATAAGGAGGTCACGGATGAGCGCCCTTCCGTTCTTTTCATGGATTTGAAGAAACCGTATAATCCGGCCTACCACCCCGGATTCGGCTGGGCCTTCCAGCGTTCCTGGTTCCGTAGGAATGGATTCTTTCAATACGGTATCACTGGAAGTGGTGATACACTTTCTGCTGCGGCATGGCTCGGCGTCGAGTTTATCCCTACATATTTGAAGCCGGCCTTGAAGCCGGCCTACACAGAATTCAAAAAACGGTTAAGACCCTCTATCGGCTGCATTGAGGGCACTGTCTATCATCTTTGGCACGGAGATAGAAAGAATCGGAAATATCAGGAGCGGCACGGGATTCTGGATGGAATAGAGGACGTCCGAAAAATCCTGAAGGATAATCGGGACGGCGTCTTTGAGGTGTCGGATAACTCCGTTCGCGACAAACTGGCGCTGTACTTTAAAGAGCGCGATGATGACGGGTTCTGAGTTTCAGACTTTGAATCGTCTCCGAAAATCGGCAAGCGACGCGGCAAACGTCGGCTTATTCCAAAGGATCCAACGCGATAAGGCCCCTGCCGTATCGGGTTGCGACCACTTCTCTCCCATTCCGGAGTGTCGCTTCAGATACCGGGCTCTCCGCGTGACGTTCTTGTGCTTCGTGAAATCGGACATGCCGGCCGCGCCGAAGCTGATCGTCTTCTCACGCCCATCCCGAATAAAAACCGCATCGAACTTCTTTTCAGGTCGATGCGATTTTTTAACGGTCTTCAGTCGGAGCATTCTATAGGATCATGAGATCTGAAAGACGCCAATACTCGAACGTGCCATCGGGCATCGGGCGCTTGATGATAAAGGGGAGACGCCGCTGTTCGAGCTCCAGCTTCGCGATCTCCAGCGGTTCCGTCAGATGGTCCGGGACCACGATGAAGGGGCGGGCGCCGTCCGCAATCTGATTCGCCCGCGTGCCGAGAACCTTCGTCCGCTCGTATACTGTCAGAAAGGGTGGGCTCATGTGATTGGCGTCCGTGGCCGTAGATCCTGCAGGCGCCACTTGTAGAGGCACGGAGGGCAGCACCGTCTCCGCATAGTCGATCACCGTCTCTGGGTGAAACTTCAGGAGCATGTCGTGCGGCTCGTCATTGAGGGCCTCCACCTCCTCACCCTCTTCTACCAAGTCGTCCGCGAACTCTTCATAATCATCGTCGGCCATGCTTATAGGTATCCTGGTTATGAAAGCTAATTTTATCAACGGCTTGAAGCACAGTATTCAAAATTGAGGGCCTATGGATGCCCCGTATATGTTATAGCATAATGGAGATGAACCCTGTGATCGATAGCGCGGATGAGATGGTGTCGACGGAGCTCAAGGCGTATGAGTCGTTCGACGAGATGGGCCTGCCCGAGATGATTCTTCGGGGCGTCTATTCAAATGGTTTCGAGCGCCCCTCGGCGATTCAGCAGAAGGCCATTGTACCGATTAAGGAGGGTCGTGATATTCTTGCCCAGGCCCAGTCGGGTACGGGCAAGACGGGCACCTTCTCGATCGGCTCCCTATGCCGCATTGATCCGGCGATTAAGAAGACCCAGGTACTCGTACTCGTGCCCACGCGCGAGCTCGCCCAGCAGATTGAAAGCGTTGTCAAGACCCTCGGCTCGTTTCTCGGGATCACGACCTATTCAGTCACGGGTGGTACGCCCATGCGCGAGGACCTGAAGGCGCTCGACAAGGGTGTGCATTTCGTGGTCGGCACGCCCGGCCGTATTTATGATCTGATGAGCCGGAAGGCGCTCGGCCGCGAGCACATCCGCGTACTCATCATGGACGAGGCTGACCAGATGCTGGAGGACCGCTTCAAGGAGCAGATCATGTGTATCCTCCAGCTCGGCTTCCCTTCGGATACGCAGACCTGTCTGTTCTCAGCCACGATGCCGATCGACGTCGTAGAGTTCGCGGGCAAGCTTCTTCGCAATCCGGTTCGCATCCTGGTACCGCCCGAGGCCGTGACTCTCGATGGCATCAAGCAGTTCCATGTCAAGCTCGATCGGGAGGAGTACAAGTATGATGTACTCTGTGACCTGTACCAGCATCTGAATATTAATCAGGCGCTGATCTATGTCAATAAGCGGCCGCGCGTCGAGTGGCTGGCCGAGAAGATGAATGCCCAGGGCTTCCCGCTCTCCTTTATCCACGGTGAGATGGACGTGGAGGAGCGCCGCAAGCGCATGGCCGATTTCCGCAAGGGCACGGTTCGTATTATGATCAGCACGGATCTGCTGGCCCGTGGCATTGATGTACAGCAGGTGTCGCTCGTGATCAACTACGAGCTTCCCACGCAGCGCGAGAACTACATTCACCGTATTGGTCGCAGTGGCCGCTTTGGCCGCAAGGGCTGCGCGATTAACCTCCTGTGCCCCGAGGAGTCGCGGCTCATGGACGACATTGAGGCGCACTACGGTACGAAGGTGGAGCAGCTGCCGAATGATCTGGCGGCGCTGCTTGTGTAGGTGCACTAAAGAAGTCTTTATCAAAAATATATTTTTTAGAACGAGCCGCCCTTAAACCCGCCGAAAGAACAGCATATAGGTCGAGTGTCCAAAGAACGGCTCGGCGAGCTCCCGCACTCCTTCATCATCATACAGAACCCAGGTATCGGTTTCCGTATGACGGCACTGTGCCGTATAATGCCCCCCCCCACTTGATCCGTGGTGGTCCACAATGGCCCGAAGCCCATAGGTCTTCGACTTCTCGGGGCTCTCATCCGAGAAATGCGCACCGAAATCCGTCGGGCCAATGGCCGCAATCTTTGTCTGGATCTTTTGGCCCGTGTACGAGAAGCGCTTCAGGCACACCACCATCGTCTGCGGCATCCGCCAAATGGATAGCGACTTCTTTGCCACTGTCTTTGCCTTACAGGGTTCACAATCGTAGCCCTCGATAAGCTCAGGCTTCAGCTCCTCGGCCAACATTTCACCCAGCGTCGGCGGCTCCGTAGCCGTGGCAGGCACAGCCGCCTTCAGTGAGGTAAAGGTCTCCCAGCGATGCGTGGTATTCTTACAAGCCTGGCACTCCACGCGCACATGCATGAGGCCATAGAAGAGGTCGACCATCGGGCTATACAAGTTGCTGAACTCCCGCTTCCAGACATTCAGTGCCTGCACCACGCGAGACTCTTTCTCCGTCGTCGCCTTCGTCATAATCGTCATATCGACCTCCTGGGCCATTGCCTCATGAACGACATCCAAAAGGAAGAGGAAGAACTCGTGCGCATCGTGGCACTGTTTATGGGCAAACTGTTCAAAGCAGCTATCGCGAACAGCTGCCGGCAGATTCTTCCACAAATCGGCCGGCCGGACACTCTGACCCTTCTTGCAGGTCTGGAGCATCTGTATAACCTCGGCAAAGGAGGTGGTGAGAGCCTGTTTTGCGGCCCGCGCCGGCTTCGGCTCCTTTTTAAAGAGGGTATCGAACCGCCCCTTCTCAAAGATCCAGGGCATCTTTTCACAATGGCGCAGGCACTGAATGACGGCATTGGCGTAGCAGGTCAGGCCCATATTCACAAGGCCTCCGTATCCTGACATGGCTGATACTGGTGCTAAGCAAAATTATCACCTTCAATTTCACCAAGGCCAGCATCAAATGCCGTACGTAGTCCACTATGACAACCCTGTGCTGGATACTCTGCACAACTACTTTCCGGCCATGCTCTATGAGCCAGAGGCCTTCCAGACGGTTCCAGATCTCTTCACCTACGCCCATTCCCAGATGCGGCGCCACTTTGATCTCTTTGCCGCTGGCCGGGCCGCCTACAGACCAATGCGGGCCGCTCCTCTGCTAGCGCTCGCCGAGCGTGCTCCCCCTATTCGGGCGCCTCCTCCAGATATTATGCAGGCCAGCGCCGATCTTCTGAACATGATCCGGCCTCCTCCCGCGGGCAACTTCACGAACGTGATGCCGGCCATTCCGATGAATGTCCAGGATCTTCTGCTCGCGATGATGGGTGCGCCTCCCGCTGCGGCCATCCAGCGTTTCGAGGATCCCGTAATCATTCGACCCACGGCCGAGCAGATTGCGACGGCTACCACTCTTGAAGTCCTCACGGATGCCGATGAGGTGTGCGCTATCTGCCAGGACACAATCGCGGTCAATACGGAGGCGCGCACGATCAACGCCTGTGACCATCAGTTTCACACGGGCTGCATCGACACCTGGTTCCAGCAGAATGTGCGCTGCCCGGTGTGCCGACATGATATTCGGGAGTGATCACTTAATGCATTCTTAATATCATGAATCATATGAACATTATACCACTACCATATGCGATTCCGGATGAGTATATAGTCACAGAAGTCCCGCCGAAAACTCGTCTTTTTTCTGAGGTCCAGCCCGGGAATCGGTCCAACTATTGCTTTAAATCCGGTGAAGAGGCGGCCTATCATGAGCAATACCGGGCCTCTCGCTTCGCCTATACGGAGCGAAAGGGTGGCTGGGATTGCCTCAGACACTATGAGATTCTGGCCGCCGGCTGTATTCCCGTGTTCAAGGGTCTGGAATCCTGTCCAGAAAATACCATGGTCACCTTTCCGAAGTCTCTGATCCTAGAGGCCTGCGCCGAACTGTTGCCCTGGAATCCCGGAAAGGAGGCCCTCTATGATCTCTATGTTCGACGTCTTTTGGCACACTGTCGACTCCATTGCTCAGTATCTGCACTTACCAGACGGTTCCTCGAACACTTTCCAGACGCCTCTAAGGTTCTCATGATCCGCTGCCATAGTGGCGAAAACTATACGCGGGAACTCCTGGCTCTCGGCCTCCGTAGAAAACTGGGGGCGGCCTTTGTAGATTATCCTAAGATAGACGTACTCTACAAGGGGTGTGATCTCAGCCGTTGCCACGGCAATGGCTTCACTTACGGTGGAAAACTAGAAGAATCTGGGATCGATCGGTATGATATAGAGGCGCGGATTCGGGCCCGAGAGTTCGATCTGATTATCTACGGAAAGGTGGGGCGCGATGAACTCGGAGAAGGGAGCTTACCAATGGCCTTCTGGCCCACCGTAACAGAGTGCTACGACCGTTCCCAAATCGCCTTTTTGTATGGCGGCGACGGCTGCCAGAATCTCCAGGATCTCGGAAACCCTTATACGCAGCATTTACTTCGACATGCTTCAAGTGCTATTTGCTTCGTCCGGGAACTCCTTTAGGATAAGCTGTGACCCTGTATGAAAGGATGCGAAGTCGCGGTCATAAAGGACTATCTCCTCGCAAAAAGCCGAGCAATAGGCCGCCGTGGTTCCGAAGTTTGAGCGAAGGCCCGTGATAATCCGGCGACAGCACTGGAGTTCCAGATGATCCGCCACGATTTCCTTGTATTTACCGGTGGAGTTGTAGAAGTCGAAGTGAATATCGGTGTTACGATCGATCGTTACAAACTGTAGGGACTCGTCATTCAGAGCCTTAAACACTGGATAAATCTTATAGGTATCCGAGGTCAGATAAATGGTACCCTTCACCTTAAGGTCCAGCAGATAGGCCTTCACGCGTTCCGCAAAGTCTGGCCACGCCGTTTCCGGAATATATTGTTGCGCGGCCGCATGCGGCATACAATAGGTATCTCCACAGCGGATCTGGACGCCGAACTCATATTTTGGAAGAATGGCTGGTAGGCCGAGACAGGGCATGACTTCTCGGAAACTCCTGATAGCCTCTGTCTGATATCTGGGCAATGAAAAGTGCGGGTTCGACCATAGAAGCCGATCGACCGGAATATTGGCGCTAAAGCGAACGACCTGGTTTTGCCATAACTCTCTAAGATCCTGATTCTCTAAGATATCTGAACGATGCTGATTAATGAGATTCAGGTGCGTCGTTGCATTTAGAATCGGCGGAGCCCGACAGAGTTGCATGAACTCCGGTTCCCACTGGAAGGTCAGAGGAACTCCGAGAGCCCGCGCTATTGTGATGGCCGAGGCCATTCCTACGAGCCTGTCGCCATACCCCCCATAGTGTTTATCACAGAAGAACACTATTTGGGTCATCTATTAGACTTCTATTCGGCACCCTTTAATCCAGAAATATCATAAAACCGCTCATAAAGGATCCGATGAATCTTGAGGTCCCGCTCTAAACGGCCCGTGTCTCCCGTGCGAACCCTATAATGATAGACATCTCCAGGATTTTCTAAAAGGGCGGCCAGTTTCGGTAGGCTCGTTTCATCTGGGATGGACAGATTATCCGGCTGTATAGTATGCCTGGGCGCCGTAACAATAGGAATGCCCCAATCACGCATGGCCGTGCCAATCGTGAGATCATCGATTACAAAGTGCTTCGGAGGCGTCGCAATAAGGCGCTTGACCAAGTCTATGCTGAGTGTGAAGCCGCAACCTGAGGCATATTGTAGGCCGTAATCCGTATTCACCTGCCCAGAATAGAGGCCAGTTCTAGGAAGGCTCTTACAGAACTGTAAATACTTGTCAAAGCGGATAAAGCTGGATAGATTCGGCCGGAATACGTAGTCGTACTTATCAAGAGTTGGCTGGAAGTATTCAAAGGCCCTTAGCGTTTTTATCCAGAGGCTATCATTATTAGCATATCCCTTATAGGTTTTTATATAGAGAGTGCTGTCTTCTAGGATCACAGGTTGATCCTGTTCTTCCCGATCCTTGATGAAATAGCAGTCAATCTGCGGCTCAGAATCCATATAGAGTTTCCATATGGACTGGAGCCCACTATATAGCCCGCCGTCGTCGCTCGCTAAGACCAGCATTAATATACGCGGCGCCGTTCTAAGATAAAGGGCATCGCCCCACCCATGAGATGTCATCTTGGTTTCTACACGCCGAAATCCGCGCTCCAATAGGTGCGCATCAAGCTCTCCAATCAAAGGGCAACCCTTATAGAGAGCCTTCTCATTTACTTCTAGATAGAGGGAGCGCACGTGTTTCAAGGCCTGTTCGCCACCCTTTAGAGCAAGAAGCTCGGCCCCTTGAATATCAAGGTTCCAGAAATCGAAGACAGGGTCAATCGTTTCACGCTGCAAGAATGTATCAAGGGTCGTTGTCTTTTCTTGAATCGATTGAATGTAGTGGACGTCGGGGTGCTCCTCTTTGTGCGTCCCGAGTTCAAGCACGCTAGAAGATTGCTCGTTATTCGAGACATTAAATGTAATATCTGCATTATCGATATCTGTTACGACTGCCTTGTAGACATTGGGTATATTACGTCGCTTTGCCTGTGCGACCTTATGGTCAAGCGCGTCAATCCAGACGGTATTTTCTGGATTGACTCCTAGTTCATTATAAAACCCGGCTTCTTGACAGTCATGCGCCCCTATATGGAGCACGCGACCCACCTTGATACCTGCTGATTTCAAGTGTCTGATAACAGTTGCACTTGGAATTAGCATACACGCCCTATACCTATATCTTATAGCATATTCGAGAATGCCTCAACGCGCCCGTCCTTCAAGAAGTAAGTCTGCACGGGCCCGAGCATGGCATCATCTGCAATCCGGAAGTGCACGTGGGGGTCGAGGCGACCGTGCACGGGCACCGTGTAGGGCTGCGGTGTACCACGGAAACGCAGAAGCGCCTTGCCGCGCTCATCGGCCACGGCCACACCGGAGTTCTCATACGCTCCATAGGCCTCCTGCCACGTCGGGATCGCCTTGCCCGCCGTCGGATTGGGCTCCGCCGCCCAGTAGAGAACCTTGGCGCCGGGCTTCGTCGTGATCGTCACCTGATCATTGGCACCCTGGGGCGATCTGGCCGTCAAGGCACCGGCGGGCACGAGGGACTCGCCCAAGAAAGGGAGATAGACATCGCGGCGGAATAGGAGTCCGAGGGCTGAGATACCTACGAGAACATAGACGAAACGCGCATACTTCGGGCTCAACACGTAGCGCACCAAGTCCTTACTCGTGAGACCCACGGCCAGCCAGTTAATGCCTCCAATAAGCACAAGAGCTATCACAAGCATGTGAAACTTCTTTTGCAGATACATTATGGTGAGGTCCTTCATTCTATCTTACACATACTTTTTACCGAGCCTATATGTGCCGTTTGCCCTCGGGACCAGGCCCATAGATTTTAAAGAGGAGCGGGCTGTGAATCCGACGGGCTTCTTGGCCTTATAGGCCTTGAGGGACTTTCTGGTTCTGGCCATGTTCTTAAAAGGGCTCTTGGCAACACGAGCGGCTACTAGGGGATAGGGCTTGTTCATTTCTATTCTCCAAAGAGAAATGTGCGGATCATCAAAGATGATTCACATATTTCTCTTTTCCAAAGAGAAATGTCAGGCTGTGCCCTTCGTCGTTGGGGCCCTGGAACGCAGTGTGTGAAAATGGACACACCGGCCTCCAAGGAAATGGCCGATAAGCTAGCCGCTCTGAAGGCCGAGCGCGAGAAGCTAGATACGATCTGGACCAAGCCGCTTGAAAATCCTCAGTCACGGATGACCGAGACAACATCCTTACGGAAATGAACAATCTCTGGCTCTACCACATAGACGGAGAGTTTCTCACACATGTAGAGCATAACGTCAATAGGACTGAACATAATCCGAATAGCGTCTGAAATCTTCGGAATCGATCCATGTCGAATGATCATCGCATATGTTCCGTGAAACTTCTTTACCTTCGCAATACCATTGATAGGCGGATCCACATCAAGATGAGCACTCACGCTCAGGCATAGGATATCCCAGTCGGAAGGGACCGCGCTTAATGCCTTGGTAATACGCGGCATCGCATCCTTATCAATCGTAATATCGTCCTCTAATACGAGATGTCCCGCATTTGGCAGAGCCCATTTTGAGCCGAGCTGCTTGAGGAGCGTCTTATGTGACAAATAGCAGCCTATTTCTCCGGGACGGGCCTTTTTATGCTTGTCATCAGCTGTGATCGGCCACAGGACATAGGGGATACCCTGTTCCGCATAGGCCTTTTCATCCATCTTGCGCCCATCGATTGCCGAAAAGCGTTTCACCGAATAGGGCAGTGCCTCTAACTCCTTTTGTATCTGGTTCCAACGATCCTTCGATGAATCGAGGTTGATAACACTTATATCGGAGAGAAATGGCCTATTGATAAGGTAGAGACTTGTAATCGCTAGTATAACGATTGCAAGGCCTATCCATGGTGTCGGGCGAATCTTTGCCATCTATTTAGGAGATATATAGCTTACCGTCAAGTGCCAGGATTAATAACTCCAAAGGAGTTATTAATCCAGCCTACTTGACTATGTACTGGTGTAGGCCATGTTCAGTGCCTTTTTAAGAGAGGCATTGAACTTGGCACACCACGTTACACCGGTCTTCCACGATAGTATCCGCGCGGATCATATCCGGATTTATATTGAAAATAGTAGATACCGAGCATAGCTAATACCATTGGGAAGATCAGAGCAGGAATCCCCATCTTCTTAAATCGAGGAACATAGACCCACACGAGTAAAATAGCTCCAAATACAAAAAAAGTTACAACCCTCCACATATAATATTGTTCAAGCTGGTTCGCCATCCTACTTTAGGTATACATCCTCTGCAGCGACGGATCCACGCCCGCCTTCTTCTTCAGAAACAGGTCCACGTGCTCCTTCTTTACCACGAAGGGCAGCGTGAAGTTGGCAATGTGGAAGGGCAGGTCCTTCGTGTTGAAGATACGCAGCATATTGACCTTCTGCGCAATGGTCTCAATGCAGCGCTTCAGCTCACGGACACCCGCCTCCTCGTGCGCGTAGTTCGTCAGCACGTGCTCCAGAACCTCCTTGCTGATCCCGACCTTCTCATCGAGATTGAGATCCTTGAGGGCCGTCGGAAGCAGGAAGTTCTCCGCAATCGCGATCTTCTCCTTGGCCGAATAGCCC
>Ga0136644_10000540_pt1 | contig 30181 bp, 26 predicted proteins | sample C_130820_EF_Meta_FD_94780 | JGI IMG/M metagenome (GOLD analysis project Ga0136644, IMG submission 94780) | Freshwater microbial communities from Lake Croche, Canada to study carbon cycling - C_130820_EF_MetaG (v2) (version 2) | ecosystem: Environmental > Aquatic > Freshwater > Lake | place...
ATCGCCGTGGCGCGGCGATGGAGCGATCCAGCCAAGGTGGCCACTTTGATTCACGAATGGATGCGGGTTGAAGTAAACGCTATCGCCAAACCCAAAAGTCTACTTGCTAGGCGACATTGGTATGAGAGGGTTCTTTTCCACCCGAACTTTGCTCCCAAAGCATTTGCTGACCGATCGCGTAAAAGCCGAAAGGGCTCGCACCCCAGCCGCCGGGATATGACACCTGCGGTTCGTTCGAAACATACGCCCCGAATTTGTAAACGCCGGGCAAACCGTTCCCATGGCCACCGAGTTGCTGTCAGCCTAGGGTGAATGGCTTGTCTTCCTGCACGGTGGTGAACTTTTCCGAATTCGGAGTCCAGGCGATCTCCACCACACCGAAAGTGCCATCGTTTGGATCCATCCCGAGATCCAACCCATTGTAGGGGCCAGTTTGTCCGAGGTCCGCCCGTGCTTGGAACACGGCCGCCGTTAAAGAAATCGCGCTCGTCGGCGACCAACGCGCCCCCGCGAACCACGAGGCCGAGGAGCTGCCAGTGAATGGCGAGTTGAGTTCAAGCGCGATCGGCACGGAATTCAGCCCGCCAGTCACGAGATAATCAAACGCGGGGAGCGTGGCGAAAAACTGCTCGGCCGCCACGCGTCCGATGCCGATCTCGAGCCGGTCTTCGAAAGCCTTTTGCACAAAGTAGGCTTGATAGAGGAACAGGGTGTTGTCCGCCCAAGCCTGCGAGACAGTGAAGGCGTTGCCGATCGATTCGGAGAGATTCCGTCCCGCGCCGGAAACCGCAGAAACCCGCAACCCGCCCCCGCGCCAGCCGAAAGGCTCCTTCCACTTGAACCCGAACGGCAGGTATTGCGAGTAGGCGAAAGCCTGCGACTGCCCGCCGAGCGGATTGCCCTGAAAGACGCCGTAGTAGTCGACAAAAAACTCCATCCCAATCGGCTTCGCGGCTTCATGCATCAACGAGGACGCTTGGGAAAAAAGTGTCACCGGTTCCTCGAAATCAGCCGCCCGCGCGCTGAAATGCGTCAAACCAATCGACGCTGCCAAAAGGATCGCCGCACTCCGATTGAAAAAGGACATAGTTTACAAAAAATGCGGGCCCGAAATCAAAGCGGGCAGGCGATGCCGTCCAAGAGCGAATTGCTGGCACCAGAGAGGCTTTCGCCCTCGGGGACCATGAAGGATCGGCAAGTTCGATTTGTTAATCGTTTTTTAGAGCCACATTCGTTTGAGATCTGCGGCGGTGTCGTGCAGAAGGAGGTTTTGTGCGCCATATCGGATCGCCCGTTAAAGCGGTGAATGTTAAATTCGCAAGCAAGGATTTGATTCTTTATGTCATTCCTCGAGCCGAATCATGGTCTGTGCCCAAAGAAAATAGATCCCTGCGGTCTCTATGCGCGGCGCCAAGGCGGAAAAACCTGTATAACCCTTCCGCGACTCGACCTGTTTCATCGTTTCGCGGAGGGCGGTATTGCCGCGCTGCGTGGCCCGAGCTCGGTTGCCTCGAAAGCCCGCGATAAAAAGGTTCCCGCAGGATAGACAAATCCCATTACCATCGCGTCTGGTTGTCAGACTGCCATTCATGGACCTTCGAGAATTGGAATCCCTTTACGACGAATTCGCTCCCGCAGGCTATGCGTTTGCACTGCAACTGACACGGGATCTCGACGCCGCGCAGGATCTTGTGCAGAGTGTATTCCTGCGCTTAGCCCGGCGTCCGAGGTTTACCATTCTCAACCCGCGCTCCTTTGTATTGCGGTGCATCTACCGCGCTCATGTGGATGTCGTGCGCCGCGATGCGACCCGGCGGCAGATGCTGGAAAACTTCGCTTGGGAAGCGCAGACCGCCTTCCGACCTGAGCCTGGCGAGGATGAAAAAATCGCGGAGTTGCTCGAACAGTTGGCTGCCCTGCCGGAGGAGCAGCGCGTGGTGGTGCATTTGAAGACATGGGAGCAGAGGACCTTCCGGCAAATCGCCGGCATCCTTGGCATCCCGGCAAATACCGCTTCGAGCAGATATCGCTATGCATTAGACAAATTGCGCGACGCCATGCGTCTGGAGGACGAAACATGAACACCGAGGAAATCGAATCTCTTCTCCGCCGAGCCCGCCCGCAAGAGCTGCCAGCCGGGTTGAAGCAGCAGATTCTGCAAGCCGCACGCCAAAACGCCGAACCCATCGCCTGGGCTCCAAGGGTCACTTGGGCTTCACTGGCCGTGTGCTGGATGTTAATCGTTCTTCTCCGGATCACCACACCTGATGTTCCGACTGGAACTCAGCCCTTCAACCGCGAAGCGTATCTGGCGCGCGCCGCAACGATCAAGTGCATCGTTGCGACCGGACAATTTCCTCAGGAGATAGACGACTCTCCGAGCCAGCACCCGCTTCAGATGGAATTGCATTTTCGCATTCTAAAGGCCACTCCCCAGACATCCCAACCTTCAACTTAGAAGATTCCCAGAACCAATAAACCGATGAAAATTATAAAGCGCCTACTCCTCATCGCAGTCTCCATCGTCACCCTTGTCACCCTGTTCTATTCATGGACAAACTGGTGGGGTGCAAGAAAGCTGAGCGCCGCCTTGGCCATGCTCCGTGACAAGAACGAGCCCGCACGATTCGAGGACCTCGTTCCGCCGCCGGTGCCCGATGCCGACAACGTGGCCGCCGCGCCGGTCTTTCAGGAAGTCTTTTTCTCTGCAAAGGATTCGCGACTTGGAAAGCTGGATCTTCCTTGGAAAAAAATCGCAGGAAAACCTGATTCGGGGGAGAGCACGATCCATTTCACAGCAAGGTTCTTGAATCCCGATTTCAAGGGCGACGATCAGGCCGCTGGGGAGTTGGTTTTAAAGAGTCTTGCCCCCTCAGCCCCGCTGCTTGAGGAAGTCGCCCAGGCGGTCCGCCGACCAGGGGTTTGTTGGCCGCTTGATTACTCGAAAGGTTTCGAGACGCTGATGCACCACCTCTCACCAATGGTAAACGCCTCCAAGGTCCTCCAAGGGCGGGCGCAGGCCGAACTGGCGACTGGTCGCCCGGACAATGCCTTTCAAGATGTCCAGACGCTTTTGGCTCTGGCACGCGCCGCCGGATCCACCCCATTCCTCATTACGGTGCTTGTTGAAGGCAGCATCTTGGACCGGGCATCTCAGGTGATTAGCGATGGTCTGGAGCGCCATACTTGGACCGATGCTCAATTGGCAGATTTTTCCAGCGAACTCTCCCGCATCGATCTGCTGGCAGGCCTTTCCAATGCTCTTCGCGGGGAAAGAGCATCGGTTCTCCAGCTCGATGCTTCCAGAACAGATCTATTGACGCTCCAGGGACTTCCCGACACCCGCACGCTGAGACTGCAAAATGCGGCACTCCGGGCCGTCTGGGCAATCTGGCCTGCGGGATGGTTCAATGAGGACAAAGCCGGATACGTCGGCACAATCCAGCGATACATCGATGCCGTGAACCACCCCAAGGAACTTCCATCAACCCTCGCAGAGATCGAGGCCGCGCGTGCCGGTTCCTCCGTTTGGAATAGGATCCAGAATCCCTTATCTCAGGTGGCGATGCCGGCTCTTACCGCTTCGGCCAAGCGGATTGCAGCTCCCCAGACAATCCTCCGAAGCCTCGCCACCGCCTGCACCGTCGAGCGCTACCGCATGGCTCACGGGCGTCTGCCCGCAACCCTTGAAGACCTCGTGCCAGCCTTCCTGCCATCGGTTCCCACAGACCCGCTCACCGGCAAGCCGCTCTGCTACAAACCATCAGAGAGCAGCTCGTATCTCATCTACGGCACGGGCTGGGACCAGACGGACAACGCCGGCTCCAGCGTAACTGTCATTCAATTCACAAAAAGACTTGCGGATCAAGCCGACTGGGGCGTGCTGGTGAAGTTTTAGGAACTCCGACAATTCGAGTCTCGGCGGCGAGCATTTCGGCGCGTGCGGATACAGAGCTGAGGCGCGTCTCCCATTTCTCCTTCACCCCACAATCCGCGACTCGACCTGTTTCATGGTTTCGCGCAGGGCGGAGTAGCCGAAGTGGCCTTGGGGGACTTGGAGGAGGTTGGAGCCGGGCCAGCGGGATTGGAGGAGGGCGAGGTCTTCGAGGGGGGAGATGCGGTCGTGGAGGCCGCCGGTGAGGAGGATGGATGAGGGGTCGCAGAGTGGAACCCCGTGGAGCGGGGAGATGAGGTGGTCGAAGCGGGTGGTATTGCCGCGCGAGTGACCATGCCTGCGGAGTTCGCGCCGCATCACGGCCGAGCCGGGGCTTTCCCAGACGGCCTTGTCCATGTTCACGATCGGTTGCACCAAGGCGACAAACCGGAAGTCGGCTTCGAGAAAGGAGAGAAGCGCACCAGTCCAACCGCCGTAGCTCGTGCCGACGATGGCAAACTCGCGTGAGCCGCGTGTGCGGAGCAGGGCCATGAGTTGGCGGAGTTCGATCACGCCTTGCCGAATGCCCTCGGCGTTTCGGACGAGGTCGGCGGTGATAGCCAGCTCGCCGTTCCAAGTGCGGCTCGGCGTGCGCGAGTAGTGGTAGGGCAGGTGGGGAAAGGCCACGCTCCAGCCGTTGCTGTTGAACCACGCCGCAAGCCGGCGGTAGCCGATATCGCTTGCGCTCATAAGAGCGTGGAGCAGGAAGACAGTCGGAGCATTTTTATCGCGGGCTGGAAAAAACCGCACGCGCACTCGGTCGTTTTCAGGATGTCCGGTGCTTCGTGACGAATCCCACTCGATCCAACCATTTTTAAGACTCGGACGCTGCGCAGGCGGCATGCGGTAATACTGCTCGCGGCTTTGTCCACCCCACTCGGTGAGATAACGCTCCAGAGCATCGACCGAACAGGCATCCGCCCTGCGCCGCCATTGGATGGCATGCATCATGTTGCACATCATGCCATCGACGAGCCACGAAAGGGGACGGTTCACAAGGGCCTTCATGGTTCGCGCATGCGCTCCTGCGGGGAGTGCGGGAGGTCGTCGGCTGTGAGGTGGCATTTCGTGACGAGATCGGCCTTGAGCCGGATGAGCGCGGCGGCGACATCGTCGCGGAGTTTTTTCCGTCCGCCATCCGGACTGGGGAAAACCGGCGCACCCACCGCGATGAAAACCTTGGCCCTCCGCCATGGAAGCCAATTGCGGCCGTTGTAGAGTCGCTCACTGCCGAGGATCACGACCGGCACAACCGGACAGCCCGCCTTAGCCGCGATGAGAAACGCCCCCTCGCGCATGTCGGCGCCGGAGAGGATCGATTGCGCACCGTCACGGATGCCGCCCTCGGGAAAGACGCCGATCATCCGCCTTTGCTCGAGCCGCCGCAACGCATGCCGCAAGGCCTGCCTGTCGTCGCCGTGGCGGTCCACCGGAATCACATCCAGCCAAGTGAAGGCCGCCTTCGACCATGAGGCGCCGAAAAGCTCGACCATCGCAATCCAATCGATCTTGCGCGGCAGCCAGCCGCTCAGAAACGGGGGATCGAAGTGGCTGATGTGGTTGCTCACCATCACACATGGGCCTTTCGGAATTTTTCCAAACTGCACAAAACGGACGCGCGAGCCGAAGTGGAGAACGAATTTTAAAAACGAGACGACGCCGTGGTAGAAGACCGTATGAAAGGCATCACGGGCTGACATAGACTTACTGCGCGGCCGTCGTGAAAAAGCGTTCCTGCTTCGGAGTGATCTTGCGGCCGAGTTTTTTCAGCACCAGCAGCATGTCCTCCCAGACCTTGCGTTTTTCGGTGATCGTCTGGTTCCGTAAAAGATACGCTGGGTGGTAGGTGACCATCACGGGAATGCCTTCAAACTCCAGCCAGGTGCCTCGGATGTCGCGTATCAGGCGCGTTTCGCCGAGAAGTCCCTCCGCCGCCGTCGCTCCGAGCGCGACCATGGCGCGGGGCTTCACCAAGCGCACCTGCTCGCGCAGCCAAGGCAGACATGTCGCCATTTCTTCGCCCTTCGGCTTGCGGTTGCCCGATTCCTCGCCAGGCATGTCGGGGCGACACTTCATGACATTGGCGATGAAAATGTCATCCCTCGTGAACCCCATGGCCTCGATGATTTTTGTGATGAGTTGACCGGATTTTCCAACGAAAGGCTCGCCCTGCGTATCCTCCTCGGCCCCCGGCGCCTCGCCGATGAACATGAGCTCAGCCGAGCGGTTGCCAACGCCGAACACGACCTGCGTGCGCGAGGCCACGAGATTCGGGCATTTCACGCAGCCGAGGATCGCTTTTTCGAGCAACTCCCAAGTCCACTCGGTGGCGGGCGGTGGCGGGAGGGGTTGGACGGCCGCCGCCGGGCGGGTGGTCGCCGCCTTGCGAAGACGCTTCAATGCCGTTTGCGAGGCCTTGGGCGCGGACTTGATGCCCTTTTGGACCTCTTGCAAAAGAGGGAGCGCCTCTGCCAGCGCCTGCTGAAAAACATCACTCATTTGCGCCAGAATTAACAATCCCTCACGGTCGGGGCGAGATTTTGCTGCGGAGGCATGGAATTTTGTTTCACGCGATCGGGGCGAAGGGCATAGTTGCCATCTCTTTTATGGCTAAATCCGACGACTCCACACCCACTGACAAGGCGGCCGCAGCCCGCCTCAAGAACCTCGATCTCGCACTCCAGCAAATCGAAAAAGACTACGGCAGCGAAGCGATCCGCCGCCTCGGCGACGCCCATGTCTCGCAAGTCGAGAGCATCCCGACGGGAAATATCATGATCGACCGCGCACTTGGCGTGGGAGGCTTCCCCCGTGGACGCATTATCGAGATCTACGGCCCGGAAAGTTCGGGAAAAACCACGCTCACGCTCACAGCGATCGCCCAAGCCCAGAAGCTTGGTGGCTTGGCGGCATTCATCGATGTGGAGCACGCGCTTGATCCCCACTACGCCCGTAAACTCGGCGTGAACCTCGACGAACTCCTTGTCTCCCAGCCCAGCTCAGGCGAGGAGGCTCTCCGCATCTGTGAGACTCTCGTGCGCTCAAATGCGCTCGACATCATCGTTCTCGACTCTGTTGCGGCTCTGGTGACCAAATCCGAACTCGAAGGCGAGATCGGCGACGCGGTCGTCGGCGCCCAAGCCCGCCTCATGAGCAACGCGCTCCGCAAGCTCACCGCGTTCATCTCCAAAGCCAACACGATCTGCCTTTTCACAAACCAGATTCGCGAAAAAATCGGCGTTATGTTTGGCAACCCAGAGACGACACCTGGTGGCAAAGCACTCAAATTCTACGCCAGCATCCGCGTGGACATCCGCCGCATCGGTGCGATCAAAAACAGCGACGGATCAGTCTCTGGAAACCGCACAAAAATCAAACTCGTCAAAAACAAGGTCGCCGCTCCCTTCACTGAAGCGGAGTTCGACATCATGTATAACGAAGGCATTTCCAACACCGGCTCGCTCCTCGACCTCGCCCTCGAAAAAGGCATCGTCGAAAAACGCGGCTCCTGGCTCAGCTACAAAGGCGAGCAACTCGCCCAAGGACGCGACGCCGCGAAGGAAGTTCTCAAAAACGATCCAAAAATCTACGCTGATATCGAGGCGCAGGTTCTAGCGGCTCTTTAATCCGGCATCCAAAGAAGGAATCACTGGCCGACGATAGCTTTCTGTCGTCGGCCTTCCTTATGTAGACGTTGGCTAAATTTTTCGCCAACTTGAACGCTTTGCTACTCTGATTAGGATGACGAGTGTTAGGTGTTTGAACTAGAATTCAGAGCCTGCTCAACAGAGTCGAAATGATCGAAATCACATTACAGTTGGAAGCGATCCTGAAGCTCGAGAAGCGGGAAAATCTCCTGGAGAATTTCATCAAAGAGGGGATTGACGATGCGGTGCTAGGCTACCTCACCGAGGAGGATCTCTTGAATCTCGGTATCAACCGCATTGGAGACCGCAGACGCTTGCTTGCAGCTTTTACCCAAGTCGGCAAAGAACATGAGCTCGCCTTGGCAACCGCCATGCCGAAAGCCAGTGCGACCTCGCCGCATGTGAACGAAGTCGGGCTTTCCTTTGTGCCAATCCCCCGCTTCAACACGCTCGTTTGCATCAATCCGATCCGTGTTCTGGATTACAGGCTTTATTGCTCCACGAAGGGGATTCCCTTTCCCGATCAGAAAAATCCCACAGGTGACATCCACCCGGTGGTGAATGTTTCCTGGCACGAAGGGATCGATTATTGCCTATGGCTCACCGCCAAGGAGCGGGATGCTGGCACCATGGGCAACGACCAATTCTACCGCCTGCTTAACGATCTGGAATGGAGTTCAGCCGTGGGACTTCCCAACGAATGCGAGGAAACACCTGCCGAGCGGAGCAAGCAAATGCCAGGCTACCCTTGGGGCCCAGACTACCCTCCACGCAAAGGCGCCGGAAATTACCATCAGTCGCTCAAAGTCGATGACTTCGAGTTCACTTCACCGGTGGATGCTTTTCCCCCGAACGAACACGGGATTTATGACCTGAGCGGGAATGTGTGGGAATGGGTCATGGACAACTACAACAACTCGCGCACCTACCACACGCTGCGCGGAGGAGCGTGGGACTTCTACGGTAGCGGCCTCATGAGCTCCGCACGCAATGCGAACGACCCGAACGGGCGTGGCACCAGCATCGGATTCCGCATAGCGTTTGCCTCCTAGGATACCCTCAACCAAACGAAAAAATAACCCCGCGCTGCCTGTGGGCCGCGCTTTTTTAGATGACACCACTTGTTCTTATTGTCGGATTTCTCGGAGCGGGAAAAACCACTTTTCTCAAAAACCTCATGCCCGCGCTTGCTGTCGAGGAACTGAGGCCGGAGCTGATCATCAATGATTATCAGAATGCCCGTATCGATGCGGAACAGTTCAGCGACCTCGCCGCCGAGGTGAAGGCGCTCAGCGGCGACTGCGTGTGTTGCGGATCCAGAGACGAATTGCTGGAGGCTCTTCGGGAATTCCGACACGAAAGCAGTAAGGTGATGATCGTGGAAACCAATGGCACGACCGATTCGGCGCAGCTGATCGAATCCCTTGCGCTCGATCCCTCACTGAAAAATTTCAGTCCCCCTGTCCAGCTCTCGGTCATCGACGGCAAGCGCTGGCAGCGTCGATTTTGGCACAATGCCCTCGAGCGCGAGCAGGCACGCACAGCCTCACACATTCACATATCTCGCGCAGATTCCGTCGCGCCAGAGCGCATGGAAGCCGTTTTGGAATCACTACAGGAATGCGGAGTCAGAGGGAAAAAGACGGATCCCGTTTCATTTGCCAAGGACCTGGCACGTATCTCGAAAACCGTCGAAGAAGCCCACAGTCACGAGTATCCCGCAAGTTGCGCCTGTGGACACCACTCGCAATCGCAGGACGCCCATGAGCACGATGCCCACCATTTCGCCTCATGCGAGATCCCGCTGCCGGAGATTCTCGAGAGGAAGGCATTCGAGGCTCTTATGGAGGACTTGCCCGAGGAAGTCCTGCGGGCGAAGGGGCTCGTCATTTTTGATGACGCTCCAGGCGAGTTTTTTGTTTTCCAAAAGGTTGGAGCCGATGACGAGACCCGCTTGTTTCCGGTCGGCCGCGAGCCCCGCGTCAAGACGCCACTCCTGCTTCTCATCGGGCCCAGCCTTCCGGTCGAGGCCCTCCGAGAACGTGTGACAGGGCTCATGAACGCCCAGTAGCAGTCTTCTCAGATCGGCAGCAGAGTTTGCACCATGTTGTCGATGACACCGGAGGAGATCGCGTAGCGTGTGAGGCTCGCTGTGTCGTGAATCCGCAGTTTGTCCATGAGGTTCTGCCGGTGTTTTTCGACTGTTTTGATGCTGATGTTCAGCTCTCCGGCGACCTGCTTGTTCGCAGATCCCTCAGCGATGAGTTGGAGCACTTCCACCTCGCGACTCGTGAGCTTGATCGCCGGTTTGTGGCCGTTGCCGGAAGGGACCTCATCATAAATCGTCCGCATACGGCGTGAGATGGCCGGGCTGTGGAAGGTGTTGCCCTTCGCTACTTCGTGGATGGCATGGGTGATGAGATTCGAGGGCGAGTCCTTGAGCAGGTAGCCATGTATGTCGCCGTCGATGACCTGCTGGATATATTGGTCGGTGCCGAATGCGGTGAGCAGGATGATTCGGACATCGGGGGCGAGCTGCCGAATCTGGCGCGCAGCTGCGAGGCCGTTTAGGCGGGGCATTCCGATATCCATGAGAAGGACGGTCGGGCGTTTCTCGAGGGCGAGGTCGACCGCTTTGCGGCCGTTATCTGCCTCGCCGATGATCTCGATGGATTTGTCCAATTCGACCAGTGAGCGCAGCGCCTCCCGGATGAAGGTGTGGTCGTCCACGATCATGAGACGGATCGTTGAGACCCCCTTCGGCTTGGTTGGTTGGTTCACGGGGGCGCTGCGTCTGACGGCCGCGAGAGGCCGCTTGGCTTCACGGGAAGAGGTTGTTGAGTGGCGTTTTGAAAGGGTGATTTTATTCATCGGGGTGTCTTGGTAGCAGTGATGGATTGGCGGGGTAATAGGGTAGAGACGAGGTCGGCCGGAGCCGCTTTGCTCCACATCCCTAAGGGAAATCCCGATACGCCTGCCGGTTTCTTTATCGATTTGTGGATTTGGCCTCCTCGGCGTGAAATGCGCGGGCGGTGGTAGTGGCTCGTTCGCGGGCGGCCAACGTGCGGCCTTCGCTGCGAACCTTGCTGTTCACTGTCTTTCCTGCATTCGTGCGTGCCCGGTCCTCCCGGTCGATGTGGATGCGTGCGGCGGGGGCTGTCGTTGTTTTTGATGTTGTTTTTTTCATGTTTGAATCGGCTTCGAGCCGCTTCTCCACATGCTCAGCCGTGAGGGTGCTGGATGCGATGGGGGGATGACCTTATTGGCGGAAGCGCGAGGTGGGGATTGAGTGACCTCGAAACTATGACTCACCCAATGCTCGCCAAATTCGCAATTAACTACACCGTCTTTCCAGAACACAACAAACGCGTGGAGACCCACCACACGGATGATCCCGTCGAGGCAGAAACATTCCTTGTTCAACTTCTCACCAGCGGGGCCCGCATCCACTCCATCATGCATGACGGAGTGCCCGTCGAACCCCATCAGTTCGACCGGTTGCTGAAAGTCGCCGCCACCAGAGTAGCCGCCGAACTCATCAGCCGATCCCTCCACATGGACTACGCCGAGGTGAAACACCGCTTCGGCTTTGCCTCGTAAGCAAGACGCCTCTTTTCAAAAACAAAACCATGCTCAATACGCCTCATAAAAACAGCAGCGGCAGGCTCGTGGACACCTTTTCGGGGATCGTCCAAATACCTGTCGATTCCATGCACCTCGAAGCCGAATGGATCATGCCACCGAATGCCTCGGGGGTCGTGATCTTCGCCCACGGGAGTGGCAGCAGCCGCCACAGCCGGAGAAACCAATTCGTCGCCTCCATCCTCCATGAATCAGGGGTTGGAACCGTCCTGCTGGATCTCCTGACCCGTCAGGAGGAAAGAAGAGACGCCGCCGATGGCCAACTCCGCTTCGACATCGAAATGCTCACCAACCGCCTGATCACCGCCGTGAGGTGGGTGGAAGACCATCCAGCGGCACATGATCAGCCGATCGGTCTTTTCGGCGCCAGCACAGGCGCAGCAGCTGCCATCGCGGCGGCTTCCATTCTCGGCGACCGCATCAGCGCGGTCGTTTCTCGCGGCGGACGTCCCGATTTAGCCTACGAGCACCTCCGCCATGTCACCGCACCCACGCTTTTGATCGTGGGCGAGCGCGACGATGCCGTTGTGCGTCTGAACAAGGAGGCCAGCCAGCACCTGCGCTGCCTCAAGAAACTCTCTATTGTCCCAGGCGCCACACACCTTTTTGAAGAGCCAGGAGCCCTAGAAAGGGTCGCAAGCCTTGCCGCGTCGTGGTTCAAAAACCACCTAGTTCGGGATTCCTGCGAACAGGAAACACACAGGGAGGTCGTGGAAGTATGAGCGCGCGATTTCAAAACCGCGAGGAGGCCGGAAGAATCCTTGCCGCAAAACTGATGATTTATGCCAACAGGCCAGAAACGATTGTTCTAGCCCTCCCCCGTGGTGGCGTGCCGATTGGCTATGAGATCGCCAGGGCACTCAACCTGCCGTTGGATGTGATGATCGTCCTAAAACTCGGCGTGCCCGGACACGAAGAACTTGCCATGGGCGCGATCGCCAGTGGCGGTGTGCGTGTATTGAACCGCAGCGTCATCGAGAGCCTGCGCATCCCGCCCGACTCGCTCGAGGTGGTGGAAAAACGTGAAGCGCTTGAGCTGATGCGCCGCGAAGCGACCTATCGCGGGAACCGGCAGCCGATTTCTTTAAAAGGAAAAACCATCATCCTCGTCGATGATGGAGTCGCAACGGGATCGACCATGCGCGTGGCAATCAGCGCTCTCCGCGAGCAGCGCGTGGGCCGCATCATTCTGGCCACACCAGTCGCCCCACCGACCGTGCGCTGGGAAATGGAGGCGCTGGTGGAGGATTTTGTCGCCCTTGTCATGCCGGAGGACTTCTTCGGCGTGGGTCAATGGTATGACGACTTTACTCAAGTCTCCGATGATTCCGTTTACGAACTTCTTCGGAACGGTGCGAAACTTCAGCCGACGGAGGTCGCATGAACGACGCCGAAACGATTCGACGTGGCGCGCAATCGTTGTGCGGTGAAATCTCCGACTATGACGCCCTCATCGAGCGCTGCGAAAAAGCAAAAGTCGTGATGCTCGGCGAGGCCACACATGGCACACATGAATTCTATGAAGCCCGCGCGGACATCACGAAACGACTCATCGATGAGCTCGGGTTCAACGCCGTGGCCGTCGAAGCCGACTGGCCCGATTCGTGGAGAGTGAATGAATTTGTGACCGGCTCGGACGGCGACACGGCTGCAGCTGATGCTCTCAGTGGATTCAAACGGTTTCCCCAGTGGATGTGGAGAAATAGCGATATGCTCGACTTCGCAGGTTGGCTTCACGACCACAATATTGACTCTGGGGAAGATGAAGTCGGCTTCTACGGCCTCGACCTCTACAGTCTCAACGAGTCGATGAAAGCTGTCCTCGACTACCTGCGTGAAACCGATCCCGCCGTGGCACGAACATTTTCGCACCGCTACGCGTGCTTCGACCACTTCGGTGGTGATCCCAAACGATACGGACTCTTCACCGGCACAGGCATTTCGAAGAGCTGCGAGGATGATGTCGTCGCCGCCCTTGCCGATCTGCGTCGTAAAAAAGGAGCCTGGCTCGGACTCGATGGTCACCGCGCCGGAGAGGCCTACTTCTGCGCCGAGCAAAATGCCGCAGTCGTTGCCGATGCCGAAAACTACTACCGCACGATGCTGCGAGGAGATGTCGAATCTTGGAATCTGCGCGACCGCCACATGATGAATACCCTGCTTGCGATATGCTCGCACCTAGAAGCTCTGCAAGGACATGCGAAGGTTGTCGTATGGGCGCACAATTCCCATATCGGCAACGCAAGCGCGACGCAAATGGGTCATCGCGGCGAGTTCAACATCGGCCAGTTGGCGAGGGAGCATTTTAGCTCGGAAGCCGTGCTAATCGGCTTCACCACCTACAAAGGCACAGTCACTGCGGCATCAAACTGGGACGCACCTGCGGAACGCAAATCCGTGCGCCCCGCACTCACGCACAGCTGTGAGAAACTCTTCCACGAAACCGAAATTCCACGCTTCTGGCTGGATTTTTCGAAACACAAAGACGCCGCCGACTTGCTCCACCATCCGCTACTGGAACGGGCCATCGGAGTCATCTACCGACCCGAAACCGAACGAGAGAGCCACTACTTCACTGCCAAGGTCTCGGAGCAATTCGACGCAGTCTTCCACTTCGATGAAACCCGTGCCGTCGAACCCCTCGAGCGCACATCGATCTGGGAAGCCGATGGAGTCGCCGAGGTCGATGAGACCTATCCGAGCGGATTGTGAGCCTTATTTTAGAGGTGGACGGTTATTCAGCTCCGGGTCACCTGCAGGCCTGTGTCCGAGATGTCCATTCGAACGAAGCGGGCCCTCGGATTCGGCGGGCGGGTGGTGAGTTCGTAGCGGATGCGGGAGGCTGCATCGGCGTCTTTGGCGAGGAAGAGGATGTAGCCACCGCCGCCGGCACCGGGGAGTTTTGCCGCGGCGGTCCAATCGGAGACGCGGTTGAGGATGTCCTGCACGGCGGGCGGGTTGGTGCCTGCGTCGAGAGCGCAATTGAGTTCCCATGAGCGCCTGACAACGCTGGAGAGGCCATCCCACGACTCGCGTTGCATGATATCAAACGAATCACGCGCATGGGCGGCGATTTCGTCGAGAAGGGACATCGTTTCTGGACGGTTGAGAAACATTCCTCGAACGATCTCGCGAAGGATGCCCTTTGCGACACGCGTTATGCCTGTGTAGTAGAGGAGAGCCATGCCGTTTGTTTTCGACGGGCCGAAGAGGTGTTGTGGGAGCCACCGCACGAGACCGCGTTGAGTGAAGCCGGGGGAGGATTCGATCATTTTTAGGCCGCGATGGATTCCACCCGCCTGATCCTGCCATCCGCCGCCGGTGGTGAGAAGTTGCTCCAGTGCGAGGGTGCGTGAGCAGATTTCCTCGTGATCCCAGCCAAGGCCGCAAACTTCGGAGAGTGTGCCGAGAAGTGTGGCGGCGAGGATGCTGCTGGTGCCGAGACCGGAGCCTTTCGGCGTGGCAGCGAGGAGGGAGATTTCAAGTCCGCCGCCAAATTCGCCGAGGAGGTCTTCGAGAGACCCTGCGCGGCTGTGGGCGGTGAAGCGCGGATGGAAGCCTGCGAGCGCCAGAGCAGCCTTTGCGAGAGAAAACTCGGCGCCGACATGGGTAAAATCCTCGAGTTCCTCAAAAGTGCGGACGCGCGTTTCGGCTCCGAGGTCAATGGAGCGAATCACGATTTCGCGGTGCAGCGGCACACGGGCGAAGACCTGCACGGGCGGCTGGCCATTGAGATCGAGCGCGACATTCACCACCGCGCCACCGCGTTTCAGGCAATACGGAGGCGTGTCGGTCCAACCACCGGCAAGATCAATGCGGATCGGACACCGGCCCCACACGATCTGGTCATCCACCGCCGTGCGGATTGGCGCGCATTTTTTGGAGGCGATGCGATCGACCACCAGATCGCTCAGAAAGGAGAAGGCTCTTTTTTCATAGACGCCTGAGAGGGTTTCATCGCCGCGTGTCTGAGCGACCTGCGCGCAAAACATGGCTTCGGAGAGAAAATCCACCGGCGAACCGCTCGGCTCGGCCAAGACAGGCGTGGGGGCGTTTGTTTCCGCGAAAAATCGGGCCGTGCTGTCGAGGTCGAGGCGATAGAAGGGGTTGTTGCCTCGCTGCGCAAAGAGGCGCGGCGTGACCGAGGCGATCTGGAGGCGTCTCTCGGCGAGCAGGCGTGCGGGATTGAAGCGCTCGGTGATCTCTTGAGCAGAGAGGCGCTCGCTGTTTTTCCAGAGAGACAGAAGCTCGGCTTCCTTTTCCGGATCTCGGGAGGACATCCAGGAAACCATGCGTGCGGTGAGATCGGCGGACTCCAAGATCGGGAATAGGCGCGCTGACTGGATATCCGTGTCCGGCGAGAGACCACAATCCGCTGGAGTGATGCCGCGTCTCTGGAACCAAAGCTCGCAGGGTTCGCCAAGCCACTCGGTGGTTGAATCACCGATCGCACCCTTGAAGGAATCGTCAAATCCATACACGCGCAGGCAGCGTGAGGACTCGCCGACGGGTGGTGTGTCCACGCAGATTCCGGGCGCGAGTGAGAGCGATCCGATTTCCGCTGGCAGGTTGGTGAGAACATTTTCGGAAGTAAGCGGGAACGCCGCCGGGAGGATGCAATTCTCGACCCAGATGAGCTTGTTCGCACTCGAGCGTGAGCTGAAGGCGAAGTCAGAATTCAGGACATACATGTCCGGGTGCGGCTTCAGCGAAAGGTGCGATTGACCGCGCTGGTCGAGGCTGCGGTTTTGAAGTGCGGAGACAGACTCGATCATCTGGCGACTAGTGCCGAAGTGATAAAACTCCGCATCCGGTAACGGCACAACGGCACAGGTCAGGCTGGCGATGTCCTCATCATACAAGGCGGGGCGGCTTCCCATGCAGGGGCCCATGCCGGCATAGAGCTCATAGAAATCCGGCACGCCTTTCGCAAATGCACCTGCTTTGGCATTCCATCCGCATTTTTTGAAAAGGATAGAAACTGCCTTGGCACTCAGCAGCCAGAGGCCGGTGTCGACAAGAAAGAGATGGTCAGCGGCGAGCTTGGTGATTTCGTCCGGCTTGGGCTTTTGAAGAAAGAAAGCGAGTTCCTCAGGACTGGACTTGTGACTGAAGAAAACCCCGAAGTGTGAGGCAGTGTGGGCATCCACCCACATTCCGAGGCCAAGGATGTCAGCATCCGGCATGACGGGAAGCCGAGGCGGGAATCGCAGGAGAACATCCCCGCTGGCAACCATGACCCGGCTCTGCCGAGGGGCGCGCGCGGCGATGTGGCCGAAGCCGGGCATCTGCACATCCAGCAAAGTCTGGTCGAGGCGCTGGCCATCCGCCCAGCGGAGGGCTGGGAAGGGCATGAGGATTTTTCCCGTGGCGGCGTAGGCTGGCAGGCGGCGGCTTTGTCCACCGGCCATGAGGGCGAGCTTCAGCGAGGGCTCGTCGCACCATTTTTCGAATGACGCAGTCCCGCCTTGGCCGCGCCAGGCTTCGGCCAGGAGGTGGGCCACGCCACCGCCGGAGCCGAGTTTACTGCCAGCGGGGTCGCAAGCGGCGAACCATCCAGCGCCCTCAGCCGTGCGCGGGAAGTGCGCGGACATAGCGGGTGGCAGGGAGATGAGCCGCTCGATTTTCATCTTAGAGGAGTTCGGCGATCTGAATGGCATTGAGCGCGGCCCCCTTCAGCAACTGGTCACCGCAGACCCAGAAAGCGATGCCATTCTCCATCGCGCAATCGCGGCGGAGACGGCCGGCGAAGCAGTCGTCCTTCCCGGCGCAGTCGAGCGGCATGGGATATCCATCCTCCACGAATTGGAGTCCAGACGCATTCTTAAGCGCTGTGCGGGCGTCTTCTAGCGAAATAGGCATTGAAAACTCGGCACTCACGGCCACCGAGTGGGCACGGTAAACAGGCACGCGCACACAGGTCACCGAGGCCTTGAAGGCAGGCAGGTGCATGATGCGGCGACCCTCGTTTTCCATCTTCATTTCCTCTTTTGTGTAGCCAGTGTCCAAAAAGGAATCGACCTGCGGGATGACATTGAACGCGATCTGATGCGGGAAAATTTCCTTCACGATGGGATGACCCTTGGCGAGGGCTTCCGTCTGATGGCGCAGTTCGTCGATGGCGCGTGCACCGGCTCCGGACACGGCTTGGTAGCTTGAGGCAAAAAGGCGTGTCACCCCGAAGGCACGGTGCAGCGGATGCAATGCCATGAGGGTGATGGCTGTCGTGCAGTTCGGATTGGCAATGATGCCGCGATGGTTTTTGACATCCGCTCCATTGATTTCCGGGACGACGAGCGGCACATCGTGGGACATGCGGAAAGCGGAGGAATTGTCCACCACCACAGCGCCACTAGTCACGGCCGCGTGTGCGAAGTCGCGCGAGATCGCACCGCCGGCGCTGAAGAGCGCAATGTCGATCCCCTCGAAGGAATTCAAATGCAGTGGCTCCACGGTGATTTCCTCACCACGGAAGGTGAGGGTTTTTCCAGCGGAGCGGGGAGATGCCAGAAGACGGAGACTGGCTATGCGGAATTTGCGGCGTTCCATGACGCGGAGCATTTCGACTCCGACCGCGCCGGATGCGCCGACGATTGCGACTCTATGGGATTTTGACATACTGGACATTTATGACATCGGACACGCCCGCACGGCAATCCTCGGAAGATTGGGAAATGCAAGTGGACATTTCCCGCCAGATGCTAGACCTGCGGCACCACGGCGTGCTGATCAAATCCTGGCCCGTCTCCACATCCCGGTTTGGCTTGGGATTTGAGCCCGGCAGCTTCAAGACGCCTACGGGGCGCTTCATGGTTGCGGAAAAAATTGGCACCGACGAGCCACTGTGGGCCGAATTCAAAAGTCGGCGACCCACCGGGAATATCGCTGCACCGGGAGGCGAGCATGATGGCATTCTAACCCGCATCCTGTTGATCTCCGGCCTCGATGAGCAAAATGCCAACACGCGCGACCGATACATTTATTTTCACGGCACGAATCGCGAGGACCTGATCGGATCACCAGCCAGTCACGGCTGCATCCGCCTTCGGAATGCCGATATCGCAGAGCTTTTCGATCTCGTGCCGGAAGGCGTTCGCGTGGTTATCGCTTGAAAGTTTCGCCGTTGAGAAAGCCTTTGGCGGCGTAGCCTTGCTTGTCCAAGCGAATCATGGCTGCGCCGGTGCGATCCTGCCGGAAGAGATGAATTCCAAGGCCCTCTACCATCGATGCCCACTTCTCATCGATCGGTTCATTTGATGGGAATCCCGCTGCGGCGGCAATAACGAGCGAGGGATTGACGGCACGAAAGAACGAGGCCTCGGGCGGTGCGCCGGAGTGGTGGCGTCCCAGAATCACGATGTCTGCCGCGATGGCGGAGCGTTGATTCTGAAGGAGCCACTCGAAGGTGCTGGGCCCAGCATCAGAGAGAATCAAGACCCTCGTCGGGGAAGAGTCCACCAAAGCCACAAGAGATTTGTCATCAGCAGTCGCTGCAACAAGGTCCGACGGGGGATACAGGATTTGCAGCGTCATTGATGGGCTGATCTCGAAGCGATCGCCCGCCTGCGCTTTGGAAATGGGCAAATTGGCGGCAGCCACTGCCGCATGAAGCCTGCGGCGCACGGGAGAACGGTCTTGCAGCAAGGAGTCGATGATTCGCGGGAGGGAATTTGTGTCGAGAAGGGCGCCGACTCCGCCGATGTGGTTGGCATCGCCGTGCGTGAGCATCAGCGCGTCGGGGCGCCAATGCCCCGTGCTGCGCATCCATGGAGTGACAATATTTTCGAAATCCCACCGAGACCCACAATCGACGAGCCAGAGGGCGCTACCGCCTTGGATGGCTGTAGCGCCGCCGGATCCACAATCGAAAACCGTGAGCGCGGCTGGCGTCCGCTGCCAATTTCCAACGGGAAGAAACGAGCCTGGCAGAGATGCCGCTGCTTGGATGATGAGAAGAAGAATTTTTGTGAAGACGAGGTTCGCGTTGTTGAAAACCTCAGCCAAAGCCGAAATTGCAAGTCCGCTCGCCAACGACAAAACGGCGGTTGCCATGATAAGAAATGACAGCGGGACGACGAGCAGGTTTGCTGCCAGCGCAGAAAGGGACACCATGTGGAAATAACAAACCGTAAGCGGTAACGAGCCGATCCAGGCGGCCAGCGAGACCGCCAGTAAGCCTGCCGTCTGCCCGGCTGCTTCGTGCCTCTTCTTTTGCCATTTTGTCCAGAGCGACACGGGGATGAAGGGATCCGGCTCCAGACACATTCGAATCCGCTCCTGGAGTGGCCCGGCGACGAGCAGGATCGCGGCAACAACCGTAAATGAGAGCTGGAAGCCGGGATTGAACAACTCGTTGGTGGATTGAAGCAGAATGACGAATGCCGCCGCGCAGAGCGAATTGAGCGCGATCGACTGTCGCCCCGAAGCCATGCCGATAAGAAAAATCGCCGTCATCGTTGCTGCGCGCACGCTCGAGGGTTTCCATCCCGTGAGCAGTGCGTAGAAAAACAGCGCCGGAATAATCACGCATGTCGCAACCCCTCGCCCCATGCCTGCCATTCGAAAGGCCTGCCAGAGGATCAGGGCAATCATTCCCACATGCAAACCCGAGACAGAAAAAAGATGGAATGTCCCCGTTTGGCGGAACTCGTCCTGAAGCGCATCGGGTATGTCGGAGGTCACGCCCAGAACGATTCCGGCTAGGAGATTGCAGACGAGGGGATCCGAAGAAATGCCCTCGCGCAAGGTCGACTCCATCCATTTCCGGCAGGATGCGGCGATGCGTGGCAATGAGAAGCCGGCCGCTGGCGAGGTGATTTCCAGATCCCTCGGCGAGGTGGCGACGAGTTCGCAGGTAATGCCTCGAAGCTCCATGACACGCTTCGCGTTGAATTGGCCGGGGTTTCGCGGCGGGGCAATTGGACGCAGGCTCCCGATGAGGCGCACGGAGTCTTCGAGGGCGGGTGTGCTTGAGGGAACGACGGCCAGGATGTCGCAGGAGAGGTCGATTTTTGCTCCATCGATTTCGATTTGCTTGGCCTCCACGACAAAGCGGGACTTTCCAGTCGCGCCCACCGAGGGTTCGGTGCGAACGATTCCCTCGATATGGGCCACTTGCGGCACGCCGCCGAGTTTTTCAGCGAGCCTTGCCGACGAGGACTCGCGGGTCTGCACGACTTGCAGAGCGGCGAACAAAAACGCGATAGCCGCATAAACGCAAACGCTGCGGCGGAGGGGCAGCCACACGGCAAGAGCCAATGCGGCCAGCATAAGAAATGTCCCCGAGCCGATCGGGCTGAGCCACGCTCCGAGAATCCCCGCTGCCGCTGCACCCGCCAAGCCTGCGAAGGGCAGGCGCTGATGCCAAAGCGGGGCTCTTGCAGTCACGCTGCGGTGGGCCTTGCGGCGGGGTTAATTGAACGAAAACGGACTGTAGAGAGATTCCTCGTAGCCCGAGTTGTAGAAGCCATCGATCGCCGGCTCGTTGTTGGCGAAAGGCTGTTCGTCCTGGTAGAGCCGCGAGTTTGTGTATTGGCCGGGAGAGCGCGGGGCAGCTCCGTTTTGTGGAGCAGGGGAGCGGCCGTAGAATCCACGTGTGTTAGAAAGAAATCCGAGCAGCTGCGCATCGGCGCCGGAGGACTTCAGGGCCGACATTTCCGTAGGGGAGAAATTGCACACCTGCCGCGTGCTGTTCAGATAGGCGATGATTTTATCATCCGGCACATTGCTGGTTACCAGACTCCGGATGTCGAAAAAGTCGAGCTTCTCGCCGGCGGACATTTTCGATGTCGTCGAGGCAGCTACGCCACGCGAGGTCGCCGCCGAGAGCACGGCGGGATTCACCTGCGAAATGCTGGAGCAGGCGGAAAGCCAAATGGCGAGTGGTGCGAGAAAAAGCAGAGTGATGCGTTGCATGGTGTTTGTATTGCCTTTTTTCGGGCACTGAAGGACTACCCGAGCATAGAGACGATGGCAATCGGCTTCGTATGGAAGCATCTGGAAAAAATCCTAACTTTGTAACTTTCCTCCGATTGTTCGGCAGAGCTTTTAATTCACACTGATGCTGAAGCTCGCCTCTCACGCTCGGGGGTGAAATTTTTTAATCACCGCCTGGAGGCCACTCTTTTCGATGTGGGTGTAGATTTGCGTGGTCGAGATGTCAGCATGGCCGAGCAGCTCCTGAATGACGCGCAGGTCGGCGCCGCCGCCGAGGAGGTGGGTTGCAAAGCTATGGCGCATGAGGTGGGGATAGACATTCGCTTCGATGCCGGCTCGGGCGGCGTATTGTTTGATGAGCTGGCGGATGCGAGGGGTGGTGAGTTTTTTACCTCTGACCGATAGAAAAATCTCGGCGCCGGTTTTCTTGGAAACGAGTTCAGGGCGTTCGCGCTGGAGATAGGCTCGAATGGCTTCACAGGCGGGGTGGCCGAGCGGGATGAGGCGGGTTTTTTTGCCCTTGCCAGTCACGCGGATGAACGAGGCATCGAGGTCGATGTTTTCCAGGCGCGCGTCGCAGAGTTCGGAGACGCGGAGCCCGCTGGAGTAGAGCAGTTCGAAGATTGCCCGGTCGCGGAGGCCAAGTGGATCATTCGGGCCGATGCTCTCGATGAGCTTCCGCACCTGCTGGACATGCAGGGCTTCGGGAAGATGCTTCTCTGGGCGAGGCAGCGTGAGGGTTTCGGCGGGATTCTCGGTCCATGCGCGGCGTGAGACCAGAAAACGGAAAAAAATCCGCACGGCTACAGCATCGATCCGCACCGAGGAGGCCTGGAGACCAGAGCGTTTGCGGAAGACGAGAAAGTCGGTGATTTGCTGCGGCTCGACATGCCGCCACTCGCGCGTCTGCGTATGCTTTTCCAGCCATGCAGAAAAGGCCTCCAGCGAACGCTGCACGAGCAATTGGTAGCTATCGGAAAGCCCTCGCTCGGTGGCCAGATACATGAGAAATTCCTCGATATCCTGAGACATGATTGGATCAGTGTCCGGCTTTCCCGCGCTCGCGGCAAGACGGCTTCCGTTGCGCGATTACGGATACTCCCGATCCGGGGCCAGATGAAATTTTGTTCGCCCTCGACGCGGTCTGCCCAGGCGTCGATAAAGAGGACTCGCTTCTTCTATGGCCGCAGACAACCGCTCGATTTTAGACAAGTATCTTTCCCGGTGGCGGTGGGTTTTGTTGGCCTTGCTTTTTCTGGCAACTGGACTGGGCCTTAGCCGCATTCGAGTCGACGCCAATGTGCTCGATCTTCTCCCGCAAGATTTGGTGGCAGTGCGCGGGCTTAAAATTTTTCTAGCGCACTTCGGGCAACCGCGCGAATTGATCGTGATGATTGAGGCCAGCGACTCGGCGGAGGCGGGCGCGCTGGTTGATTCGTTAGCTGATGACCTCCGCGCCACTTCCACGCTCACCGTGCACAGCGCTCCACCATGGGCGGCAGATCCGCGCGAGCTTGTGCCTCTGGCAGCCTACGCACTTCTCAATCAAGACCCGGAAAAATTTGACGCAACCCTCAAGAAGCTCTCACCCGCAGGTGCGAGTGCCCGCGCCTCGGAGGCTGTCGCGCGTCTGGAAACGACCGTGTCTCCTGAGGAATTAGCACGTCTCGCCTACGATCCTCTGAATCTCCTCTCCGCGCTCCCGCCCACCACAGCGCCAGATTTGGCGAACCGCGAATTTTCTTCTTTGGACGGACGCACACGCCTTCTGTATGTGAATCCCAGTGGCCCGAAGCCGCCGAAGGATTGGGTTTCACGAACGACGGAGCTCATTCGCAAATGGCAATCGGCCTTGCCGGAACGTTTGAATGCCCGCGTTGGATGGACCGGCGAGCCGGCATTCGTCCAGGAAATATCAGGTGCCATGGAGAGCGACATGCGCGGATCGTCGATTTCCGCGCTGGCTTTTGCGGCGCTCATTTTCTATCTCGCCCACCGTCGACTGCGCCCACTGTGGGGTTTGCTTTTTTATGTCTGCTGTAGTTGCGCCATCGCCCTTGGTCTCACAGCACTTCTGTTTCCAGGCCTCACGATCATCAGCGCCGGCTTCGTGGCGATATCAGCGGGACTGACGGTGGATTACGGTTTCATCATCTACCAAAGACGCATCGCACACGGAGGCACACTGCAGGAACTCCGGGCGGCGACAATACCCGGTATATTGGCTAGCGCGACAACCACGGCCGCCGCCTTTTTGAGCCTGAATCTATCGGGCCTGCCGTGCATCGCCCAACTCGGCACAGCCGTTGCCATCGGAGTCATCGCAGGGGCTTTGCTGATGATTATTTTTTACGCAAAGGATCTCCAAAAAATGGAACTCTCAGCGGCGACCCCATCACGCCTGCACACGCCCCTTCTTATCAAAGTGGGCAAGTGTATCTCCGTGGCAATCCTCATCGCCACGATCGCCGCCCTTGCGATCGGCGGGTTTCCGCCATGGACGAAAAACGCCAATGCCATGCGGCCCCGCGTAAGTGTCGCCTATCCAACCTTGGAACGCATGGATCAGGTGCTGGGCATTAATCATGAGGTTTTGAATGTGGTCGTGCCCGGAGACTCGGAATCCATCGTTGCACATAAACTCGCCAAGTCTCGCGCGATGCTGGAAGAGGCTGTAAAAAATGGTTCGATCACCAGCTTTGAACTTCCCGACAGCCTCTGGCCGCGCGAGGAGTTTTTAAACGCAAACCTCGCATCGGCCGCCTTGCCCGTTTCGGAACAGAAAACTCTCCGGGGCATACTGGATGAAGCTGGTTTTTCAGAAGCCGGGGCATTTCTCACGTCGGGCCTGCTCGACCAATGGGAGGCCTGGCGCAACACAGGCACTCCGACTTTGCAGGGGAACACGGCATTCGAGTGGATAGCCAGGCGGACGATAAACCTGCAAGGCCACGAGTTCGCCGCCTGCGGAGTCGCAGTTGAATCCGGCAAGAATCCCCAGGCGATCGCCACTTTGGTCGATGCCCTGGCCAGTGAAGGCATCTACCTGACCGGTTGGCAAAAACTCGGTGAGGCCATCGCAAGGCACGCCCTCGCTCATGGTCTGGTGGCGGCGGCCGTGTTTGCCGTGATTTTGTGCGTGGCCTTGCGTGTGTCACTCGGGAATATTCGCGATACGCTGCTGGTCCTCGCAACCACCGGTCTCAGCCTTGTTGCAATGACGGGACTGATGAGACTTTTCTCGCTGGATTGGAATTTTCTGAATCTATGCTCTATCACGCTTACGATTGGTGCGGGAGTGGACTCGAGCATTCACATGATCTTCGCCCTGCGCGAAAGCCGAGGCGATCACGCGAACGCATTCCGGGATGTCGGAAAGGCCCTTGGGCTCGGGGCCGCCACAAACATTGCAGGGTTCGGGTCATTGGCCACCGCTCAGACCGTGGGATTGGCATCCCTCGACATCAATTGTGCTCTGGGCGTTGCATTGAATGCGCTTTTTGCATTGTTTCTCCTCCCGGTCTTTTGGCATCAACGCCGGAAAACCTGACGTGATGTGAAGCTCAGGTTCAGCCCATGACTTTGTTAGTCTCAAGTCTAGAACCGAGAATGTTCACGATGCTTTACAAGCTGGCGAGTGATGTTAAGTTCATCACCTCAGCAGCGGGGCGTAGCTTAGCTTGGTAGAGCGCCTGGTTTGGGACCAGGAGGTCGGAGGTTCAAATCCTCTCGCCCCGATTTTTCTTCCGCCGCTTATTCGAGCGTGTCGTCCAAGGCAGCGAGCAGGGTTGCGATGGAATCGTTGGTTTCGTCTCCCATGTTCGAAATGCGGAAGGTTTTTCCTTTGAGCTTGCCGTAGCCTCCATCGATGACGAAGCGGTGTTTCTCGCGGAGGCGCTTGATCCAGGCAGCCACGTCGATGTCACGATTGTTTTTCACACAAGTGAGCGATAGCGAGCGGCGTCCTTCGGGAGCAAAAAATTCGAAGCCGCGTGCCTTCACCCAATCATGAACTTGAGCGTTGAGCGCGGCGTGGCGCGCGTGGCGGGCTTCGACGCCTTCGCTGAAAATATCATCCAGCTTCGACTCGAGGGCATAAATGAGCGAGATTGCCGGCGTGCTGGTCGTCATGTCCTGTTCTTGGTTTTTGGCAAATTCGACGAAGTCGAAATAGTATCCACGGTCCTTCATCGACTCGGCACGTTTCATCGCACGCTCGGAGACGGCAAAGAGCGCCAATCCGGGCGGCATGGCGAGCGCCTTCTGACTACCAGTGAGGAGCACATCGATGCCGAGTTCATCCATCGGAATCGGCTGCGTGGAAAAAGATGAGACGCTATCGACAATAAACATCACCTCGGGAAAGTCGCGAAGGACGGCGGCGATCTCAGGAAGCGCATTGCGGACGCCGCAAGAGGTTTCATTGTGGATGAGTGTGAAGTTATCGAATCCACCCTCGGAGAGTTTTGCACGAATCATGTCCGGTTCGATGGACTGTCCCCACTCGACCTGAAGAGCCGCTGCTTCTTTACCGCAACGCTTGCTGACATCAAACCACTTGTCGGAAAAGGCACCGCACATGCCGTTGAGAACTTTTTTTGCCGTGAGATTCCGGATCGCGCCCTCCATGACGCCCCAGGCGGACGAGGTAGAGAGAAAGACCGGGCGCTGGGTGCCGAAGAGGGTCTGCAAGCGGGGTTGAATCCCTCCGTATAGTTTTTTGAATTCCGAACCGCGGTGGCCGATCATCGGCGCGCACATGGCGCGGAAGGTTTTCTCGGAAACTTCGATCGGACCTGGAATGAAAAGCTTGATGTGTGACATGGCGAAAGTGTGAAGCAAGCATGTTACGGCTGACAGAAGTCGGATGACGAAGAAATTTTGCAATCCGGCAAGCCTGACGCCAAGATTCTCCTTATCCCAATGGCCGCAAAAAAAACCTCATCAGCGATTCATTTCATCAGCGGCTCGGACGATGCCGCCGTTAAAAAGGCCGCCTCCGAACTTGCCGCCAAGCTGGCTCCAGGTGCAGATGCATTTGGTTTGGAGATTATCGACGGTGCGGTGGAGACGGTGGACGCCTCAATAGCCCGCACACGGGAGGCCATGCAGTCCCTCGCCACGTTGCCCTTTCTTGGCGGCACGAAACTTGTGTGGCTCAAGAGTGCGGCCTTCCTCGCCGACAGCGTCGCAGGGCGCTCTGAAAATGTCATCACGGTCGTCGAGCAGCTTTGCGACCTTCTGGATGAAGGCCTCCCCGACGGGGTCACTTTTTTGCTGAGCGCGCCGGGCGCAGACAAGCGTCGCTCGGCCTACAAGCGCCTTTCCAAAGCAGGAAGCACAATCCTCCACGACAAACCCTCGCTGGGATTCGGTGCGGGCGAGGAGGAAATTATCAGCTGGACGATGCAGCAGGTGCGGGCGCGCGGGTTGAAAATTTCGGCGGATGCCATCGAGGTGCTTGCCGCCCGTGTGGGGCTGGATTCCGCGCAGCTTTATAGCGAACTCGATAAAATCGAGACGGCCTTCGGGCCAGGCCATCCGGTTGGCGAACGCGATGTGCGCGACCTCGTGCCCGCGACCCGCGAGAGCGGCGTATTCGATATTGGCAATGCCATTTCCGCCCGCAACCTTCCGCTGGCTCTTGAAACGCTTGAGCAACTTTTTTACCAAGGAGAAAAAGGTGTCGGCATCCTGCTGGCATCCATCGTCCCGACCGTTCGAAATCTTCTCCTCGCGAAAAGCCTGCTCATCCGCCACAAGCTTCGCCCCCCCGCCGAGGCCCAGTATTTCTCAGGGACACTTGCAAAACTCCCGCCCGAGGAAACAGATTTTCTGCCTCGCAAGAAGGACGGCAGCCTCAACGCCTATGGCCTCGGCATCGCTGCCAAAAGCTCCGTCCACTACTCGCTCGAAGAGCTTCAGCGTGCCTTCCACGGCTGCGCCGATGCCAATCTCCAACTCATAACCAGCCAAGGCGCGGAGGACGTCGTCCTCACGCGCCTCCTCATCGGCTTCATGGGCAGGCCGACAGAGAGTGTTTAGGAATGCCCGTTCCCAATCCATGAACGAAACAATCGAACAATCCAGAGTTCGTCTGGCTGAAGAAGGCAAGGAACCTTGGTTACTATTGGGTCCTTATCTGAGCGAAAGGGCTTGGGCCACCGTGCGCGAGGACTACAGCCCCGACGGGGAGGCCTGGAGCTATTTTCCCCACGAGCATGCCCGCTTCCGCACCTACCGATGGAGCGAGGATGGCATCGGAGGCGTGAGCGATGACAAGCAGCACCTCTGCCTCGCACACGCCTTCTGGAATGGGCGGGATCCGATTCTGAAAGAGCGGATGTTTGGCCTGACCGGCTCGGAGGGTAACCACGGCGAGGATGTGAAGGAGGCTTTCTTCTATCTCGATAGCACGCCAACGCACAGCTACATGCGGATGAACTACAAGTATCCTCATGCCGAGTTTCCCTACGCCGCGTTGATCGAAGAGAACCGCAAGCGCTCTCGCGCAGAGCCGGAATTCGAACTCTGGGACACCGGCATTTTCGCGGATGATCGATACTTCGATATCGAGATCGAATACGCCAAGGCCTCGCCGGAGGATTTGTTATGCCGAATCACCGTGCGCAACATGGGCCTCGACCCCGCGCCGATCCATGTGCTGCCGACCCTTTGGTTTCGAAACACCTGGAGCTGGGGACGCGATGACACGAAGCCTTGGATCAAACGCGCAAAGGCATCTGGACAGGCTTTTGCGCGCAGTTCCCATGCGACTGCCGGAACCTACGAGCTGCATGCGGACCTCGCTCAGGACTGGTTGTTTTCCGAGAACGAGACGAATTTCCAACACCTCTACGGCACCCCAAACGCGACGCCTTTTACGAAAGACGCCTTCCACCGACGCGTCATCCATGGCGACCGCTCTGCGGTGAATCCCGACCACGAGGGAACCAAGGCCGCTGCGGTCTTTCATCGGATCGTGGGACCTGGCGAAGCATACGAGATCCGGCTCAGACTTTTGGGGCCAAGCGCGGAGCGCTCGTGTGGACCATTTGAGGATTTTGACACCGTCTTCCAGTCGCGCATCAAGGAGGCTGATGACTTTTACACTGCCGTGCAGCCTGTTCAGATGAGCCCAGATGAACGGCTCGTGCAGCGCCAAGCGCTCGCCGGCATGATGTGGGGAAAACAGTTTTTCCACTACATTGTGGATGACTGGCTGGAGGGTGATCCTTCGATGCCAAAGCCACCAGAGAGCCGGAAAAAGTTGCGCAACCGCCATTGGCGCCATCTTTACAACGAGCGCGTCATGTCGATGCCCGATCCGTGGGAATACCCATGGTATGCCTCATGGGACCTTGCCTTCCATTGCGTCCCGATCTCGCTCATCGACCCCGGCTTTGCCAAGAGCCAACTCGATTTGCTGACCCGCGAGTGGTATCAGCATCCGAACGGGCAGATTCCTGCCTACGAGTGGAACTTCAGCGACGTAAATCCGCCGGTCTTCGCTTGGGCGGCTTGGCGGGTTTATAAAGTGGAGGAGCAACAACGGGGAAAAGGCGACCTCGCTTTTCTGGAAACACTCTTCCACAAACTCATGTTGAACTTCACCTGGTGGGTGAACCGCAAGGACTCGGATGACAACAACATCTTCCAAGGCGGATTTCTGGGCCTCGACAACATCGCTGTCTTCGACCGCAGCGCACCGCTGCCAACCGGCGGCACACTGGAGCAGAGTGATGGCACAAGCTGGATGGGCATGTTCTGCCTGAACATGATGAAAATCGCGCTTGAACTCGCTCGCCAAAATCCCGTCTACGAGAATATCGCCACAAAGTTCCTCGAGCACTTCCTTGGCATCGTTCATGCCTTGAATGCGCTCCAGCTCTGGAATGAAGAGGATCGGTTCTTTTACGACGTGCTGCAGCTGCCGAATGGAGAACGGCTCCCCCTGCGCCTCCGCTCGCTCGTCGGCCTCATGCCACTGCTCGCCGTCGAAACCCTCGATCCCGAGGAACTCGCGGCATGTCCTGGATTCAAGGCCCGCATGGAGTGGTATCTAAACTACCGCCCTGAACTCACGAGCCTTGTCTATAATTGGGAATCACTCGGTGTCAAAAACCGGCGTCTGGTCGCTCTGGTGGCCGAGGAGCGGATGAAAAACCTACTCCAGAGGATGCTGGACCCGAGTGAATTTCTGAGCCCGTTCGGCATCCGCTCGCTCAGCAAGTTCCATTGCGCTCACCCCTACGAATTCCAAGTCGGCTCGACAACGCACCGGGTGGATTACGAGCCCGGCGAGGGCCAGACAGGCTTGTTCGGCGGGAATTCTAACTGGCGCGGCCCAGTGTGGTTCCCCATCAACTTCCTCCTCATCGAATCGCTACAGAAATTCCATCATTTCTATGGTCCGGCTTTCCAGGTGGAATGCCCCGTCGGCAGCGGAACCATGCTCTCCCTTGAGGAGATTGCCAACGAGCTGTCGCAAAGAATGTGCGGGCTTTTCTTGAGCAATGATGACGGCACCCGGGTCTTTCAGGGCCGTGATCAGGTCCTCTTCCGCAAGCCTGACTGGAAGGACAAAATCTGGTTCCACGAATATTTCCATGCGGACGACGGTTCCGGCCTCGGAGCGTGCCACCAGACCGGATGGACCGGCCTTTCCGCCGAACTGCTTCAACAACTCGCCGCAAAACGCAAAAAATAAACCTCCCGTGGAGAACGAGGGGCTTGATTGCCACGGCTGCCGAAAGCTCCCAGCGGGTGCACCCGCCACTCACATCGACACGGCAAACCTCTATTTTTCGCTTGTTTGTGGTTTTATCCAGCGCGTCCTGTCGCTCTCTGGCAAATTTTAGTGTGTAGTTTCGCTCCTTTGCGAAATGACCCACATTTTATCCTATAAGCCGCAGTTGAAAATCGTGTAAAAAGGCAGAGAAGCAGATAGAAAGGGGCCATGAGCACGATCAGGGAGTTGATGGAGGTTCACCCAGAGGGTGAAAGCCGTGAGGGGTTTCGG
>Ga0136644_10000541_pt1 | contig 30157 bp, 38 predicted proteins | sample C_130820_EF_Meta_FD_94780 | JGI IMG/M metagenome (GOLD analysis project Ga0136644, IMG submission 94780) | Freshwater microbial communities from Lake Croche, Canada to study carbon cycling - C_130820_EF_MetaG (v2) (version 2) | ecosystem: Environmental > Aquatic > Freshwater > Lake | place...
ATGCCGCCACCGAGGCCGCCCATCAACAATAAAAGGAAACCGCCTTCTCCGCCTCCTACAATAACAGCTGCCGCTCCGCCAAGTCCGCCGGCGCCCATCGGCCAGCTCAAGCATATTTACACTGGGATGGTTGTCACACTTGACATTCCATTTGCCACATTCGCCACACAACAACTCTTTTACTCGGCCGCATTCGTGTCTGCTTTTTCTTCTATCCTGGGAGTACCTGACTCGTATATCTTGTTTCCTAGCACTCCATTCAAGTATGCCACTGGCACAACGAGTTGCACTTCTTTTGTATTTGACAGCATTGTAAACACAGTGAGCAACCCGTCGACGTCGTCTTCAGATGCGGCTTCAGTTCTGACATTTGATGCACAGTTCCAAGCCCTTTTTCAGTGCGCCGGTCAATCGCCATGCTTTTTGGGCGCCCCAGCAGTGACTCGCTTCAATGATGCACTGAGCAGTAAATACGGTTTTCCCGTCAATGGGTACTATGGACACATTTGCCCATATTCGATAGTGAATGGCAATGCACTGGCGACGTCTAAACCGCCGCAATATCCCCTTCCTCCGCCGGCTCTATTACCGCCGGGTGCCTCTCAGCCACCAGTTCCCATCGGCCAGCTTAAGTTTGTGGATCAAGGAATGCGTCTCACACTGGACATCCCATTGTTCATATTTCAAGGCAGTTCATCTTTTTTCTTGGCTGCATTCAAGTCGGGTTTGTCTTCAAGTTTGGGAATACCCGCCTCTTATATCTTTTTTACTGATAGTTTTTTCGATGCCGCTGTGGGCACAACGAGTTGCACTACCCTGTTTTTTAACACCATTGAAAATACAGTGATCAACCCGTCGACATCGTCTTCAGACGCAGCTTCATTGCTGTCATTCCAAAATCAGTTTGAGGCCCTTTTTCAGTGCGCCGGTGTAGTGCCGTGCTTTTCCGGCGCGCCATCAGCGTCCAACCTCACCAATCAACTCAGCACCGTGTACGGTTTCCCCGTCAAGGGATACTTTTCAGACATGTGCCCCTCCTCGCAGAACGGAAACGAATTGGCGCCGTCCCCGGCGCCAAACATGGCGGACACCCTTCCGCCGCCAGCCCTTCCGCTGAGCATAGTCAACAGTTCTCCAGAGAACAAAATGTCCGCCGGCGCCCTTGCCGGCATCATCGTCGGCTCCGTCGTCGGCGGGCTCACGGCCCTCTTTTCTGTCATGTGCGCGGCGCAGTCGTGCGCCCGGAGGCCGAGACGCCTCCGCTCACGCGGCGACTGAAAGAGAGGCTTTATTTATTTAATAGTCTACGAAAAAACCTTTACATGCGCGTTGTTCTCGCCCTCGCCCTCGCCCTCGCCGCAGGCGTCGAGGCGCAACCGGCGAAAGTTCCTCCGCCGCCGCCCTCCCCGCTGCACGTGCAAAGCAGTGTGTCGTGCAACAGGCCAAGCGCCGCCGCGTCGCTCACTGGACTCGTCTTCCCGTGCAACACGATTGCACTGAACCTGAGCGACGCCAAGTGCTTTGCCGAGGCCAACTACTACAATGGCCAGGCATACTGCCTGGTGTGCAAGTGGGACACTGGCGCTAACCCTCTTCCGGCAACCACAGCCGTATCTTTATACAATTGGACAGGAACGCCATCATCATGCAGGTCCATATTGAACGGGTCTGCGAACGGCACTTCTGTCACCATAAGCGGCGCCGTCGGCCCCTCGTTCGTGGGCGGCGTGGCGTCTGGGTGCTTCGAGTTTACTTCCATCATCTCATGCTCTATGGACAGGCAATACGACGATCAACAGTTGCCTCCGCCTCCCCCTCCCCCTAACCCGCCGGGCGGGCCGCGCGAACTGGCAAACTACGACGGGTGCCCGACGTGCGGATTTATGCTCAAGCGCCGACAAAACAGATGCTTCGGAGAAACAGACGCCGAAATACTCAGAACAAACTCGCCAACCTCGTCCGGGTATGCCAATGTTTCATCACCCTCAGCGTGCGCCGTTCTGTCTAAGAATTTTCCATGCTTTGCATTCGAAGACTTGTTACACGCCCGCTTTACCAATCGTCCCACTTTAAAAAATTGCCTCCCTCGTTACACGTGCACGGCTGGCGTTTCCAACCCGCTGGTTTCGGCTTGGTCATGCTACAAAACCATCGCCCCCGCTCCTCCGTTTCCCCCTCCACTTGCAACGTACAGTCATTCAGACAGTGGTGAAGTGATAGCTCTCAACATACCATTCTTGACATATGGAGTAAATATAGCAGCTTTTTCTGCTGCATTCACATCAAGTGTCGCTGAACTTCTAAACCTTCCTATGGAGGCAGTTCAAACTACGGATTTTCAGATCACTCAGTTGGCTGAATTAGGAGAAGGAACGAATATTTATGGAACAAGAATATATTTTAACCTTGTACTACCTGGGACATCTTCATCCTCAAGTGAAGTAGTGGTAAATACGGCAGCGCATGTGCAGGACTTATTTCTCTCTGCCAACATAGGTGCACAGGGTAAATATCGCACAAATGCGGTTTTCCAAAAATATTTTGGGGAACCATTCCCTGGAATGACATGTAATGATTATCCTCTCACGGCGTATTATCAAGATGCCAATGTTACTGCGCCTCCTCTCATACTCCCAAATCCAATTGCAGATCCGACGAGGACGCTTGCACCAGCCACCGCATCGGTGCAGACGCAGGGCGCATATCCGCCCCCCCTGGGCAAATTTTCTCATTCGGACACGGGCGAGGTTATTGCCTTGAACATTCCATACTTGACATATGCAGTAAATGTAGCAGCATACTCTGCGGCATTTACGGCATCAGTCGCCTCGCTCTTGCACACGATACCGTCAACCATACAAGTGACAGACTTTCAGCAAAGCGCGAAAGGGGGTACAAAGGTGTACTTTAATGTTGTTGTGTCTGGAACGAGTACGTCCTCTTCTGAGGTTGTCGTACAAACGGCGGCGGATATACAGGCGCTCTTTCAATCCACAGCGGTAGGCTCACCCGCAAACGCCACCATCATCAGCTCCTTTCTCGCTAACGGTTTGACGACGGGAACTGGCGCACCGCTCGGCGTATACTATCAAGACTTTTAAGCCGCCTCCTCGGCGTCTGCGGCGCCCGGCGGCATGCGGAGCCTCTCCTCGTGCGCCCGCCGGGCGGGCGGGAACGGCGCGAGCGCCGTCGTCGCGTCCCTGTATTTGACGTACGCCGGGTACAGGCCGTAGGCGTCGTTGCGCCGAATCTCCTGCGCCACCACGCCGCCGGGGAGGGCGACGACCATGGCGGTGATGAGCAGGGGGCACGCGACGACGAGCGGCTTTTCCACGGGGCGCACCAGCGCGTAGATAAACCAGTGGAATGTAATTTCGAAAAACAGGTTGGGGTGCCTGCTCCACGACCACGCGCCGGAGGCGCACACGGGCGGCTCGGCGTCGCCGCGCCCGGGGCGTTGCTCGGCGTGCGCGCGGTGCCACGCCAGCTTCTGCTTGTCCGCCACGTGCTCGAGCGCCAGGCTGATGAGGGCGCCGGCCACGGCCAGGACCTCTACGGGCGTGGAGCGGTACCGCTGGCGCTGGGTGACGTTGCACACAACCGCCGGGAGCGCGCACACCGCCCCCCACGCCACGCGCGCCAGCACGTTGGCCGTCTCCTTCTTGCGGTCTTGCGCGTACAGGAGGAGCGACATGCGCGCGCCCCAGGCGCACATGAGCGCCGTCACCAGCACCTGGCGGGGGTAGAACGTCCCGCGCGCCAGGAGCGTCAGCAGGCACGCGGCGGCCACGGCGGCGCCGGATGCCGCCTCGAACACGCGGATGGAGGCGCCGAGCTTGACTGCGAAACAGGTGCCGATGTTGAGCGCCGCGACGACGACGAGGGCGATGAAGGCGTAGCGCGCCAGGCCCTCGTCCCGCACGTCCTGCACCACGTAGACGTGAAGCATCGCTGGAGCCTCACATTCGAAGAAATAAGAGCTTGGACGCGAGCAGGCAGGCGCTCGTGACGGCCCACAGTCGAGCGTACGAAAACGTCGGCGACACGGCGAACCTCCAGGCGGCCCAGTCGGCAGCGAGCGCGAGCGCGGCCATGCCGGCGACGGGCCACGCCGGCTCCTGGTGGTACGACAGGCCGAGCGCCACGGCGGGCAGGACGGAGGCGGCGCGGATGCCAATGTAGCACGCGAAGAGGGCGCGCCTGATCCTGGGCGACTGGAACAGCGTTTGCTCGAACTCGAAGAGCACCACGGGCGCGACGGCGGCGAGCGCGGCGTCCTGAAAGAGCCGCACGGCGCTGTGCTCGCCAAGCTGCAGGCTGACGAGGAGAGAGAGCGCCGCGCCGTTTGCGCTCGCGAGCGCCGCCTTGAGCGGGTCGGCGCGGTTCTCCGGCCAAGGAAGGCCGACCGAGCAGGCGACCCAGGCGGCGCCCTCGGCGACGAGCAGGACGGCGATGGCGGCGCAGGCGTTGACGCGCACGTGCACGGCGCCCGTCGCCGCCCACTCGTACCAGCCCTTGACCTCGACGGGCACGGACAGGACGAAACAGGCGACGAGACACAAAGAGATGCCGTAGGCGCGCAGGACGAACGGGTCCGCCTCGGCGGCGTGCTCATCCAACGTAGGAAGGGGTGTCCTTTTCATCGCGGCCGTCATATAAGCCTCGCGCGCACGTAAATAAACCACGATGCGCGCCTCTCGGCGAGCCGAAAAGGCGGCGCGCACGCGCGGCCGCAGGGCGGCGGCCGGCGCCGAGCCGCGGCGGCCGGCGCAGAAGCGGGCGCGCGAGCCGCCGGACCGGGCCGGCCTCCCGCCCTTCGCCCAGGCGGCCAAGGCGGCGTCGTACGCAGAGGCGCACACGGGCGCGCCCGTTGTAGAGTCGCCGGACGAGCCGGGCGTGTTCGGCATCGTGGTGCGCGGGGCGCCGTTCGAGGACGGCGCTCCGGTGACGCTCCTGCGCGGCATGGAGGCGCCCAGGTCGGGCCGGGCGGCGGAGGTGCACCAGGTGGGCGAGTCGTATTACACGTTTGTGCTGGCGTGAGTGCAATATATATCGAACATAATAAGTAACAAAGTTGTACCAAACTTATCTATAACTTTCCAAACTTTTGAAGCACTGTGTTTGTAAGCCTTCTACCGTTGATAGCCACAGAGGAGGTGAAGAAAGAGGAGGTGAAACATTTTGATATTAAAGAAAGAGGGGCATTATAGTGGCATGTCGTTTGGCGTTCTAGGGTTCACGGCGCGACCTGCGTTTGTTGATGCGGTTCTAGCCACTTTTGACAAGAGGTTTATGGATAAACTAGAATGGGACCTTTTGAATACTGGCAGGCGGGTCCAAGTTGATATCAAGTGCAGTGGTAAATTTGATAAATCGACAGAGAACTTCACGTTCACTCTGCTTTTTTATGAGGAAAATGATGAAGATGATGAAGACAGTATAGTCACCATTGAAACTGAGACTCACGAGCGCAATTTGATGGTTTCGTTGGAGTACCCATCTGATCTGGTTCTGACACTCGAATGTTATGACATGCACACTCCCGACGAACATACGGATGCGTGCATTTTCCACCTCGGCCTCGCTTCTGGCTGGGGCTCGGCAACACAAGATGAAATCAAAGATTTCTTAGAAAAACTCTTCATGGAATTGACGACCAGCATTTTAAAAAATAGGGTGCCCTGTCGTGACTTAACGTTTCGTAGTGCTTTAATAAAAAGAAGTTATGTGGACAAAACTGGCAATTCGGTACAGATACAGGACTGAACCGCCTACTCCCACACGACGCGCGCTAAAGGCCCATACGCCTCCATCCACGCCCCCGTCGTCCGCCCCTCGGCATCCCTCGCGCGCTCCCAAAAGTCGCTCCCATCAGCGCGCACGTCAAAGCCCTGTGCCTCTTGGATGTACTCGTCGCACCGAATGTGCCACACGGGCAAGCCGTCAGAGTCTTCATCCGGCTCCTCACGAGACAGCGCGACGGTGATGCGCTGTGCCCCTTCAGGCGAACCGTGTCGCATGAGTGTGCCGTGCAGGACGATGTCCCCGCCTCGCTCCACGGCGCGCGCGACGCTGGCATACGACGGGTACGAAAACGACACTGCGTCCGTGATGGCGTGCTCTCCCGATGAGACGAAATGCACCCGCCGCGGGTCGGGCAGTTGGGCACCGACTGCTATGCTCATATGCTCTGGTACGGAAAAAGGTATGAATATGCCGAGTATCCTCCTGCCCCACATATTAATGAGGCGTGCTGTTAGGAGTCACATGAGCCTAGAATCATTTGGCGCACCCTTGCCCTTCAGCTTTTGGAACGCTCTTTCGTCAGCTCCGCGCCCCCGTGCCGAGGCGGGGCGCTTGCCGCCGAGCCGGCCGCTCCCGACCTGCGAGCGCAAGATGTGCGCCGCCACGGGTAACAACGTCAACACGGTGACGTTGCTCTCCAGAGCGAACGAAACGAAGGATGAGCGCCTGAAACAATGTTACCAGAAGTGGCAAAACGTCGGCAAGCCCGCCGTCGACTGCGGCGAGGTCAACCTCCCGCTCGACTACCCGTACGAGTTCAACGCGACGAACGAAAAGACGGGCGACTACACCTTTGGCGAGCGCGCTTTTGAAATAGAGCGCGCGCTCGTCGCGCACCTGTGGCGCCAGACGACGGCGGCGGGGGCGCGGCGGTACTCCGTCGCGGACATCAAGGACCGCATACGCGAGAGCGCGCACGACGTCGCGGGGCTCGCGGCGGACGACGCGCTCTACTCGAGGGGCGCGTTGAATGAGGCTCTTTTGATTGAAAAGTTTGATGAGCAGGCGATGTAACGCCGCGGCAACGCGTCACCGCGACTGATCCGCACTCCCCTCCCCCTTCCGTCTCCCGATCCACCATGTCCGGAATTTCGCCCGACTCTCTCATCAACTACTCGGCGGGCCTGGACCCGGCCAAGTTCTCCTTCTCGGCGCCCAAGAAGATCAACACGGGCGTCATCATCAACGTCTCCTACAACGGCCGGCCGCTCGTCATGCGCACGCCCCCGCTCACCACCCCCTTCGGCGCCGACAAGGGCTACAAGGCGGAGGGCGGCAAGCAGGAGAACGAGAGCAACAAGACGACGGTCATGCTGGACGTGCCCGCCATCGAGTCCGCCGCGGCGCTCAAGCGCGCCATCATGACGGTGGATGACGTCTTCCACAAGCATGTTTCGGCCAATGCGGCGGTCATCTTCGGGGACGGGGGCCTGGCGCTCAAGGCCAAGCCGCTGGCGGACAAGCTCAAGGAGGTGGAGGCGGGGACGCTGAAGGTGTACACCGCCCTCAAGCCCGGCGACGACTCGTACGCGCCCAAGATCAAGCTCAGCTTTCCTCAGACGGGCGCCAACGTGATCAACATCAAGGGCGGCAAGCCCATGGAGGCGCTCGACATCGGGCGCGGCGACCAGGTCACCGCCGTCTTCCGCGTCAAGGGCATGTTTGTCAACGCCATGATGGTCACCCCCCAGCTGGAGGCGGCCATGGTGGCCGTGCGCGCCGGCTCCTCCGCCGACGCCTCCGCCATCTTCGCGGACATCATCGAGGCGGACGCCGGCGAGCCATCCGAGCCCAAGGCGGGCGACAAGCGCAAGGCGAGCGATGAGACTCTTCTAGACGAGTGGTAAATGTCATCTCTGCTCTCGCTTGCGTTTCGCGTCAACGAGCTGCGCGTGCGTCTTCGTCGCCGCAAGGAAGAGCTTCACATTCTCAGCATTCACTTTCACCGTGCCGTCCGTCTTGCGCGTCGCCAGCTGGGTGCGCAGGAACTCGACGGCGTGGTTCACGGCGTGGATCGCCTCCGCCGCCTGGCGCTCCGGGTTGACGAAAATGTAGGCGTAAATGCTTCGTTTCGTCCACTCGGGCGCCTCCCGAAACGCGGGCCGAATGTGCTCCTCGTAGAAGGCGTGCACCTCGTCCACGACGTCGGACGGCGCCGAGTCGGTCTCGACGCACCGCGCGATGAGCGCCTGCAACCGGTCCCACGAGTGCGTCAACTCCTCCTCCACCATTCCGTTGCCCACGCGCCTGCTGGGCAGGAAGAGGCTGGGGAACGAGACGCCCGCCTCCTCCTCCTCCGGGTACGGCGCCGGGTCGAGTGGGTGCCGGCACGGCTGGCCCGTGTCCAGGTCCGCCGCCGGAAAGTGGAACTCACCGGGCTCTTCATCCATGGTGTAGTCAAATGTCAGACACGAATAAATAAGATGCTTACCATGCATACGTGTTCACCTGTGTAGAGGCGTGCTGATTTGCCGGAATGTACCCCCCGTCTCTCATTCCGAGATCTACAGCGCGAACGCGCTCGCGCATGTGCTCTCGAGCCTCCTCCTCCGGCGACCAGAGGCGGTTGCTCGATGAGGGCGCGGAAACGTAGGGGTCTTGCAGGCTCGCCCATGGAGATTTTGGGTGCAACTCACTGATGCGGTGCTTCATAGTGATGCTCTTCCACTGGTTCGCCCGGGTGTCATACAACCTATCGAACCTTTCACGTGTTTCAACCCCGTCTGTAAAAGGGTCGACATCATAGAGGAAGGAGCAAAATTCCATAAGCGTGTTGAGTAGCAGCCAGTCTTGTGAAACGGGGTCACAATGAACGCGGATGTGGTCGTTGTAGAACTCCACTTGAAAGAGAGGGACGTCAGAGATGCGTCGCTCCTGGGGGTAGCTATCGGTTGGATAGACATCCAGCATCATATAGGTTTCTTGAGGGACAATTTTTTGGCTGGGATCTTCATATTTTTCCTTGTTTAGTACTGCAGCCAAATACGGCGGCAATCCAGAATACTGAAAGCCATCCCAATGTGTCACCGTTTGTGACTCCGCATCTGGGCCCCAAGTGACGCTCATATGAATGATGAACGTGGGATAACAAGTATTGCTACCATTATTAAACAGGATGCGCTGCCACTAAGGCAGCACAGCTCAAGCATCTCGCGCTTGAGCGCCAGCACATCATTAGACACTGGCCAATTGTCCTGCCTTCTTATTATGGAAGACCCCTGTATAGAATATAATTATGTCCGTGTCATTTGGTCCTCCCGCATCCGTTGACGGCATCAAGGTGTCAGCCAATGAGCGCGTGTGTGCAGCTTACAACTACGATGTCAAAAAAAACTTGAAAAAAGAACTCCTTCATATCATCGCAAAAACTCACCCTGACAAAGCCCGGAACAAGGTGCTTGCTGAAGAAGTGACAAAAGAGCTCAACACCCAAAGAGATGCACTTGAAAACAATGCATTAAGCGATTGCAGCATAGTGCCTGCGCGCAAACGACCGGCTATCAAGGCGGCGCTTGCTAAAGAAATGGAGGAGCTGAGCATGACACCCGAAGAAGCGAATGCTCTGCGCATAGCAGATACCGAGGCACGAAGTGCGGCAGATCGGAGACAAAGAGCTGCAGATGCGGCAGAAGCGCGGCACAAAGCTTCCAACCCTGAGTGGATCAATGCCGAGCGTGGCAGGCAGGCAGGCAGGCGGTTGGATGAAGAGTGGAAAGCAGAAAAGCTAAGACAAAAAATGAATGTAGAACATGCGTATGCTGGTTATACGCCAGCGCAATTTGCCAAAATTTATCCGGAATTTGCGAGACACTATGGTGATGGAGACTACACCAACAATACACCGTACGGCAGAGAAGCCATGCGTGCGGCCGAGGCTGAGGCCATGCGTGCGGCCGAGGCTGAGGCCATGCGCGCGGCCGAGGCTGAGGCCATGCGTGCGGCCGAGGCTGAGGCCATGCGTGCGGCCGGCTGAGGCCATGTGCAAGGCTGAAGACGTCGAACGCAGTGAAGCAGAGGCACGCCGGATTGTTGGCTCTTTGGAGGAACAGTTCCGTCTCTAAGAAGCATTTGAGGCTGATGCCCAGCGCCGTCGCTATGAGGAGCTTCGACACGAGGCACGGAGTCAGCGCTATTGAGCGGCATCTTTGCACCATTATGCCACTTTTGGCCACCAATCGCGCGCATGTTGCATTCAAAGTGATTTTCATACTTCCTGCCCCCCCTCGTAGCCCGCAATGCCCGCCTGGCGCCTCCCGCGGTTCACCGACCTCGACTGGGCGGTTGGCTGGGCTGAGTGCTTCCAGGACCGCCTCCCCGACATGCCTACGGCGGGCATGGCTCGCGGTGAAGACGCCGAGCCGCCGCCAGACCTGAGCCCGGAGGAGGCGGCGGCGCGCGCCGAGCTCCCGCCGCTCGCCCCCGGCCTCGCCTACGTCGTCGACAGCAAGTGCCGCGGGCGCGGGTGCTCCAAGTGCCACCGCGTCAAGGTTGGCGGCCGGCCATGGGGCTTCATCACGCAGGACGAGGACTGGGCTCAGATCAGGCGCCACGAGGGCGTCTACTTTGCGCCCGACGGGCTCGCCGAGTTGCGGCGGTGCAAGCATGACTTTTACGACTTGTTCAGGACGAGCTGGGACGTCGCCCAGCTCCAGGAAGAGGCGTCGGAGGCGAGCGGCGCGCCGGTGAGCGCCAACGAGGTGCTGGACAAGGCGTGGACGGCGATGGTGCGCTACGTCAGCCAGGCGGTGGACCAGGGCCGCGAGCCATGAAGTGTTTAATGGCCAGCAGGAGAAACCGCTTGGCGGACGTGACGCGCGAGACGACCAGGCCCAGTCGCTTGAGGCTCTTCTCCTCCGGCAGGTGCGCCGAGAGGAAGGGGACGTGCATCCGCTCGCCGAGCGCGCGCGTGGCGAGCAGGTAGCACATTGCGACGGCGTAGTACTGGTTGGTGGGGCGGCGTTTCTCCACCCGCAGGTAGGGGGCGACGATGGCGGAGTAGAGCTGGGCGAGCAGGGTGCCGAGCGCCGTCACCTTCGCCTCCGATATCTTGCGCGTCACCAAGAGCGCGCCGCACCGCTCCACCTCCGCGAACAGGGAGTACATGAGGCTCAGGGCGCAGGGCGTCTCCTCGCGGCGGAGCGCGGCGACCCGCATCCCCGCCTTCAGGCCGCTCTTGAGGCGCTCCTCGTCCGCGCTCCGGCGTTGCGACGTGTCGAGCAGTTTGACGACGGTCTGGACGCACGTGCTGAACATCTGCTCGACGGGCGTGGGGCCGGAGGCGCTCCGCTTGCGCTTCTCGGCGCCGGGCTCGCGGAGCGGCGCCTCCCAGAGCCGCGAGTCCAGCGGGCCATTCATAATTTGCTGGCCGAAGGCGACGCCCGTGAGGCGGCACACGAAGCTCCCGGAGTCGTCCGCGAAGACGTGGGGGCACCGCGGGCCGCACCGGTGGCCGCCAAAGGGCTCGGGCGGCCCCGCCGAAGGGCCCGCCGCGCCGGCGGGCGGGGGCGGGGGCGACTCGCGGCTCCGGAGCAGGTCGAGCTGATCCCAGACGATCGTGAGCGCATCAGCCAGCTCCATGGCGGAGGGGCGGCGGGGAATGAGCCGTCACTTTCTCAGCAACAGTGCCAACGTGTTCCCATCGCGCACCGCACGTATTCGAGGGCTGCCTTGCTTTTCAGCAGCTGTGCGTCTCGTTGAGCGGCCGAATGCAGTCAAATATTACCCGAGGCGCATGAGGGTATTCCGACTTGTTTTTAGCTCACTAAATACAATGCACGGCGTGCACAGCGGGCGACTGCGTCCTGTCCACTTTCACGACATAATAGTCCGTATCGCCGAGGCGAATGACGCTCCCTGGACGAGGCAAGGGCTTGCGCTCGGCGGCGGGACGGCGCTCCGTCTCGACGGCGGACGGCATTGTTCGCACTGTACCACTCTTTATTTGCATATAAGCCGCGCGCATGAGTGTCATTAATGTCGGCGCTCGTGAGAGCTGGGGGACGAGGAGAATCGCATTCCTTGGACGCCTCCCTCCAGCTGACAGAGGCGGACTTTGCGGAGGCGGCGGCGGCGGCGAGCGCCGGCCAGGTCAAGCGGCTCCGCTTTCGCTACGGATTTGACGCCACCTTTTTCTACGGGACGCTCATGTACACCACCGTGGCGCTCTTCGTCCTCCCCATCGTCGGGTGCACGGCGCTCGGGTGCCCGCGCTACGACGGCGTCGCCACGGTGAGCTCGCTCATCCACCGAGTGCCGCTCGCGACGGCGTACGCGTACTGCGGCGCGCTGTGGCTGATGTGCATCATGTACTTGCAGATGGACTCGAGCAGTCGGCCGTGGAAGTCGGTGCTCGCCTTTGCGGGCGGAAAGTTCCTGGCCATGCCGCTCATTCTTCCTCTCCAGAGCGTCCACGGCCAGGCATTTACGGAACGACAGGCTACAGAGGTGCACGACTACTTCGCGCTCGGGGGCGCCGTCGTCCAGTGGCTCATCATGTGCGCCCTACTCTTCGAGGTGCGGGTGCGGCACAATGTTCACGTCCCCGCGTACAAAAGGCGCGCGCTGTACGCCATCGTCGCCGGCTTTGCGGTGCTCACCCTCTCGATCGTGCTCGGCATAGTGTTTGCCTGGAGGGTCGTGAGCCCGTACGCGCTCCTGGTGTGCGAGTACTTTTTCGGAGCCAGCCTGGTGTGGAACACCTTGTTCGTTCATTATTACACGCTCGACGAATGACGCAACGCCACGTCGACCGCTGGATCCAGCTCATGCAGTCGCAGGCGGGCTTCGATGCCTCCCTGGACGGCACCGTGGCGTCGCTGTCGCCCCAGCTCTCGCTCGTATCGGACCCCGGGTTTGACGACCCATCGCTCGCCATTCAGGTGTACACCGACGGCGCGTACGAGCTCACCCTGAGCGCCGCGGGCGGGGAGGCCCGGGCGTTCCGGTGCACCTGCCGTGACTCGCCCTACTCGCACAACGCCGTGCACATTGAGTACGCGTCGCCGGACGCGCCCCTTCGCATTCCCGTGGCGCCGGGAGACGTGGTGCGCGCGCGGCTCGCCGTTTCCTACAAGACGCGGCGCGGCGAGGCGCGGGACGAGGTGCTCTTCTCCGGCACGTTCACCGTGCCGCCGGCGGTGCACAAGCTTGGCGCGCCTGGGTACAACGTCGACGTGCCTCACCTGGGCTCACAGATGTACTTTTGCGCCGGCAACGTCGGGACGAAGGAGTCGTTTCGCACAGAGCTCCTCACGTTTCACATGACGTTGCTCGTGTAGTATATTACGACTCGAAAGAAATGTATGTATGATGATGGGGTGCTTAAACTCCTACGAGCTCTCGCGCCGCCAGGCGGTGAGCGTCATCATCTTCGTGCGCCGCAACCTGAGCTCGTTTGCGCATGAGCTCAAGCGGCAACGCTCGCGCCTCTTCCACCCCGCCTACACGCTGCAGGGCACGGAGCGCGTGCCCGCGGAGCACTCCGCTCAGCCCGTAGACCTCTCCATCGCGCGGCCTCTTCTATGGGCGCTCCAGCTCTCGCCGGACGTGAACGGCTACCGGCTCTTGTTCGGCGAGGCGTACTTGGGCTCGGACCACGTTGGCGGCGCCCTCGGCCGAGCCGCGCGCAGGCACGCCGAGGTGCGGCGGTGCTACGCGCTACTCCAGGCATATGCGGAGGCTCTTGTTAAATGAAGCCGTTCGGACCTCCGCGGCCTCCTCGTCCGGCTCGGGGGCGGCGAAGGCGAGCGCCTCCGCGGCGCCGCCCTCCAGCTCGCCAAAGTCGTCCACTGTCAATCCTTTCTCGACCACCGCATGCAAAAAGTCGTCAGGCACGCTGGAAGACAGATAGAGCACCCCGTCCTGCCACACGGCGGCGTGCCCTGCGCCGTCGGCGAAGACGGCGCGGGAGAGCCCCTCCGTGCCGCGGGCCGATGGCAAGGCGCGCGCTCCTTCCGGCCGGGGGCCGACCCAGAAGGCGGCAAAGTCGGTGCGGCTCGCGTGTTGCGCCTGCCAGTTGGCGGCGCCGGCGGCGTCGTAGAGCGCCGCGCTGGTCGAGGCGGCGGATGGGCCAACACACCCGCCGGAGAGGACAGGCGCGTCTTCCGCCATCGAACTGAACCACGCGCTTTATTTTAGATATAGTTGTGGTGTTGCAATACAGGGGTGTCTCACTTTAAGAAGTTCCACAACTAAGAAGCTACGTAGTGTGTTTTGAGTCAGGACGCAAAAAGGGAACATTTGCCCCCACGCGGCCGGCCGTCACCCGGCAATGCCGTCGGCGCCGGCCCCCGCGTCTGCCCAAGCCCCGTCCTCGCCCTTCCGCCACCACACAGCCTCCACCCACCCGTTATTCACTCCACCCCAGCCGGTTTCGACGACATTGTGGAGGCTGCTGGTGATCCCCCGGCTCGAGCGGAACTCGTCCACCGCCCGCCTGCAGCCGTAAAACGTCCCGTAGTCGTCCACGTACACGATCCCTCCCGGCGTCACTTTGTCGTACAGCAAGGTGAGAGGCTCTATGGTGGACTCATACAGGTCCCCATCCAGCCGAAGGAATACGATGGACGAGATGAGCGACGCCACGCGTGGGATGGACTCATTGAAGAAGCCTTTGACGACGTGTATCCGCGCATCCCAGGCGCCCAGCGCTTTGAGGTTTTGCTCAAACTCCTCCTGCGAGGCGGGAAACTCGCCTGGCGTTCCCACCTTCATCCTTGGCGGCACGTCGGCGCCCGCCTCGTCTTTGGCCGACGTGCTCGGAAAACCTTGAAACGAGTCGAACGCCCAAAACTGCCGGTTGCACTCGTCCATCTCCTGGAGCGTCCTCATGATCATTGCAGAGGTGCCGCCGGTGTAGGTCCCGGTCTCGACGACGTCGCCGGGGACGGAGGACTCTACGGCAGACTTTGTGAGATACACCGTAGCAGCCTTTCTCGGTCGACTGGTGAGCGAGAGACTGCGCGCCTCCGTCTCGTTTTACAGTTGGTAGATGAAGCGTCGCAAGCTGCCAAAGCGCTTGTGCGAGCAGAGCTGGGCGCCCGGCAGCAGTGCGGCGAGGAGGAGCAGAAAAAGCCTCGCCATGAAGCGACGGCACACAGTCTGTAAGTATCCGGAGAGCCACACGCCCTGCCCACCAAGCCCGCCGAAGAACCACTGACAAAAGAAAAGAGGAAGGGAGAGCACCATTGGGGATGAAGTTGGTGAGGACGGAGAGAGGAGCGCGTAAAAATGAAAATTGGCAGCTCGCCGGAGAGGAGGCGCGCGTCTTCGGCCATCGAACTGAACAGCGCGCTTTATTTTACATCACACAAAGCGAATGACTACCCGGTAGTTTTCGGCTTGCATTTCAGGCTCCCGCGCGGCAGCGAGCGCGGCAGAGAAATTGGGCCCCGACAGGTGCACCCGCCTGAATGGCGACTCGCGGAGCCTACGTATGAGACGGAGATGAAGAGCCCGCACCGCCTCGGCCACGGCGCGCTCCTCCTCCTCCGGAAGCCCCTCCGCCTGGCCGCCGTCAACTTTTGACGGAAGCGCCGCCGCCGGCTCGAGGTCTGTCTCGGGGAACGCCTTCTTCTTTTCGGATGCTCGGAGCGCCGCCTTGAGCTCATTCAGCTCGGAGAGGACGCGCTCGTGGTCTGCCCGGAGCTCCGCGTACTGGTCCTGGAGCGTCTCGCCTTCATCGTACAGCTCGAGAATCTCCTTCTGCTCTTGTGGGGTTATTTCGATGGCCTCGTTCGGAAAACGTTTGTTTGCGGATTTCAAAACTTCTACGAGCGTGCTGACGTTGTAGCACTGACCCACGCCGAGCTGCCGCTGGTACACTTTCTGGCCGAGGGGTTCAAATGACACGGGGTCGGTGCGCAACCCGCCATCCTCGTCGTTGTTTGTGCAAGACTCGGCCACGCGCTCGACGCGCGGCCCAAAGAATGACATGCTCCTCCTTGTCTTCCCTCTTTCTTATATTCAAGGCGAGAAAACATCCTCACCCAAGCACGACGGCAAACGCCTTGCTCGGCCCCGCCGGCTCTGGGCGGGCCTCGGCCCGCAGGACGGCGGCGGCGAAGAGCGCCGCAAACGTGTAGATTCCGAACGACACGTACCTGTTCTGGACGACGAGCACCCACATCGACAGCGCGGCGGGGATGGCGACAACCGCTCGCCGCGCCACGGGGCCGGAGAGCGAGGGGAACACGGCGCTCGTGCGCGCGTACCGGATGAAGCACCCAAGCTCGACCACCATGATGAAGACGTAGAAGATGGCTTGAATCGACAGGTTGACCAGAAGGGGCAGGAATCCGAAGGCGGCGGCGAGCGCGGCGCACGCAACAATTGAGTCCACGGGCACCCCGCTGGGTCGCGGGGCGAGCCACCGCGGCGCCAGGCCCGCCTCTGCAACGCCCGCGAGCGTGTAACTGGCCGTCATAAGGGCGCTGATGAAGACCTGCACATTGGTCAGCACGCACGCCACCAGGACCCAGAGGGCGAGCCAGTCACCCGACAGCTCGCGCGCCGCCACCACAAAGTGGCCGCTTTGCCACGCGGCAGAGTCGTCCCGCGTGGCGAGGTACGGGAGCGTGAGGCACGCCACGTAGAGCGCCGAGAGGCTGCACCCGGCGAGGGCGCACGCCAGCCACATCGTCTCGCGTATGTTGGCCACGCGGGGCGCTATGGCGGCCGTGGCATCGTACCCAGACGAGTTGAAAATGAGCAGGTTGACGAGCTCCCCCCAGTTGACCTGGCGCGCCGACCTGAAGGGGTTGTCAAACCGCCGCGCGTCCAGCTTGGGCACCGACACGGCGGCGAGCGTGCCGAAGGCGGCGAGCGCGTTGAATGTGAAGAGCCACATCACCCAGGCGCTGTTCTGCACGCCCGACACGTTGACGACAAGGGAGACGGCTATGATTCCGAGGGTGAGGAGCACCTGTTGCCAGTACGTTTCAAGCGTGTGCGGCCAGTATGCCCGGAAGTAGCTGACGGACACTTCGGACACGAGCGCGGCGGTCGAGCACTGCATGCCGATGACCCAGGCGGAGGCGTTGAGGCTGGCGCCGCGCCCGAAGAGGCTCCGGCTCCATGCGCCCACCGCGCCCGTCGCCTTCCGGTACTCCACCGCGAGTTCGATCGCCACCAGCGCCTGGACGTAACTCCAGAAGAAAGGAAAGACCACGATGGCGATGATGGCCAAGGTGAGGCCGCAGGAGCCGACGAGCCCCTCCGTGCCGGCGGGGCCGCTCCCCACGGCGCTGAAGATGAGGATGAAGAGCTCGCCCATTCGCACATTTCCCGGGCGACGGTACGGCGGCGAGCTGGCCATGCGCCGTACGGGAGGAGGCACATATAAGCCGGCTCGCCCCTCGCACGGCACCGCGCATGCCGTTCAAGGCGGTCGTCACCGTGAATGAGCTCACTCGCGCCGTAGAGCGCGTGACGGTGGACGGCGAGGCGGCCGAGGTCGTGGACGTCGTGTCGGCGGGCGCCGCCCCGGAGGTGCCCTCGTGCGTCGTCCTCGACTTTTCGCCAGGAACGGGCGACGCGCGTCTCGCCGCCGCGCTCCGCCTGTGCGCGCCGCCGCGCGCGCTGGCCGCCGTGCCGTGGCACGGCGCGCGCGTCCCCCCCGGGTGCTCGTACGCGGAGGGCCTCGCCGTCATCCTGCCCGCCGACAGGCCGCCGGAGCCGAACACGTTTTTCCCGCTCAATTGGTGCTACGCGTCGGGCATTGCGCTCGTGGAGGTGGAACCGGTGCTGGACGAGCGGTCGGGCACGGCGCTCTCGCGCGAGTTTTTCTTGAGCGAGCGGTTCGGCGAGAGTCGCGCCGCGCTCTCGGCCGCTCTGCGGGGCGCCAACAGGCACGAAGACCTGCCGGGCTTCATCCTGCAAGACACTGCGGCCCAGCTCGCGCCGTACGCGCACGGCACCCGGCCCGCCGACGACCCCCTGCTCCGCCGCCACCGGCCCGCCGACGGCGCCCGCCTCCGCCTTCAGGCGGACGACTACATCATGTTCGGCTCGAGCGACTGGGACACGGCGAGCAGGGAGACCAAGACGGGCGCCGGCCACGCGCCCGGGGCGCGGCACTACTACGCCGCCGTGAGGTACGCCCTGCCCGTGGAGAGCGTGGACCAGCTCAAGATGCTGGTCTATTTGAACCCTAACAACGACACCTGGCGCAAGCTGGCGTCGCGCAAACCCTTCGAGCGCGCCCTAGAGACGGCGCGGGCGGCGCGCGCCGGCTTCCTGCGCGACGCGCTCGCGGGCGCAAGCCTCCGGCCGAGGCGCTCCTGCCCGCACGTGACCGACACGGCGAGCGACGTATTCGACGACGACGTCATTCGAGTGGACACGGGCGACGAGACGGCTGGGGAGGGCATCGCCTTCTTCTCCGGGTGCGCGCCGACGCACCGCGCCGAGCGGGGGCTCGTCACGGAGATGGGGCCGGAAAGGGATGCAGGCCTCCTGTGGCTGCACGGCCCGCCGAGCGCCAAGACGGGCGGCGAGCCGTGGAAGCAGGCGCTCTCGGCCAACTCTGTCCCCGTGCGGACGCCGTCGCGCGTGACGCGGCGGACGCTGGACGCGTTCGAGCGCGCGGGATGGGACAAGACCAACGGGTACGTGAAAATTGAGCCCATTGTTTTTATTTAGGACTTTCTGACAAAGAAAGAAATGAAACTCCTCTACATCCTGGCCGCATCCTTGTGGTGCGTCGGCGCCGGTGCCGCATGCGAGCCGTGCACCGACACTGCATGTGCGACGCGCATGCTTCAGCTCTCGGTGGCGGCGTGCAACCGGTCCATGTCGCACGCTTGGCTCGCGTGCGGCGCGGATGCGTGGGTGACTGGCCCGCGCAACGTCACGGCACTCGATCTGGCTGAAAAGAGGTGCTCTAAGCGCTTCGTTCGCCTGTTGCAAGACGGACCGTACTCATTATAACGACCTTGTGCTTTGCACGTGCCCCGTAAACTCGATAGACTCGCCAGGCTCAGCGATGATGTGAGAACAGTAGAGGACATCCGAGTCATCGCGCCGGCACGACTCCACCAGCGCCGCGTACGACTCCCACGCCTGAAGGAAGTGGTGCTCCGGCGGGTCGAGCGAGAACTCGGCTGGGATGAGGTCGTAGGCCGCCCCATCGCGGGCCTCGATGGCGCGTGCCGTCAGGAGCGCGTTGGGGTACGTCCGGAAGGCGACGACTGCCGGGCGCTGGCGCACGCGGAGGGTAAATGGCCTGCTCGTGCGCCTGTCAACGATGGTGAAGATCTGGATGGCAGACATGTGCAAGGAATAGAGTTAAGAGGAAGTACCCTCTCGGCGAGCTGCCTCTACGAACGCCTTGTATGTGGCGGGGTCGAACGGAACGTCTAGAAGCGCGCTGGCCGAGTCGGACGCATTCCACTCAGCAACAGGAGGAGGGCTTGGCGGCGGCGGGGGTGAGATGCGAGCCAAGCACAGCGATACAGACGACAAAACCAAGAACAAGCGCATTTGCGCGTGAAAAATATTCCACAATATATCACACCTTGCGAGCTTTCTTGGGCGAGCCGGCGGGCGGCGCCACATTGAAGCGGATGACGTACTCCGGGTACGCCTGGTAGTTGTCGAAGACGGCGAATATGTCACCCACGCCAGATGAAGAGGAGGAGGACTGAAAGCCGGGCGCGGCGAGCCGCTCGCCGGCCCGGGCGGGTCCGGAGCGGCCCAGCGCGACGCGCGCCATGATCATGAGGAAGCTGCCAGGCGACATGTTGCTCATGAGCCGTTGCGCCGTCATGATCTCAGGGCGGTAGGCGACGGCGAAGTTGGCGCGCGCCGGCTTCTTGCTGTACTCGACGCTGTAGTCGGCGCGCTCGGCAAAGTAGGCGCCGGCGCCGAGGAGGCCGCTCATGTTGGCCACCCGGCAGTCGAACCCGAACGCCAGAATGCTCACCACCGCCTCCTTGCACGCGCCGTGGAAGAGGTAGCGCTCTCCGGGCGCGAGGCCGGGGTCGCCCTGGCCAGGGCCGCCCACGGCGCGGGCCCCCGCCTCCGCCTCGGTGCGGCTGTGCGAGTACAGCCCCCAGAGCCGGAGCGACTGGACGCGTGTCACCGCCGTCACCGAGCCGGGGTTTAGGAGGTGGGAGCAGAAGCGCGCCACCACCCTGCCTGCCTCGGCGAGCTCCTCCCGCCAGGCCGCAAGACGCCTCTCCGACAGGCCAGCCGGCGGCGCGTCCCCCGGCAAAGGGAGCGACCTAAGAAAGAGCGGCTCGTACTGCGCGCGCGAGCGCGAGGGCACACGTGAGCGACGGCACGCGCGCGCTGGCGGCGGCGCGCCTGCTTGTCCCGCCAGTACAGGGGCGGCGCCTGGGCCCCCAGGCACGCGAGCCGGCTTTCGGCGGCTCTGCGGCGATCGCGCGAGGGTGAGGCAAAGGCAAGGGAGCGCCGCGGAGGCGCGCACTCGGCTCGCTTGAGCGCCGCGTCGAGGAGCTGCTTGAGTTCAGCCGCGCTGGGCTCAGGCTCGTCGGCAGTGAGGTCTACGAGATCGCATGCGGAGCCCATGCGAGCGGAGACAGGGGGGTGCAAGACTCCCTCCAAGAATAAGTGACATAACACATGGTGAGTCGGAACTCCGCCCACACATGATCTGGCTCGCACATTATTCCTGACGAATGTTGTTTTCAACATGTCCGCGCCAACGCTCCCCGCGGTCTTAGGCCATGAGGTGACTGATGAAGAGCTGGAAACGCTTATTCTACATATCAAATACAACATTATGGTTCTAAAATTGCAGGGTAAACAGAAGGAGGCAAACAAATTCAAGAACACTCTAAAACGTATCAAGATTGTACCCCCCTATACATTTTCTGTTACAAAAGCAAAAGTGCGCCGGGCCGCTCTTTCGCCAGAAGAGAAACAAAAAATGTTCCTTGCGCTCCAAGACCTCAGCAAAAGTATGGTTCAGTCGAATAATTATGACATTTGAGCGCGCCCCGCCGCCTCCGGCCGATCCAATGTCAACCGTCGTATCCCTTTGGCTTCCTGTGCGCGACACCGATGAGGCCGCCATCGAGGCTGGGTGCACGCCCGACGTCTTTCGCTTCCGTGTCCCCGCCGGCGCCGACACGGCGCTCCAGCGCGACCTGAAGAAGCTCACTGACCTGAACATTCGCGAGCTCCATCTGGTCATCAACTCGCGCAAGCCGTACAAGAGCTCGTATCTGAACAGCCTGAGCAAGGCGGTGGGCGACATGTACAATGAGTGGGCTGACGTGGATGTGGACGACGACGAGGAGGAGGATGAAGACGATGAAGAGGAGGAGGAGGAGGAGGATGGCGACGACGATGAGGACGAGGAGGACGACGCGCCGCCCCCCAAAAAGGCCAAGGCGGGACCGGCGGGGCCAGTGCTCCCCGTGGTCAAGAAGCTGGACGCGAAGGCGATCCTCAAGCCGGAGCTCAACCTGTCGAGGCCGAACGGCGTGCCTACGCGCGTGCCGGCGTTCTGTGCCAGGCCCGGCGAGAGCTTCATCACCATCTTCGTCACCCAGCACGGCGACGAGGAGGAGTAGGGCGAGGGCGTATAAGTCTGCCCCGTGCGCGCCGGTGTAATGCGTTTCATCAATTATCAGCCCTTGTTTGACAAAGCCGAGCGCGACGTCCGCGCGGCGGACGAGCGCGCCGCCTCGGCGGGGCGGTACAAGCGCAAGCGCGACGAGGTCATCGCCGAGGCGGTGCGCGACGCCGTGCCCGGGGACAGGCACCTGCGCGACCTGGAGCGCATTCTCGACTCGTTCGAGGGCTACAAGCGGAGCGACGCACAAAAAGAGTTCCACAGGTGCTTCATCAACGCCTGCCTGCCGCACATCTACGGCGCCGCCGACTTTGAGCGCTACGGCGAGCGCATCAAGGCGGAGCGTCGAATCGCGGAGCTGCAACAAGAGATCCTGGTCTGTTGCCCGCGCCGTTTCGGAAAGACGACGGCGGTGAGCATGTTTGTCGCCGCGATGCTCTACGCCGTGCCAGACACCTGGATTTCCTGCTTTTCCACCGGCCAACGCGCGAGCACGACGCTCCTGGACCAGGCGGCGCGTTTTTTCGGCACCCTGCCGGGCTCGAAAGACAAGTTGCTCAAGAAAAACCAGGAGCAGTTTTTCGCCCGCGGCGCAGACGGCGCCGACGTGCGCAGGTTTCACTCCTTTCCGAGCTCCGTTGCGGGTCTGAAAGGCCAGGGCGGCAAGGTTATCATCCTGGAGGAAGCCTCCCGGCTGGACGAAGCCGTCTTCAACGAGGTCTGCCTCCCGCTCCTCGGCGTCTCCAACACCTCCCTGCTCGCCATCAGCACGCCGCTCGACGAGAACAACTTTTTCTCACAGCTCCTGCTCTCCAAAAAACCCAACGGCGCGCCGCTCTTCAAGGTGCTCCAGATTGAGCTCGTGTGCGCCACCTGCCGCGAGGCCAAGGCGACGGAGTGCCCGCACAACGCCAACCTGCTCCCGTCGTGGAAGTCAGCAGCTCGCGGCGAGCTGGTCAAGTCGCTCATGGAGAACAACAAGGACATGTGGCTCCGAGAGCAGGCGGGCGTCATCACCAGCCGCGACACGGCGGCGTTTGACCGCGCCGCAATCGAACGGTGCTTCGCCAACCGGTTTCCCCTGTCGCGCCTCATCATTCAAGACAACCGCGTGTACATCACCGTCGACCCCAGCGGCGGCGGCTTCTCACAGACGGCGGTGCTGGCCTGCGCCGTGGATGCCAACGAGCGCTCCGTGGTGGTGGTCGGCGCCGACGGGTGCGCCGTCACCTGCGACGGCGAGCTGGAGTCTTTCTTGTGCGGCTTTATGGAGCGCATTCGCTCGGTCAACGAGCTCAGCAACGCGGAGGCGGTGCTCATCATCGAGCGCAACTTCGGCGGCCCCGTCATGGCGAGCCGCATCGCCAACGTGCTCGCCTCCTACCAGCCCCTGCGCGTGGTCACGGCCGACACCACCACGCACAGGCGCGTGGGCGTCGTCACCACGGACGTGGTGAAGGAGCGCGCGCGCGTGGACGTCCAGCGGCTCCTGCGGCTCGACTCGCTCCGCGTGCTCGCCGACGCCGAGTTCGCGTCGGGCGACGCGCGCGCCGCCGAGAACTTGCGCCAACAGCTCATCAACTTCAAGTACGTCTACTCGGAGCGGCCCAACGGCTCCGTCAAGGCACAGCTGAGCGGCAAGGGCTTGGGCAAGAATGACGACCTGGCGATGGCGCTCATGCTGAGCGCCTACTGGAGCGCCTACAGCTTGTCCACGCCCACCTGCTTTCTCTAAACCAAAATGCATCCCCCGCCGACGCGCTCCGCCGAGGTGCTGGATCTCATGGCGGCGCACCGGCGCGCCGTCGCCGCAGCCTACGCATGCGCGGGCGACGAGGTGCTCCACCGCGTCTTCGGCATGCCCGTGCACGAGGCGCCCGACGGCCGCCTGGCCGTCTTTGCGAAACCGGCCCCGGAGAGCCTGTGGACGCTTGCGACCCAAGAGTTTCCGTTTGACCTGGGTCCCGGGGTGAAGCAGCACGTCGTGTGGCACTCCAACCCCACGCGCGACCTGGAGACGGCCGAGCTCCTGGTGCGCCGGCTCTTCAAGGGCGTGCCGCACGAGTGGTTCATCCACGAACCCGACTGCGGGGCGTGCTTCTGCGTCCAGGTGGCGTCCTACGAGGACTGAGGTGGGCACTCGCGTATTTGCGATGCAATTCAATGTCGTCATGTCTTTCCTGCCGCGCCCGACCACCCCGCCCCCGCCGCCCGTGCCCAAGGAGCCGCCCCCCGCGCCCCGGCCGGCGCGCTACCGCCCGTCGCCCGCGGAGCCGCTCGAGCCGCCCGTGCCAACCCACGAGTTTTCGGACCCATTCGAGCCCGCCAAAGAGCCGACGCCCCGCACCCGCCGCCGCTAGCCTAGTTCCAGTGGTCGACGAGCGCGGGCACGCCCGCCGCCGGCTCCTCCGGCGCGCACCACGCCGTGCCCACCACCAGCTCGGCGCGAGCAAACGTGCCGCGCTCGAGCGTGAGGTCCGACAAGACGCGCATGCACTGCTTGGACGCCGGCCTGAAGTGGGCGCACGCGGCGCACGGCGACGGGCGAGCCGCCGGCGCGGGCGCCGCCCCGATCGATCCGGAGTGAGACTTTGACATTCAATGCGCGGCTTGCTTTGCACGAATAATAAAGAGCTGCTCTTTTACTGTCGTCCTGTTGCCCTCCGGCTCGGCGCCCCGGTTGGCGCCGTACCGGAGGTACTCTTGCTGGAGCACCTGCACGTCGTACGGCTCGAGAATGGTACGCCATTGCGACTTGGAAATGGTGTCGTGGTCATCGCTGTAGCTCAGCAAGGTGACGCGCGCCACGGCGATGCACGCGGCCAGGAGCGCCGCCATCGCGGGGGCGGCGGCGGTCCTCGAGTTGAACGCGCTCTTGTGGCGCTCCTTGGGCAGGCCGGTGACGGCGTTGACGTTGCGGGGGCACTCGTTGCTAAGCAGGACGTTGTGCAAAAAGTAAAAGGCGGCGTACTCGACGGAGGCGCCGTACGGGGGGTCGAGGTAGATGAGGTCCAGCGGCTCGCGCGCCCAGTTCCTCACGAGCTCGACCGCGTCTTGTTGAAAGCACTCGACGGCGCAGGACGAGGGGTTGAAGACTGGCGGCGAGAGCTCCATGGGCGCGGTGGCCCTGCGGCCCAGCGTTTGGAAGGAGCCGACGTTCTTTCGGTCCTTCACGAACGCCTTGAAATGGCCGTACGAGTTGGCGCGCGCGCTCATTTGCACCATGATGGGCACAATGCACCAGTGGCGCACGTCCGGCGCGACGCGGAGCTCCACGTACGCCCGCCACGTGTCCGCCCGCTCCGCGTTCTCGCGCGTGAAGAAGCACCGCTCGCCCTCCTGGACGTCGTCGGAGCGCTCGGGCGCGTAGTTGTTCGCCAGGACGCCGGGCTCGAAGGCGGTCATGGCATTCATCTCCGCCAGGTGCGCCAGCACGCGGGCGCGTTGCTCCTCCGTCGGGCGCTCGAGGAAGCACCGCGCCGCCTCCCGCGCGTACGGCTCCAAGTCGTTTGTGTACAAGTGGGAGCAGTAGCCCGCGAGCATGCGCGAGACGACGGTGGAGCCGGAGAAGGCGTCCAGCGAGCGGAGGGGCCGACCAGTCTCCGCGAGCACCTGCTCCACCGCCTGGCGAATGAAGGGCAAAAGCGAGCGCTTGTTGCCGAGGTAGGTGAACATGGGTTGCATGACGTAGTCGTCGTCTGTGGCCCGCTTGGAGCCCATGATCCGCGTCGGGTCCGCGCGCGGGGGCGGGGCGCTAGGGAATGGAGTATAAAACCCACTGAAAATTTAAGTCACATGCGCCGTTTCTGGTGTCTGCTCGCCGCGTGTGCGGCGGCAGTCGCGGCGCCTACGTGCACGTGGATGTGCGACGACCCCGTGTGCGACGCCGTGTGCGCCCCCGTCTGCCAGGCGCCAGCCTGCTTTTGCCTCGACGCCGCTCAGTGTGACATCAAGCCTTCGTGCTCAGTCTCTTGCAATACCACGTACGACGGGTACGGATGCCCGAACTGCGAGACCCAGTGCGTCCCAGATCCGGCGTGCATGGGGCGGTGCGAGATCGTGTGCCCGCCAACGCAATGCGCGTGGGACTGCATCAAGCCCACCAACTGCCCTGCACCTGTGTGTGAGCTGCAGTGCGAGATGCCGTCCTGCAGTGCCAACATATCTCATGTGAAACTCCTCGCCGACGTGCTCGGCGGCCAACAGGGCGGCGGTGCGCCTGCGCCGGGGTGTGCACACAACCCGTGGGGTCAAAACAGTGTCATTGCTACAGTCGTTGTTCTTGCTGTCGTGTGCGCTATGGCTGTAGTCGCTTTGTGCGCAGTTGCTCTGCATGGGAAACCTGAAAAACGGAGACGCGGTGCGCAAAAACCGCCGACGCTGGCGGGAGTTGCTGAGTGATCGTCGACGATGGCTCCAGCCCCTCCATCGCCTACTCCTCCCCACGCGCGTTTTGGGCGCTCGCGCACTCGAGCGGGCGGTTGTGGCGGCCGTCGGCGGTTTTGTATATTTCTTTGCGGTACTTTGTAAGGTGCCTTTTCAAAAAGTTAGCATATTCTTCCGGGAAGGAATAATAGTCAGGTATTTTGTGCTCGAAAAAACATAGAGATACGCCTTTGTCTTCATGTGCCTTTTGACACAGAGTTTGTAAGTCTTTGATGTTGCCGTCCTCCTCCCGCGCGTGATCTAATATTGTGCGAGCCAATGGATATGTTTCTAGAACAAACTTTGGCTTCCACAACATCCATCGCACGTTGTTTTGCACACTCTCCAAGACGCGCCCGCGGTCTACAACGTTTTTATTGCGTATAATCGTCCGTTGTATTCTTCCCCACCCTCCCTGTGTTGCATAAGGAACCATCACAAAAATCTCAGTAGCGTCCGTCTGAATGTCCCAGGGCGTCTTTAGTTTCATAAGCGTGTTTGCCATCTGCTTTCCCGTGTAGAGGCAGTCGTCTGTCAATATGAGCGCCGCATGAGCCCCGTGCTTGCCGGCGCAGTATGGCTTGTGTTTCAGCCTGTCGTATAGAGCGGCCGCGAGCCAGTCATTCGACCTGCAGCAGCTTTCGCTCGTTCCGAGTTGTAAAGAGGACTCGATGTTGAAGCGCGTTGAGCCGAGCGCCTCATCGAGGTAGGCTGCCATGTCGTCAAACTCGGCAGATAAATCGGCATTCGTTTTAAACTCTATGTGTTTCGCCAAATCCGCCTCGCATTTTCGCCCTAGACCGCGCAGGAGCCCTTCGAGCGCCAGCACGGCGTCGGCAGCCTTGCGCGCAAATGCCTCGGAGGCGCTCGTGTCGATAGCCGGAAGAGAGTCGAACTGAGACTGCAAGAGCGAAAAAGACACTGACATAAGGTGTACGGCGACGCGTCATTAGTATTGCACCCACACTCTCTCCGCTCACGAGGCGCGCCTCTTCTTTCGCTCGGGCGCGGAAAGCCGCAAAGCGTACTTATCACGTCATTCACCAGCCTTCAAATGAGCATACTCTTTGGGGTCGGTGACGTGCGCGAAGTGAGCATGGCCGAGCCAGTGGCTGCTGACTTTCAGCGTATTGCTTTGGAGGTGGCTGATCTATACGAAGCCTTTTATCCGGAGATTGTGGATAAAAACATATCTATTCAGATGATCATCGACGGCGCGACATACGAGGTGGACATGGATGAGCTGATGAGAAAGATGCCTCATGGCACCGAATACTTGCGAGCCAGGTTTCGCCGCCACAACAGCTACAAGACAAGCGTTCCACTCGCTATACCGCTACTCGGAGGATTTGAGCTTACCACCGCAATGAACGAGAAACAACTCCACATAGTGCTGCGGTATAGGACCGGACAGGTCGTAGAACCTCGCGTGGCCAGTGTGCGCTTACACACGGTGCTGAAAAATCACACCACTGGACTAGGGCAGCTGGCACCCCCAGAACTTCCAGACCTCTTAGGCGGGTTCGAATCGTAGGGTTCACTATACAGTGAACGTCACGTCCTATCCGTGCGGACGCCTGGGCGACTTTAAGAGCGCCGTGTACTTTAGCAACACCACGTGCCACCGCGCGCCGCGCGCGGAGGGCCACGACTACTAGAGTTGCACTCACACTCTCTCCGCTCACAAGGCGCGCTTCTTCTTACGCTCGGGTGCGGGCTTCTCCTCCTCCTCTTCCTCCTCCTCCTCCTCGCCGTCGTCCTCCTCGTCCTCCTCGTCCTCGCCGGCATACTCTTCCTCCAAAAGCGCGCGGATGCGGGCGGTCATCATGTCGTCTACTATGCTCTCCGCGTCACCCGTGCGCGCGACCTCGATCTCGCTGTAGTCGACGGTAATGAGCTCCTTCTCAATAGCCTTAGGAAAGAGCTCCTCCATGCGCTCGCACGCCGCCTCCGCCGCCTCCTGCGTGGTGCACACGATGAGGACGGCGGAGCCGCCGTCCGGGCGCGAGGCTGTGGCCACGTAGACAGTCTCCGTCTCCTGGGTAGAGTACATGACCTCGTAGGCCGGGTCGAGGCTCACCAGGGACACCTTGTCGAGCATGGAGTCGGCCAAGCGCCCCACGTCAGCGAAGAAAGCCGTGCCAGCTCCCTGCACCAGCTCGGACAGGACGACGCTCGTGCCGCTGGGCGTCGAGCAGATCTCGGCGTTGGAGAACACAGGAAGCTTATCGGAGATGAAGAGGCGGCTCTCCACCGTCGAGGCGCCGGGCATGGTGCCCACGAACGCGACGCAGTGCCACCCCGGCTTGAGAAAGTCGAGCACAAAGGCGCGCTCGTAGAGCGCGGCGCCTGCCGAGTGGACGAGCTTGGAGGGCGTGGGCGCCGAGACGGCCGCCTTGGCCGCCTCGAGCGCCATGGTGCTGACCAGTTCCTGGCGCAACTGTTCGCGGCGTCAGGCGCCGGCTCCACGTCGGCAGGGCTCGATCGCGCGCGCGCACCTCTTCCATGGAGCTCGGCACCTTGGCGAGGCCGCATGAGACGAGGGGCGCGGAGGACATGCTGGCGTCCTTCGGTGGCGTGCGAGTCAGTCGTCGAAGGGTACAAGAGAGCACGGACGCACAGGAACGACAAGAGGAGCCGGAGTGTGGCACACAAAAGACCCGGGGCAGTGCCGGACACACCCCCGCCCCTCATGTCCTCCTCTCTTCAGACGGCCGGCATGGACGACTCCTCCGGCGCGCCTCGCGTCATGGACGCGCACAAAGAGGCGGCGGCGCCCGGCGCCCGCGGCGCTCGCGCGCCCCCGGCGGTGGGCGGCGAGCCGTGCGCCGCCAAGGACTGCGACAAGGTTCTCCTGGCCGGGAGCCGCGCCAAGCGATGCCTCTTGCACCTCGGCCTTAAGATGAAGGCAAACACCAAGGACTGCGCCACGTTCATGAAGAAGCACCCAGAGCTTATTGAGGAGGTGGACTACCCAGGCGCATTTGCTGGCCTGGAGGAGGTGCTGGCCCACGCCATCACGCCGAGCGTCATGGAGGCTTGGGTGAGCCTCGAAAGTGAGCGCACCCGTGCGGCGAAAAAAGCGCGTACGGAGCGCGTGGCGGCGGAGTCGGCCCGCGCCGCGACCGAGGCGGCGCTCGCCGCGACCGAGGCGGCACTCGCCGCGACTGAGACGGCACATACCCTTGCCCTTGCGGAGGCGCGCTCCGAGGCGGCGCGTGAAGTCGCCGCGGCGCGCGAGGCGGCGCACGCCGAGTCGACGGCGCTCGCCGGGGCTCTCGCCGAGTCGTCGGCGCTCGCCGGGGCTCTCGCCAGAAGCGTCTCGGCCGCCGAGTCACGCGTCGTCGCGGCCGAGGCGCTCCTGGCGAGCATCACCGGCAAGCTCAAGGACATTACAAGCTCCGTCACTTGTGCGGAGCAGTAAGGCGGCGCACTACGGCGCCTCTCCGCGCGCGAGCCGAAACACCGCCGCCCAAAACACGGCCGAGGCGGCGAGCACGCACGCGTGCCACACCGCGGTGGCGCCCTTGTAATTGGCCATGTACCCAAAGACGATTGCGAAAATCATAAGCGTTATTGCGGACGCAATGTAGGGATACGTGTTTGGAAGCGCATGCCAAAAAGGCAAAAAGAGCGGGGCTATGCCAAGAAAGAGGTATATGCCGAGCGCCAGCTGTTCGCTGGCGCGCCCCATAACCAGTTTCAACGCGGCGCCGGTGCCGCACAGCGCCCACAATGCAATGAGTTCCCACCCAGCGACGCTCAGAGCGGTGTACACCCCACCAATGTACAGGAATATGGCGACGTGGTCGACGACCCGGAAGCCTTCTGGCATGACGCGGAGGCCAACGCCTAGAATGTTGAAAGCAAACGAAGAGCAAACCGTTGCCAGACTGCAAGCCGAATAAATGCAATACCTCCAGTCCGTGTTCTCAGCGAGGAGAATGACGACGGAGGTTGCCGTCCACGCCACGCCCAAGGCGTGAATGCACCCGTCTGCTTGAATTTCCCAGTCTTCATACAATGGAAACCCAAGGTTGTCTATGCGCGGCACCCCGAGCCATTCAAACTGAGCCCAAACGGGCTTGGTGACATCCTCCCCCCGCGGCCGGCCTGGCGAGGGCGACAAGTTGATGTCGATGGTCAGTTTCTTAGACATGACAGAAAATGGAATGTGCGCTAATAGACTTTCTATCTCGAAGGCCAGCGCTGCCTATGACCCGCCCGCTTGTGCCAAGGCACTTGGTGTAACGCATACTCACGAAGAGGCGGTGGAGTTACATACACAAGTGACCCGGGTATTGATGTGACGAGGCGTTACACGATGATACTGGTCGTTACATGTACCATGGTACAGTGTACCATGGTACATGTACCATGTCTGAC
>Ga0136644_10000542_pt1 | contig 30156 bp, 30 predicted proteins | sample C_130820_EF_Meta_FD_94780 | JGI IMG/M metagenome (GOLD analysis project Ga0136644, IMG submission 94780) | Freshwater microbial communities from Lake Croche, Canada to study carbon cycling - C_130820_EF_MetaG (v2) (version 2) | ecosystem: Environmental > Aquatic > Freshwater > Lake | place...
CCGAGTTGAGCACCAATCTCGGCAAAAGGGATGTTGCACGATAACCGCAACGCGGTTGCAATAGTGACAACTTTCCCAGGGCCGCACGTGCCGCCGCTCCAATTTTCGATGTGTGAATCGCTGAGCGGCAGTTTCAGTTGTGCCGGATTGGGGAAGGTGGACCGTTCCGTCATCATCCCCGAATCGAGAGCCGCCGCCGCAACAACGAGTTTGAAAACAGAACCAGGGTGATACAAATCGCCGGCGATTGCTCGGTTGATGAGGGGCGTTCCACTCGAGCTGTTCAGGCTGTGGTACTTGTCGGCAACGGCGTTGGTGTCGTGGGACGCGAGGTCGTTGGGGTCGAACGACGGCGTACTGACAAGTGCCAAGATGCGACCCGTCGAGGGCTCGATGGCAATTGCTGCCCCGGTCAGATTCCCGAGGGCGTCACGCGCGGCTTGTTGAATTGCGGCGTTGATCGTCAACTTGATCGATGCGCCGCGAGGGTCAGTTCCCGACACGAGCGACATGACCTGGTCGAAGAATTGCGAATTGGACTGCCCGCTGAGCTTGTCGTTCATCGCAAACTCGAGCCCACTGATTCCCTGATTGATTGTGTAATACCCCGTAATCGGAGCGTAAAGTCCGCCTCCGTTATACGTGCGCTGATACCGATAGACGTCATCCGATGGAACGGACTCCGCTATTTGGGTTGACCCGACGAGAATCGATCCTCGCTCGGTCGCATACGAGTCGTAGAGTGTGCGAACATTTCGCGGGTCGACGCGAAGGCTGTCGGCCTGGAAAACCTGAATGATCGTGGTTGACACGAAGAGCGCACCGAACAGAACGCCGATTCCGATGCTGACGCGGCCAAGTTCCTTGATCACGAGGCCACCTCATCACGCTGGTGACGAACGGTGTCGCTCAGTCGCAATAACAGGGCAACGATGATCCAGTTTGCGACGAGTGATGAGCCTCCCGCGGCGAGGAATGGTGTCGTCAACCCCGTCACCGGAATCACTCGGGTGACTCCGCCGATGACAATGAAGACTTGAAGGGCGATAACAAAGGTGAGACCGACCGCGAGCAGCCGACCGAAATCGTCGGATCCATTTATTCCAATCCGAATCCCGCGAGCAACGAACAGCATGTAGAGGGAGAGAATCGCGAACACTCCGACGAGTCCGAGTTCCTCACCGAGGCTCGCGACGATGTAATCCGATTCGGCGAGGGGAACGATTCCGGGGTGCCCCGCGCCCAAGCCCGTGCCGATGATGCCGCCGGATGCAAACCCGAAGATTCCTTGCACCAGTTGGTAGGACCCTCCGATGGCCTCGTAGTTTGCCTGATTGAACGAGTCGAGCCACGCCGAGAAACGCCCATGGACATAGGTCAGAAACTGGCTCGCCACAAGCGCACCGGTGGCGAAGAGTCCCCCTCCGACAACGAACCAGATAGCACGACCGGTCGCGACATACATCAGGACGAGGAACAGCCCGAAATACAACAGTGAGGTCCCGAGGTCGCGTTGGAAGATGAGCACGACCATCGCCAGAGCCCAAACGATGACGATCGGTCCGAGGTCTTTGATTCGCGGCCACGTCACGCCAAACATGCGCTTACCGACAACCGACAGCGAATCACGCGCAGTCACGAGATAACCCGCAAAGAATAACGCGAGGGCAATCTTGCCGATTTCACCGGGTTGGAATGAGACAAACCCCAGGTCAACCCAGAGTCGTGCCCCGTTAATCGTGACGCCGATGAAGGGCACAAGCGGAAGCATCAACAGGATGACACCGATCAGCATCCAGACGTACCGGTATCGCTGAAGAACCCGGTGGTTTCGAACTGTCACGATCACCGCAATTGCAACGACCGTGGCGATTGCGGTCCACACCATTTGGCGTGTGGCGTTCGCCTGCCACCCCGTCAAACCGGCGGAGATGTCGAGTCGGTGAATCATCACAATCCCGAGACCGTTCAGCAGCGTCACAATCGGGAGGATGAGTGGGTCGGCGTCGCGTGCGACAAAGCGTTGTGCGACGTGCATCGCGAGGACGATCGCGCCCAACCCAAGCGTCAGTCCGATGATGGGCGGATTGAGTTTTCCCGTCGTTCCCAGATCCACCAGTGCGAGGGCTGCGGATGTCACGATCATCGCGAAAACGATGAGGGTCGCCTCCAGATTTCGAAGTTTCGTCGGCACCTTGAGGCGCAACATGAGTTGCTCCGTGATTGTCGAACTCTCGACGCTATTGGGACTGAGAGCCATTCCCAATCCTTTCGACGACGAGTTCTGCTTGTTTGAGGCTCAAGACGGGGATCGTTCGTTCAACTGATGTGCGCACGAATTGCGACAGGGTGTTGAGGGGAATCCCCGTGTCTCGAACCACCGTGTGCAGCGGTATGGAGCCGAAATCGGCGTTGACACCGCGATACACGACGACACTGTCCGCGTCCGAACCAACGTAATACTGCGATTGCGTCCAGACGTAGCCGTAAATTCCCGCGAAAATGAGCACGGCGAGAGTGCTCGAAAGGTAGACCGTCCACCTAATTCGCCTCTTGGCCGCGCGCCTCTTGTCCTCGGCAATGAGGGTGTCGAGATAGTCAGCGGTCTCGAAGGTTTCTTCGTGGGCACGTGATCTCGGAGAGAAGATTGACCGCGCCGTGACGGCGGGGAGGCTTTTTGTCACCGCATCGAACATAAGGGGCTGCGCCGCCGCCCCAACCAAGACCGGTTTAGACGCCGCACTCATTTCGGTTTCGTTGACCCCGGCAATGACGACGGTGACATTGTCGGGCGCGCCGCGCTCAAGAGCCAAATCGATGAGCTTTTTTGCCGCTTTGGCCGCGTCGGGTATGTCGGCCATGACCTCGCCAATGAGGTGTTCGGGGACAAATCCACACAAACCATCGGAACACAACAACCAGCGGTCCCCGGGCTCGGTGTCCAGGATTGCGGTATCAATCTCGACACTGCCCGCAACGTCACCGAGGACACGCATGAGTACATTCCGTCGCGGATGAACCATCGCCTCCTCGGCGGTGATGCGGCCGGTCTCAACCAGTTTCTGCACAAACGTGTGGTCGGTTGTGATCTGTTTCAGGATGCCTTTCCTGAACCGATAGATACGTGAATCGCCGATGTGCGCGATGACGACCTGACTATTGTGACGGAGAAGTGCGCTGACGGTCGTGCCCATTCCCCCGAGATCAGGGTGCTCTCGCACCGCCTCGATGAGTTCGGTCGCGCTGTTCGTTACGCCACTGAGGAGTCGTTCTTGTGCAACCTCAATCGATTCAAAACGTTCATCGGCTAACGCGGTGATGGTCTGCGTCGCCAAAGAACTGGCAACGTCACCGCCCGCGTGGCCGCCCATCCCGTCGGCAACGAGAAAGAGATGCGTTCCGGCGTAACCGGAATCCTGATTACTCGAGCGAACTCGCCCGATATGGCTGCTCGCAACAGACAGGACCCGCGCGTCCACCTATGGCCTCAGTTCGAAGATCGTCGAACCGACCGAGACCGGTGTGAACGGCGCCACGGGGGTGGGAACGCTCACACGTTGATTGTCGACAAACGTCCCGTTTGTCGACCCGAGGTCTTGAATGACCCAGTCACCGTTCCACAATTGCAATCGAGCATGGTTCGTCGATGTGTACTCGTCACGAATGACGAGCCCTGACTGTGCGCTTCGACCGATCGTGAGGTGGTCCGCATCGAGGGGAATCTCGAGACCTTCGCGAGCTCCCGCAATAATGATCAATTTCTGCGCAGGCCGTGAGGGTGACGGGGTTTCTGCGGGCGGAAGAAAAGGTGATGATTCGGCACCGGGGTTGTGAGTGATGTCACCCTGTTGGCGGTCACGGCGGCGAACATAATGTCCGAAAAGGTCACTTCGAAGTGCGAAAACAAGTGCAAACACGAAGACCCACAACAGTGCGAGAAAACCGAAACGTAGGACGAAGAGGGTTAACTCGCTCATGCGGCGACTCCAGGCACAATGCGGAACACAATCGACGTTCCACCGATTTGGATGACGTCGCCCTGCTCGAGGGGCGAAGAGGTGACGCGAGCCCCGTTGAGCTTCGTTCCGTTTGTTGATTGAAGATCTTCGAGTCCGGCGATTTTCCCGCTCCACAGGATGCGCGCGTGGTGACGCGACGCACCGCCGTCACTGAGGATGACGGTGGCGGTTGATCCTCGACCGATGATGATTTCGGGCCCGGTGAGGTGGATGGTTTCACCGTTGATCTCGAGCGCGGGATGCCATTCAGACACTGCGTCGAGCGCTTGAGAGGCGACCTTGATGACACCTCGTGCAATGTCCGAGGCGGCAACGAGCGTGATGGACACCGGGGCTGTGAAGCTATACCGCTGCCGAGTCGCGTAGGCGCGAACCGCGTCGGTTAATTCACCGATGAGGACGGTCCCGTGCGCGTTTAGTGGCTCGAAATCCTCCGAGTTCAGCCCGACCGTATAGGCGTGTGGAGCAAGGATTCGATCCCGCTGAACGACGACCGCATGTGAATCTATTTCGCGCTTGAGTGCTGCAATGATTTCGATTGGCTGCACACCGCCCCGAAAGGACTTTGCGAACGCGCCGCTGACGAGTCGCTCAAGACCACGTTCAACGTTGTCAAGTAAGCCCACGATTTCCCCCTGCACGGTCGCCCCAATTCTAACCGTGACCTCACCGCCGACACCGCACCTCGCGAGAAAGCGACGACCGCACCGTGATAGCCTTGACGGGCACGTCCACGGATGCGCGCAAGTGGCGGAATGGCAGACGCGCTGGCTTCAGGTGCCAGTGCCCGTAAGGGCGTAGGGGTTCAAGTCCCCTCTTGCGCACCACAGAGCAACGTTCCTTCGAGAACCCGGAATATTGACGCGTCTATGACCGTTGATAACCAGTGGTGAGAGGATAACCACATGAGCACAACAGATTTCGGTGTGACCGGACTGACCTGTAATCACTGCGTGATGACCGTGAGCCGTGCAGCGGCACTCGTGCCGGGAGTGACAGGCGTTTCCATTGATCTCGTGGCGAACGGACAGTCAACCCTGCATGTCGAGAGCGATTCGGCGGTTGACGCGGTCGCCCTCGAACAGGCAATCGACGCCGCTGGCTACGAACTCGTTCACTGATGGCCACGACACACGTCGACCTCGCACTCGAGGGAATGACGTGTGCCACCTGCGCTGGGCGAATCGAAGGTGCGCTGGCGACTGTGCCCGGCGTTACCGCCACCGTCAACTTTGCGACCGAGCGCGCATCCGTGGACGTCGACGGTGAAACCGACTCGTCGGCACTCATTTCGGCGGTCGTAAAGGTCGGCTACGGGGCTCGTGTCATTGATCGCGATGTGCGTGACACTGAACCACCCGTTGACCCCGTCCTGACCGCTCGAGTGGCACTGTCTCTCGTGTTGACGGTTCCCGTGCTGCTCGTGTCGATGATTCCCGCGCTCCAATTCGACGGGTATCAGTGGGTCGCCGCGGCGCTCGCAACCCCTGTCGTGTCATGGGCCGCGTGGCCCTTTCATCGCGCCGCCATTCGAAACGCCCGACACGGCGCAACCACCATGGATACCCTCGTCTCTCTGGGCGTGATTGTTGCCTACGCATGGTCTGTGTACGCGCTGTTATTCACCATGGCGGGAACAATCGGAATGCGTATGGAAATGCCCATCTTCGGATACGCGCCCGACGCGTTGTATTTTGAGTCCGCCGCGGCGGTGACCGCCTTCGTTCTACTCGGCAGGTGGTTGGAAGCCCGGTCAAAACGTTCGGCGAAACAATCGCTCACTGCGCTTCTCAACACCGCGGCACAACAGGCAATCCTGTTAGTCGACGGACGGGAAGTGTCGGTTCCGGCTGGTGCAATTCACACGGGCGACCAATTTGTCGTTCTACCCGGCGCAATTGTGCCAACCGATGGCCGCATCATCGATGGACAATCGGCGATTGACGCCAGCGCAGTGACGGGCGAAAGCGTTCCCGTAACGGTTGGAGTGGGCTCTCCACTCATCGGAGGAACCGTCAACGCTGGTGGGCGACTCGTTGTCGAGGCCACTGCCGTCGGCTCCGCGACCCAACTGGCTCGTTTGACGCGAATGGTCGAGGAGGCACAGGCGGGTAAAGCTCCGGTCCAAAAACTCGTCGACCGCATCTCGGCAGTTTTCGTTCCGCTCGTCATCGTCCTTGCCGTGGTGGGCGGTGTGGCGTGGTTCGCGCTCACAGCCGACGCGACGCGCGCGGTGTCGATTGCGGTCGCAACGCTCGTTGTCGCCTGTCCGTGCGCGTTGGGGCTGGCGACTCCCATGGCGCTACTAGTCGGTTCGGGACGCGGAGCGCGGAGCGGGATCATCATCCGCGGAACCGATGTGCTCGAGAGCACGCGCCGGGTGACAACAATCATCGTGGATAAAACGGGCACCCTGACGAGTGGCCAACCGACGGTTGCTGGCGTGGCCGGTGATGGAATGTCCGACGACCGCGTTGTGGCCGATTTGGCGAGTGTCGAGATGGGAACCAATCACCCACTGGCGCGTGCCGTCGTCGCGAACGCGACGAGTCGCGGAGTGATGGGCGAGGTCGCTCGAGACGTCACCGTCGAGCCTGGCCGTGGGGTGTCCGGAATCGTTGGGTCGACCACTGTTCGCGCTGGTTCATTGGACTGGTTCACTGAAACGTCGACAACAATCCCAACGGGTCTTGCAGACACCGCGAAGGACTGGGCATCCGCGGGAATGTCGATTGTCGCGCTCGCGCATGGCGATCGTGTCGTCGGACTCGTCGCCGTGCGCGATGTCACAAAGCCGAGCGCCGTGGAGGCCGTCAAGGCGCTGTCGGCGCTGGGAATCCACACCATCATGGCATCGGGGGATTCCCCCGAGGTCGTGGCCCGCGTCGCCGAGGAAACCGAAATCGACGAGGCCTATGGCTCGATGTCTCCCGCGGACAAGCGGGACCTCGTTGTGCGTCTTCAACGTCAGGGCGAGGTCGTCGCTATGGTCGGTGACGGAATCAATGATGCGGCAGCCCTCGCACAGGCCGACCTCGGAATCGCAATGGGGCACGGCACGGATGTCGCAATCGAAACGAGCGACATCGTGCTGGTATCAATGGACCTTCGCCGGGTAGCCGATTCGATTCGACTCTCCCGAGCAACGCTTGGAACCATTCGCGGAAACCTCGTATGGGCCTTCGGCTACAACGCGCTTGCAATCCCGATCGCGCTCGCGGGAATCATGGGTCCTGCCGTTGCGGGGCTCGCGATGGCATTGTCGTCCGTATTCGTTGTTCTGAACTCGGCACGTTTGACCAGATTCCGGATGTCTTAGACCACAAGTGCCATGCGCAGGTCGGCTGGAGTCCCGACGTTTTTCGTTGCGGCGGCGAGTTCTGCGGGCGTCCCGTAACCCCAGGCGACGAGAATCGACTCCACACCGTGTGCGGCGGCACCATCGACGTCATGGATTCGGTCGCCCACGAGAACGGCGCGAGAGACATCAGCGCCAGCCTCGTCAAGGCTATCTAGTGCGAAACGGACGACGTCCGCTTTTTCGGAACGGGTGTCATCATCCGACGCGGTTGCGAGGACATCGAACTCATCGGCAATGTCGAAATGGTTTAACACCATTCGGACCCCAGTTTCTGCTTTGGATGTTGCAAGCCCGACCGGAATACCAGCGGCACGAACCGCCCGCACTACGTCCATCACACCGGGAAACAATTCGGCGTTGATTGCCCCACCCGCAGCGTATTCGGCGCGATAGATCGCGATCGCCCGTTCGAGCTCGTCTCCGGACAGACCGACAATGTCGCTAAACGTTGCGGCAAGAGGTGGACCCAAGAATGGGCGCATCACTTCGCGGCTCGGAGCGTCGCGGTGCAGCATGCGAAACGTGTGCTCGAAGCAGTGAAAAATCCCCGGCGCGGAATCCACGATCGTCCCATCGAGATCAAAGAGCACAGCGGTGTACGTCATCAAAACAACCTGTCGTGGTCGGTCTCGCCACCGCGCAATTCCTCGAGGTCGAGGATGACACAGCGGATGCCTCGGTCCTCGGCGAGGGTTCGGGCCTGAGGCTTGATTTCTTGAGCGGCAAAGATTCCGGAAACCGGCGAAATTGTTGGGTCCCGATTGAGGAGTTCCAAGTACCGAGTTAATTGTTCAACACCATCAATGTCGCCTCGGCGTTTGATTTCGATTGCGACAACGGCATTTTCGGCATCACGCGCGAGGATGTCAACGGGGCCGATGGCGGTGGGGTATTCGCGGCGAATGAGAGAGAATCCTTCGCCGTACACGTCGATCTGCGCGGCTGAAAGGCGCTGTAGGTCCGATTCGACACCATCTTTGATGAGACCGGGGTCGTCACCGAGTTCGTGGGTCGAATCGTGATGAATCTCGAGAACCGAAATGACAAGCATGTCCGCGGTCTTCGTGTTCGTCACTCGCCACAGCTCCACGACACCCGCGGCTTTCAGGTCGTCATCGGGTTCACTGAAATCGATGACGCACGGCGGGCTCATCCAGTTGAGCGGTTTGTACGAGCCTCCGTCGGAATGAATGAGCACACTTCCGTCACCCTTAATCATGATCGTCCGCATCGCACGCGGAAGGTGCGCGGTGAGCCGACCGGCGTAGTCCACCGAACACGTTGCAACGACCAATCTCACATCTTCAGCCTATGGGCGTAATCTGGCGTGGTGGTTTCGCTCAGGGGGAGCCCGACATTCACGAGGGGCTAGTGAACATGACGTCTGGAATTGAAATCGGTGAGCGCGACGAGGCGATTCGTCCCGCCGACGACCTCTACCGCCACATGAACGAGAACTGGATAGCGCGCACTCCCATTCCGGCGGACCGCGCGCGCTACGGATCGTTCCACATCCTTGCGGAAGAGGCAGAGAAGGCTGTTCGTGAGATTGTCGAGGAATGCCAGTCCGCCCCCGCGGGAACGGAAGCCCGCAAGGTCGGGGACCTGTACACCAGTTTCATGGATGTCGACGCGGTGAACGCACTGGGCAGTTCGCCACTCGCACCGCTACTCGGTCAAATCGATAGCGTGACGACTCTTGCCGGTTTCATGTCGACTCTCGGTGCCTTGGAACGCGACGGAATCGGATCCTTCGTGTCAGTGTGGGTCGACAATGACCCCGGAGACCCCGAGCGATATTTGGTCTTCCTCGAACAGAGCGGCATCGGACTTCCGGACGAGTCGTATTTCCGCGAGGAGACGTTTGCCTCGGTTCGCACGGCGTATCGAGCGCACCTTGAACGCATGTTTGCCATCGCTGGCTTCACCGACGCGACTCAACGCGCAGAGCGCGTTTATGCCCTTGAGGAACGCTTCGCGTCATGCCATTGGGACAATGTCAAGACGCGCGATACTCACGCGACCTACAACCTTGTTGGCTGGGACGAATTCGCCACCGAACTCGGGCCCGTCGCGGCGCCATGGCGTGACGCCCTGGGCGTAGACGACAGGGTGTTTGCCGAGGTTGTGGTCCGCGAACCGTCATTCATCGAGGGTGCTCGCGCGATCCTAGAATCCGCCGACCTCGATTCGCTGAACGACTGGTTGCGCTGGCAGGTCATTCACGGTCTCGCACCATATTTGTCCGCGGAATTCGTTGACGAGAACTTCGCGTTCTACGGAACTACTCTTTCGGGAACCCCCCAGATCCGTGATCGCTGGAAGCGTGCCGTCAGCTTCGTCGAAGGCGGACTCGGCGAAGCGGTCGGCAAACTCTATGTCGAGCGCCACTTCCCGCCCGCCGCGAAGAGCCAGATGGACATTCTCATCTCGAACCTCATCGAGGCATACCGGCGGTCGATTTCGAACCTGGACTGGATGAGCGACGAGACAAAGACGCGAGCGCTCGAGAAGCTCGATAAGTTCACCCCCAAGATCGGATATCCCGTCCGCTGGCGCGACTATTCGTCAGTTCAGGTCGCGGCCGATGATCTCGTTGGGAATGTCATCGCGATCGCCCGCTTCGACTTCGAACGGGAACTTGCGAAAATCGGCAAGCCGCTCGACCGTGATGAATGGTTAATGCTTCCACAAACCGTCAACGCCTATTACAACCCCGGATTTAACGAAATCGTCTTCCCCGCGGCCATCCTTCAGTACCCGTTCTTTGTCGCGGAACGGGATGCAGCGGCCAACTATGGGGCAATCGGAGCCGTCATTGGACACGAGCTTGGACATGGCTTCGACGACCAAGGAAGCGAATTCGACGGTGACGGGCGTCTCGCGAACTGGTGGAGCGACGAGGATCGCGAGCGGTTCACCGAACGAACCCGCGCCCTCATCGATCAGTACAACGCGCTCGAACCGAGCGCCCTGCCGGGGCACCACGTCAACGGTGAATTGACCATTGGCGAGAACATCGGCGACCTCGGCGGACTCAGCATCGCGTGGAAGGCCTACCTGTTGTCGCTCGAGGGCCAGGAACCCGCCGTCATCGACGGGATGACCGGCGCCGAGAGATTCTTCCTCTCGTGGGCACAAGCGTGGCGTCAATCCTCGCGTGACGAGGAGGCCCTTCGATTGCTCGCGATTGATCCGCATTCGCCGCCCGAGTTCCGGTGCAATCAAATCGTGCGCAATCTCGATGTCTTCTACGAAACGTTTGATGTGACCGATGGCGATCCGATGTGGCTGAATCCCGCGGACCGCGTCACGATTTGGTAACTCCTTGCTCACAGACCGCTGAAATCGCATCGCGCGGTTTTTGCCACCGTCAATCGGCGTTAGGCTATGTACGCTCATAGGCATACAAGGAGGGCACAACAATGCGCGGAAGAATTCTCTTCGTCGTTGGTCTCGGTATTGGGTACGTTTTTGGCACTCGTGCGGGTCGCGCACGCTACAACCAGATGAAGAACGCTGCTCTCAAGGTATGGAATGACCCTCGAGTTCAAGAGCAGGTCACGGCAGCGACTGAGTTTGTTAAAGAAAATGCCCCAGAGGTCGCCGCGGCAGTGACGGAAAACGTTAAGAAGATTGCTCAGCGAGTCGAAGCGGCGCGTTCGGCGACGTCTCCTGTAACCCCCGCAACCCCGGCAACGAAGCCGGCGGCCAAGAAGACGTCAGCGAAGACGACCACCACTCCAGCCTCTGCCGCGAAGAAGTAATCGCTCATGGCGAAGGACGCGTCAACACGCGGTTTCTTTCGGCTCATTGCCGATTTACCTCGTGAACTGAGCGATTTAGTTCGCGCCGAGATTCGGTTGCTTCAGTCCGAGTTTGCGAGCAAATTGCGGTCGGCCGGAATTGGCATCGGCTGGGTGACGCTAGGCATGACGATGTTGTCGTTGTTCTTCACCATGCTCGTGGTTGCCCTCATCCTGTTTCTTGCCGTCATCATGCCAGCCTGGGCCGCGGCGCTGGTCGTTGCTGGAACGGTCCTCATTTCGGGAGTGGTGTTTATCGTGATCGGCGTTGCCTCGATCCGCAAGGGATTTACCCCCTTTGAATCGGTCGATCAGATTGCGGCCGATTTCAAGAATCTCGGGAAGGGCACACCACGTGGCAAGTGAGCGACAGAAGATCGCCGCCGACATTGAGGCGCGACGAGCACAGTTCCAGAAGTCGGTGTCAGAGCTTGAACACAAGTTGGATTTCGACGCGCAACGAGCGATTCTGAGCGAACGCGTCGCCGGTTCGTATCAGGCGAACCCGGTCCCGTGGTGGATCGGCGCAGGAATCCTCGGTGTTGTTGTCGTCAGCACGATCGCGTGGGCGGTATTTAGCGATGACTGATTTTGCGATTCGCGAGGTTACCCCGACGGCGAGCATTCCCGTTATTCGGCGACTCGGCGACCAAAACGTTCTGATTCCCCGAGGCGGACAGTTTGCCGAGGACATCACCAATCGCTTGACGATCCTCGGAGCCAAAGCGGTCGTCGCCCCCGTCATCAACTTCGCCGCCGCCGACGACACCGTCACGTTGCAGGCTCACTTCGACTCGCTGTCTGCGGGAAGATTCGATTGGATTGTGCTGACGAGTGCAACAACGGTAGACGTGCTTCAACACCAAAAAATAGAAATTCCTGAATCCACACGGGTCGCGGCTATCGGCGAAACAACGGCGCAAGCCCTGACATTTGCCAACATTCGCGTCGATTTTGTTCCGCCAACCGACAATTCACCACGGGGATTCCTCAATGCGCTTCCCGACGGATTCGTCGACGCCACGGTGCTCGTCCCTCATTCGGAAACATCAGAGCCAACGCTGGCCGCGGGATTCGAGGAACGCGGAATCAAGGCTGCATTTGTGTCGGCGTATCGAACCGTGGGCGTTCCTATTCCGCGGGACGTTGTGCAGCGCGTCCATTCGGGTGATATCACCGCAATCTTGGTGAGTTCAGGCAGTGTCGCTCGACAGCTCGCTGATCAACTCAGCCCGCTACCCGAAACCACCGCCGTTATCTGTATCGGACCGCGAACGGCGTTCGATGCACAACAGGCCGGGCTCGTTGTGTCGCACACCGCTTCCGAGCGAAGCAACGAGGCGCTCATCGACGCGCTCTTGGAATTCCGTAACGCTTAGCCGAACAGCAGGGCGGCTTCTTCCCAGCGCTCGTGAGGCACGGTTTTGAGTTGCCCGAGTGCGGACTCAAAGGACGTCGTCACGATGTCCGTTCCACGAAGCGCAACGAGGCGACCCCAGTCGCCCTCGGAAATGACCCGAACGGCGTTCATCCCGAATCGGGTCGCGAGAACGCGGTCGAAAGCTGACGGCGTTCCGCCTCGCTGAATGTGGCCGAGCGTAGTTGCACGTGTTTCAATTCCCGTCGCCTGCTCGATCAGGGGAGCGAGTTTTTCGCCAATGCCGCCAAGTCGCGGCCTGCCAAATGCATCGAGCCCGCGCTCGGAGTGTGCGTCGTCCATCGTGTCGAGCAGGAAGCCTTCGGCAACACAAACGAGCGGCGCCCGCCCGCGCTCGTAAGCCGATCTGACCCACCCGACAATTTCCTCGAGTGATGTCTTGCGTTCAGGGATCAGGATCGCGTGAGCACCGGCCGCCATTCCAGAGTGAAGTGCGATCCATCCGACATGCCGACCCATGACCTCGGCGACCATGCAGCGATGGTGAGAGTCGCCGGTCGTTCGGAGTCGGTCCATCGAATCCGTCGCGATGTTGACGGCAGTATCGAACCCGAAGGTGTAGTCCGTGGCGGAAAGGTCGTTATCAACGGTCTTGGGTATCCCGACAATCTTGATTCCCGCTGCGGAAAGGCGATTGGCCGCGGCGAGAGTCCCCTCGCCCCCAATGACCAGGAGCCCGTCCATCTCGGCTTCCGCCATGACGGTCGTGATCCGGTCGATACCGCCGTTCCCGTCAAACGGATTAGTGCGAGATGACCCCAGGATCGTGCCGCCCATTTTGCCAATTCCTTTGACGTCGGCGCGTTCGAGTCGCTGAAAATCCGCGTCAACGAGCCCACGCCAACCGTCCCGAATACCGATGAAGGACATTCCGTACTGCCGTTCTCCATTGAGAACGGCACCGCGGATGACGGCATTGAGGCCGGGAGCATCTCCACCGGAGGTCAGGACACCAATTCGCATGGCTCTATTCTCGCGTCAGGACCGCCCACACGGGACCATGTCCGAACATTTTTAGAGGATACGTCGGTGTACAAGCCGCGACAACATGATCGACGACCGCGTGTGATCGACGTTGGGTGCGTTGCGAACTTTTTCGAGAGCAGCCTCGAGCGCGGGAATTGACGAGGCGCGCATGTGCACAATCGCGTCAGCTTGCCCCGACACCGTTCCCGCATAGACGACCTCGGGAACCGAATTGAGCAGCTTACGAAGATCGTCGGGTGACACCGTTCCCCGACAGTACAACTCGACATAGGCCTCGACACCGATTCCCTCGGCGGCGGGATCGACATTGACCGTGAACCCGCGGATTGCACCGGAATCCACCAATCGGTCAACCCGGCGCTTGACGGCGCTCGCAGAAAGCCCGACGACGTCACCGATTTCGGCGTACCCCGCTCGTGCATTGTCACGGAGTTGGTCAATAATTCGCTGGTCGGTTGCGTCCACGGCACAACTATAGGTGATTTCACGCGTCCGAGGGCGACCAAACGTCGTTTGAGTGCGCTACGGCCCGCGTTGGGTGAGGGTAATCAGTTGCGTCGCCGTGTCCGGCGATTCACTGTCGGCTCGCGTGAACGCAGAGCGGAACGTGTCCATCGTCGAAATATTGTGCTTACTGCGCATCCACACCAACGCGATGATGGCGGCGACTAATCCACCCAGTGCAGCGAGCCCGATTGCCCACCGAGGGCCGAACGTATTGGAAACCCAGCCCGCGAGAGGCGAGCCGATCGGGGTCCCACCGATCAGTAGCGTCGAGAAAATCGCCATTACCCGACCGCGATACATCTCGTCCGTCGTTGTCTGGATATAGCCGTTCGTCGTTGCAACCATCAGGACAGCGCCAAAACCGAGGATGGGATAGAGGACGACAAAGATTGTGACGGTCGGCGCCAGCGCGGCCGCGACACCTCCAACAGCGATGACACCGGCGGCTACCGTGATGACCGAGAGTCGTGGCCGAGAACTTCGTGCCACGAGAAGCGCCCCGCCGAGTGACCCCACCGCCAACGCCGACATGATAAACCCGTAGTCGTGTGCGCCAAGCCCGAATTCGACGACGGCCATGGTGCTCGCGAAAATTCCGAAGTTGAACACGAGCGCTCCAACGATGAGCAACATCAAAAGCACGACGAGGAGGTCTTTGCGTGAAACCAGATACGCCATCCCGGCCTGAAATTGTCCGCTTTCACGCGGCGCTTTGAAGACGGTGTGCAATTCACTTCGACGAAGGGACGCAATCGCCACCCCTGCGGAACCCAGGCTGATTCCCGCAATCAGCAACGTCCATCCCGAACCGATGCTCGAAATCCCGATCCCCGCGAGTGCGGGCCCGATGAGCCGTGACGTGTTGAACATTGTGGAATGTAACCCAATGGCGTTGGAGACATTGTTTTGTGAGACCAGTTCATTGACGACGATGTGTCGCGCGGGTGCTTCTACCGCTTGAACGATTCCGAGACCGAGCGCGAGCGCATAGACAAGGAAAAGGTTGGCGACCCCCGTTAGCACGGCGACCCCCAGCACGATTCCGAAAATGGTTTCGAGGACGGTCGCCCAGAAGATGAGCGTCCGGCCATGGAACCGGTCAACGAGCGGCCCGACGAATGGCCCCAGAAGAAGGATTGGTCCGAACTGCAGCGAGAGGCTGAACCCTAGAGCCACCGCATCGTTGTTCGTGAGTTCCGTCAGAACGAGCCAGTCCTGCGCTGCTCGCTGAGCCCAGCCGCCGATGTTTGCGAGAAGCGCACCAATCATCCAGATTCTAAAATTCCGTACCTTGAGCGCGCGGAACATGGACGGCCGTGGTGTCGCTGATTTAGATTTTCGACGTTCCGCCATATCTCTCATCCTAGGCAGGCAAAATGCGCACATCGACCTGCACCTACAATGGTGCGCATGGCGACCGTCAAAGGAATTACCGCGTGAAGGGTGAATACAAGGTTCCCGGCGGCAAGCTCATCGTTGTCGAAGCGGACGAGCGTGACGGCAAACTGGTCGACGTTTCGGTGTCGGGAGATTTTTTCCTCGAGCCAGACGACGCCTTGGAGGCGATGACGGCCGCCCTCGAGGGTCTTCCGGTTTCGTCCAATGCCGCCGAGATTGCCCGACGAGTTCGCGACGCTCTTCCCGACGATGTTGTCATGCTCGGGGTTCACCCCGAAGCGGTCGCGACGGCTGTGCGCCGCGCCATCGCCCGCGCCCAATCATTTGCCGACTACGACTGGGAATATCTGGGTCCGGAACCGCTGTCGGCGGCCGAGCACATGGCGCTCGACCAAGTCCTCACCGAAGAGGTTGGTGCGGGGCGCCGCGGACCGACACTTCGAATTTGGGAATGGAACGAAAAAGCCGTCATCATCGGGTCATTTCAATCGCTGCGAAACGAGGTCGATTCTGACGCGGCTGCCGAGCGCGGGGTTGGGATCTTTCGTCGCGTCAGCGGTGGTGGAGCCATGTTCATCGAGCCGGGTAACACCATCACCTATTCAATTTATGCACCGACCGAACTGGTCGACGGAATGTCCTTCGCCGACTCCTACGCGTTCCTCGATGACTGGGTGCTGCAGGCGCTACATTCGATTGGGATTGCGGCCGAATACAAACCGCTCAATGACATCGCAAGTCCTCAGGGCAAGATTGGCGGGGCAGCCCAAAAACGACTCGGGAACGGAGGCGTCCTGCACCACGTCACGATGGCGTACGACATCGATGCGAACGCGATGATGCAGGTTCTCAGGATTGGGCGCGAGAAACTCAGCGACAAAGGTGTCACGAGTGCGGCAAAGCGCGTCGATCCGATCAAGAGCCAATCGGGGATGACTCGCGCAGAGGTTATCGACCGAATGGTCGAGACGTTCCGCGGGCTCTATGGATTATCGGACGGGTCGATTTCTGACACCGAACGAGCACGCGCCGCGGAACTCGTGAACAGCAAATTCCTCACGGACGAATGGTTACGCCGGGTTCCCTAGACCTCGAATTTGTAGCCGAGTCCACGAACCGTCACGATGAATTTCGGGTTTGCGGGGTCGGGCTCGACCTTGCTGCGGATTCGTTTGACGTGAACATCCAACGTTTTCGTGTCACCGTAATAGTTCGAACCCCAGACGCGGTCGATGATCTGCCCGCGAGTCAGAACTCGGTTGGTGTTGTCCATCAGGTATTCGAGCAGCTCGAATTCCTTGAGTGGAAGCGTAACGGGCTGTCCGTTTACCGTGACGACGTGACGCTCGGTGTCGAGTCGAACCGGGCCAGCTTCAAGCAGCGACCCAGCCTTCGACGAGTCCGGCGCCGTCCCTCTTCGCAGCACAGCCTTGATCCGCGCGAGCAATTCGCGCGTTGAATAAGGCTTCACAACGTAATCATCCGCTCCGATTTCGAGCCCAACGACCTTGTCTACCTCTGAGTCCTTTGCCGTGACCATGATGATCGGAACGTTCGAGCGTGACCGAATCTCGCGGCAGACATCAACCCCGCTCATGCCAGGGAGCATGAGGTCGAGCAAAATGAGGTCGGGAGTACCGTTTTGCCATTCCACAATCGCGGACGGCCCGTCCGCAGCTTCCAAAACGTCGAACCCTTCGCGCTGAAGGATGTAAACGAGGGGTTCGCGAAGGGACTGTTCATCTTCGACGACGAGCACACTACTCATGGGTGTTCTCCTTGGTGGTGTCCACAAGCCTAGGCAGGCGAATGGTAAACGTTGAGCCGACACCCGGTTGTGAGAACAGCGTGACCTCACCTCGGTGACTCATACTGATGTGTTTGACAAGACTGAGCCCGAGCCCGGTTCCGCCGGTCGTTCGATCGCGGGATTCGTCGACACGGTAGAAGCGCTCGAAGACGCGTGCTTGTTCATCGGCCGGAATACCGACCCCCTGGTCGGTGACGATGATTTCGACGTGTCCATTGCGCGCCATGACACCGATCCCAATTTGTTGTTGAGGATCGGAATACTGAATGGCGTTTTCCAACAGGTTTTTCACCGCGACCGTCAGCAGTTCACCGTCACCCATGACGAAGATGTCATCGGGGTATTTGGCGTTGATGGTGATGCCTTTGGCCTCGGCGATCACGACAGTTCGCTCAAGCGCTTCGCGAACGACAGCGCCAATGTTCACCGGTGTTGCCGTGGCGAGAATGTCAACCGATTCGACACGGGACAGCTGGATGATTTCGGTGACGAGGTTAGACAGTCGACGCGCTTCACGACGAAGACTGGCCGCGAACTTATGCATCTGGGTGGGGTCGTCGAGCGCACCCTCCATCGCTTCACTGAGAAGGGTGATCGCGCCAATCGGAGTCTTGATTTCGTGGGTGACGTTCGCGATGAAGTCGCGCCGTACGGCCTCGAAATCACGTTCGTCGGTTGAGTCTTCGACGAGGACAAGTACAAAGCCACTTCCGATGGACACCGCACGTGCGTGAAGGAAGCGGATATCACCACCCGCACCGAGGCTCAGTTCGAACTCGACCTCATGCGTCGAGTCGGAGTCCTTTGCGTGACGAACGAGTTTGCGTATCTCGTTGTTCCGGATGACTCGGCCCGACACAAGACCGAGCGCGATGGCGCTGTTTGTCGCACGCAAAACAGCCATCGAGTCGTCAACAACAAATCCCGCTGTTGCCAGGACACTAATCAAACTCGACGCGATTTCGGTCAAGGATTCTCCGGACGTGTCCGCTTTCGGGCGAATCCTGACGGATCGGAAAAACAAATAGGTACCACTAATCGAGATGACAGCTACCAGGGCTGCCACCATCACGAGTGTGCCAAAAGTTTCCATTCCGTTCAGGTTAGGTCACGGTTCGAGGACTATCGTTGTTATCGGACCATTAGGTCTGTGAATTTAACCGTGCGTTAGCGAATTGTTTGAGCGGGGTTCACCCCCTTTTGGTTCGTTGAGAGCACACTGACGAAGGACTCACTATGCGCGAAATGTTTGATCAGGAACTCCAATCCGTGCAGGAGCGAATTGTCGATATTGCCGACAGCGTTTTCACGATCGTGACCGACGCGAGCACCGCGTTTCTTGAAGCCGACGTGAAAGCCGCGGACCGCGCGCTGGCGCTGGCGGAAACGGTGAGCGAAAAGGCTTTGTCTCTCGACGAACTCGTGATTCGAACCCTTGCCCTGCAGGCCCCGGTTGCCCGTGATTTGCGAATCCTCGTATCGACGTTGAGAATTTCCGCATCGCTCGAACGCATGGCAGCGCTCGCGTCACACATCGCGACAATTGCGCGCTTCCGTTTCCCCGACTCGGCCGTTCCGGAATCGTTGTCGGACACGTTTGACGAAATGGCTCGACTGGACGTGCGTCTATGTAAGAAACTCGTCAAGCTCCTCAAAAACACGTCGGTAGACCTCGCGAGGTCTATCCAGGCGGCTGACGAGCGTGTCGACGAACTTCACCGCGAGGTATTTGAAGTGGTTTTGGACAAGAAGTGGAAAGAAAAACCAGTCAATACGGTGGACGTTACCCTCGCGAGCCGATACTTCGAGCGCATCGCCGACCACGTTGTCGACATTTCGTCGAAGGTCAGTTACCTGTCGACCGGTGATTGGTCCGACGCGGACCTCGAAGATTGACCACAAGAACCAACGTTCACTCTCCGCTGTTTCGTTGTGCTAGCGGGTCGTCAAATCGGCAAATTCGGGGTGGCGCTTGATGACCACTGGCACGAACGGGCACACCCCAACGATTCGGTGAGTCGTGTTGTCCCTGAACCACTCGAGGACCCTGACGACAAGTTCCGTTCCCGCACCGGTGTTCCGCATGGTCGGCAAAACTTCGGTGTGATACAGACGAGCCACCCCGTCCGTTACCTCGAAATCTACCCAGCCGACGGGAACACCGTCACGAAGCCCCGTGATCCGCTCGTCGCTAACCTGAAGTTCCACGTTGTGACCTAGTGGGCGGCGGCAACAGCCGCGTCAGCCTTTTCTTGGTGAGCGCTCTTTTCGCGAAGCGGTTCGGCCTTGATGAACCACGACAGGACGAACGCGGCAATTGCGACGACGAGTGCCGCGGAATACACCGTCTGCGCGGAAACCGCGAAGCCCTCGACGAACGGCATCTTGAGAGCGTCGGCGGCGCCGTTAAGGAACGATGAATTCCCGCTGAGCGCACCGCTCAGGGAATCGGGGTTGGACGCGCCGTTCCTCAGCAAGTCGATAATTCCTGCGTTCGCTGGGTCACTCACGATCGTGGAGTCCTGAAGAGCTGCGCCCAGCTGCTGCTGTGTGTCGGCGCGCGAGAAAATTTCCTTGAGTGCCTCGGGGACGCGGCCAAAGAGCACCGAGAACAGCACGGCGGTTCCCAACGTCCCACCAATTTGACGGAAGAAGGTCGCGCCAGCGGTGGCGACGCCGATTTGGCGAGCGGTAACGGCGTTTTGGCTGGCAATCGTCAACGTTTGCATCATGAGACCGAGCCCCATTCCGACGAGCAGCATGCCAATCATCAAGAACATGAGGTCGCTGTCCTTGTTGATTTGACCGAGCCATAAGAACGCGATGACAAGAAGTCCGGTTCCGATGATGGGAAGAATCTTGTACCGACCCGTCTTCGATATGACGCGCCCGCCGGCCGCGGTCGCGGTCATCATCCCAAGAACCATGGGAAGCATCTGCATTCCACTTTCGGTTGGACTGGATCCCACGACCAATTGAAGGAACAACGGAATCGTCATCATGGCACCGAACATGGCGAATCCGACGAGGATTCCCAGGATGGTGATTTGGGTAAACGTGGTGGATTTGAACAGTGACAACGGGATCAGGGCGCTATCGCCCATGCGCGCCTCGGCCATGATGAATCCGATAATTCCCAGCAAGCCGAGTGTGTACATCATCATCGAGTTCCATGATGTCCAACCCCAGTCACGGCCCTGTTCGGCAACGAGCAAGAGCGGAACGACGGCGACGATGACGGTGATGACACCGAGCCAGTCGATCGCGACATTGTGTTTGATTTGGGGAACGTGGAGGAAGCGCCACACCATGTAGAGCGCAATGGCGCCGATAGGGATGTTGATGAGGAACACCCAGCGCCAGCCATCAACCCACAAGATTTGGTCGGCACCGGCGAAGAATCCGCCGACGAGCGGCCCGAGGACGCTCGATGAGCCGAACACAGCGATGAAGAACCCCTGGTACTTTGCCCGTTCGCGGGGTGCGACCATGTCCGCGATGATCGTGAAGGCGAGGGACATGAGCCCACCGCCACCGATGCCTTGAACCGCGCGGAATGCCGCCAGCGCAGGCATCGACCAAGCAAAACCGGACGCGATCGACCCAATCAAGAAAATGATGATTGACCACATGTAAATCGGGCGACGTCCATAAATATCGCTGAGTTTGCCCGCAATCGGCGTGATGACCGTCGAAGTAATGAGATAGGCGGTCGTAACCCATGCCTGGAGCGCAAGGCCATTGAGGTCATCCGAAATGGTTCGCATCGCCGTACCGACAACGGTTTGGTCGAGTGCCGAGAGGAACATTCCCGACATGAGCCCCACGAGTACCAGCCAGATTTCACGGGCAGACATGGGTTCGACGGAAGGCACAGTTTTCGATTTTTTCACTTCAGACATGCGTGCAATCCTACGCCCGTTATCCTTGAGAAATGCCTAAAGCCCGCTTCCTCCCCGTCGTTGCCGCGTTCGTTCTGGCTGGTTGTGTATCGACCACCCCCGCACACTCCGAAATCCCGGCGCCGGTACAAAAGGGCGATCCCGTGTCGAAGCCGATCGTGACCCCAACACCCAAAACCATCGACAAGACGCTGTATTCGATTGATGACCCAACGTCACTCTGGATTGTTGCCGACAAACTTCGTCGCCTCGACCCGAAGAAGTTTGCACCGTCGGACCTCAGGACCCTCGATGTACCGCACACCTATACGCCGATGCTGCGCGCCGATGCCGCCAAGGCATACGGCAAGATGTACCGCGCCGCGAACAAGAAGGGGATCAACCTCGTATTTCAGAGCGGATACCGTTCATACTCGGCGCAAGTCTCGGTCTATAACGGCTGGGTGGCAACACTCGGGCAAAAGGGGGCGGACCGTCAAAGCGCGCGCCCAGGATATTCGGAACATCAAACGGGATTGTCGGTCGATATTGCTTCTGCGACGGCGGGCTGCACCATTCAATCGTGTTTCGCGACGACTCCCGAGGGCCGGTGGTTGAAGAAGAACGCATGGGAATACGGGTGGCACTTGCGTTACCCCAAGGGCAAGACGGATATCACGGGGTACAAGTTTGAACCGTGGCACTTTAGGTACGTTGGCCTGGAATTGGCAGCGGAACTAAATGCGACGCCCGGGATCACGCTGGAGGAGTTCTTCGAGTTGCCCGCTGCCCCCGATTACGCGCCCTAAACGCCCGAATCACCGGCGACGCCCGCGATAGTCTGGAATCCCCGACCAGATGAAAGGACCCGACATGACTTACGCCTATTTGGGCCCCGTCGGAACCTTTACGTGGATGGCGTTGGGACTTGTTCCCGAGGCAGCCGGTCAGGACTGGCTCGCGGTCAATAACGTCGGCGATGCCCTCGCCGCGGTCACAGACGGCCGTGCCGATTCAGCGATGATTGCCGTCGAAAATTCGGTCGAGGGCGGTGTCAGTGCCGCTCAAGATGCCCTTGCCCAATCGACCGGCCTGCAAATCCTCGGGGAATACCTCGTGCCGGTTAACTTTGACGTCGTCGTTCGACCAGGGACATCCCTCACCGACGTTCGCGTTGTTGTCGCGCACCCCGTTGCGTACGCTCAGTGCCGACGGTGGCTCGAGGCGAACCGTCCCCACCACGAACACCTCCCTGCCACATCGAATGTGTCCGCGGCGCTCGAATTAGTCGAAGGTGACCGCGGTGACGCCGCAATCGCACCGACTGGATTCGACACTCACGTCGACCTGGTGACACTGGATTCCGGAATCGGAGACAACCCGTCGGCAGTTACCCGTTTCGTGCTAATTGGTCGCCGACGAGCCGTTGCCCCTCGAACGGGCACGGATAAAACCACCGTCATCGTCGAACTCCCCGACGATCGCCCGGGTGGACTTCTCGAAATGCTCGAACAATTTGCGACGCGCGGCGTCAATCTTTCCTTGCTTGAATCCCGCCCGATTGGTGATTCCCTCGGGCGCTATCGATTCGTCATTGATATCGATGGGCACGTTGAGGACGAGCGAGTAGCCGACGCCCTCTTGGGTTTGAAGCGGTACAGCCCTGGGCTTCAGTTCCTTGGTTCCTATCGACGAGCGGACGGCCACACCCCGACGGTTTCGGCCCAGTACTCCGACGCGGCGTTCGTCGACGCGCGAACGTGGCTCGAACGTTTGATTGCAGGAGGCGATCAGTAAATGATTGACCCCATACTTCTTCGCTCAGAACCCGACGTGGTTCGAGCATCGCTCGTGGCGCGAGGGGATGACCCGTCCGTCGTGGACGCGGCACTGGCCGCTGATCAGGCTCGACGAGACGCGATTTCCACGTTTGAGAACCTGCGCGCCGAACAGAATGTTCACGGGAAGTTGGTGGCGTCGGCGCCCAAGGACGAGAAGGCGAATTTGGTTGCTGCGGCCCAGGATTTGTCCGAGCGAGTGAAGGCCGCCGATAAAGCCGCCACCGAAGCGGGCGAGGAGTTCACCCGCATTGCGGGAGGTATCGGAAACGTGGTCATTGATGGAGTACCGGCCGGCGGCGAAGACAACTTCGTCACGCTCCGGGAAGTGGGGACGAAACCGACCTTCGACTTTGAGCCGCGGGATCACCTTGAATTGGGTGAAATGCTGGGCGCGATCGACACCGTTCGTGGAACAAAGGTGTCGGGCTCGAGGTTCTATTTCCTGTCGGGCATTGGCGCTCGCCTTGAAATCGCATTGATGTCTCTTGCCCTTGACCGCGCGCTTGCCGCGGGATTCACCCCGCTCATCACCCCGACTCTTGTCAGCCCCGCGATCATGCAGGGAACGGGATTCCTCGGTGCGCACTCCGACGAAATCTACTATTTGCCGGCAGACGACCTGTACTTGACCGGAACGAGCGAGGTTGCCCTTGCCGGATTCCATGCCGATGAAATCATCGACCTCAGCGCCGGCCCCAAGCGCTATGCCGGTTGGTCGACGTGTTACCGCCGCGAAGCGGGTTCTTACGGGAAAGACACTCGCGGCATTCTTCGCGTGCATCAGTTCAACAAGCTCGAGATGTTTTCGTATTGCGCCCCGGCGGAAGCAGAAGCGGAACACGATCGACTCGTGATGTGGCAAGAAGAAATGATGAATCTGCTTGGCCTGTCGTATCGCGTGATTGATGTCGCGGCCGGCGACCTCGGTTCTTCTGCCGCCCGAAAGTTTGACATTGAGGCGTGGATTCCAACGCAGGGGACATATCGAGAGCTGACCTCAACATCGAATTGCACCACGTATCAGGCCCGCCGTCTCAATATTCGCCACCGCCCCGACGGCGCATCGACGGAGACGGTTGCGACGCTCAATGGGACTCTCGCGACAACCCGATGGCTTGTCGCCATTCTGGAAACACATCAAAACGCCGATGGTTCCGTCACCATCCCCGAAGCACTTCGACCGTACCTCGGCGGTATGACTGTCGCACATCCCCTGTCGTGATGGTGGCACGTCCCGAACCCTGGATGGTCGCCATCGATATCGACGGCACCCTCGTGTCCGATTACGGCGTGTTGAATCCGTGGACCATCACGGAGGTTCGTCGACTGGTCGCCGCTGGGCATCGTGTCACGATCGCCACCGGGCGTTCCCTGCCGATGACGTTGCCACTGGTCGAGCAGCTCGAGATCACTCCCGAGTTTGTGGTGTGTGCAAACGGCGCGATCACGGCTCGACGTGATGAGAGTGCACCGAGTAAATACATTCGTGCGGATGTTGAGTTGTTCGATCCGGGGAAGGTCCTTCGGGAAATCCATGACCGAATTCCCGACGCACACTATGCCGTCGAAGACGAGACCGGTCTTCTTCGCTACATCGGCTGGTTTCCCGAATCTGGCGTAAACGCTCAAACTCAAAGAATGGCGTCGTTTGAGGAGCTGCTCACTGACCAGGCAACTCGAGTAGTGGTTATCGCACCAAATTCCAATGATGACTACTTCACAGACGTTGTGTCGATGCTGGGCCTCCACAAAGTGACCTATTCGGTCGGCTACACCTCGTGGCTCGATATCGGACCGATGGGTGTCAACAAAGCAACCGCGCTGGAACGAGTTCGCGAACGGTGGGGAATCCCGCGTGAACGAGTAATGGCGATTGGGGACGGGCGAAACGACATCGACATGCTGGAGTGGGCGGGAGAATTTGGTCGAGGAATCGCGATGGGTCAAGCGCCGGAAGAAGTGCGAAACTCCGCAAGCGAAGTGACGCTTGATGAGTCCGAGGGCGGGCTTCCCTCGGCACTTGCGACACTCGAATAGAACTCGCCATGCGCTCGGTTAGACTTAACGAGGAGGGCTGTCCGAGAGGCCGATGGAGCTGGTCTTGAAAACCAGTGGGCAGCAATGTCTCGTGGGTTCGAATCCCACGCCCTCCGCTCGGAAAACCTAGGAGAACTGTGAACGACTCGACATCGGAACGTCAAACTGAACCCACACCACGCCACGCGAAGGTGTCGGTTCGCCGTCCCTGGGGGACACTGTTTCGGGTCATCGGGTTGTCCCTCGTCGTGTTGCTTGTCTCCAGCGTTTCGACCGCGGCTATCGTCGCGTGGAAGATCACGTCATCGATTCAATCCGTCTCCCTTGCCGGTGACGCTGGTACCGAAGAAGAGATCAAACTCTCGGGCATCGGCGCGATGAAGGGTGCGTTCAACGTGATGGTTGTCGGTTCCGACACCCGCCAAGGTCAGAAGGCCGCATTTGGTGGTGAAGGAGTCGGATCGTCCTTGAACGACGTCAACATCATCGTTCACGTCTCAGCGGATCACACTCGGGCGACCGCGGTCTCTATTCCCCGTGACATGGTGGTTCCCATCCCGTCGTGTCCCCGAACCGATGGTTCGGGAATGAATTCAGGAATGGCGGCGCAACCGATGAACGTCGCCCTGTCCTACGGTGGACTTGCGTGCGCAGTGCTCACCGCCGAGAAACTTACGGGACTCAAGATCAAGTACGCCGGACTCATTACCTTCCAGGGTGTCGCGATGTTGGCGAACGCCATCGGTGGTGTCGACGTGTGTGTCAACGACGCTATCGACGACCCGTACACCGGACTCCACTTCCCGCGCAAGGGAACCTACAACATCTCGGGATTCCAAGCGCTCGCGTTCCTCCGTTCACGCCACGGCGTCGGTGATGGCTCCGACCTCGGACGAATTTCGTCACAACAGGTCTACATGTCTTCTCTCGTCCGCAAGATTCAAGACGAAGGCGTTTTGCTTGACCCCACCAAGGTCTATGGTCTTGCATCGGTCGCCGCAAACGCCATGACACTGTCCAATTCGCTTGCAAGCCTGGACACAATGGTCGCGATGGCACTGGTGTTGAAAGACATTCCTCGCGAGGACATCAACTTCATTCAGTACCCAGGTACCACGGGCGTCGGCGGCGTTTACTCGGGAAAGGTCGCACCACTCACGGACCTTGCGAACACACTCTTCGACACAATTCGCCACGACCGGCCGTTCCGCCTCGACAAGGATGCAACGGGAGTCGGGTCTGAAATCAAGGGGAAAACGTCTGCAACTGGCAGCGGCAAGATCCTTCACGGAATCAAGGGGCAGTCCGCAGCGCAATCGACGTGTTCGGTGTCCTACGCGTTCTAAGGACTCGACATAGGCGTTCGGATCATCCTGCACCTCGGCCCGATGAAAACGGGCACCGAGGCGCTATCTGAACGGCTACTGTCCGAACCACTACCCGAGTCGCTCATCATTCCGCGCGGAACGGATTGGCCGCAATCACGTTCCGATATTGCGAAACACCCGGAGCTGAAACTCATGGGGACACGACGCGGTGCGATGATCGAACGGCGCCTTGAGGACATCGTGGCCGAGGCGCGGACCCGAGATGTGCCTGAGGTCACGATTCTCTTCATCGCAGAGGCGCTTCGCGCGACCAAGTTTCCCGACTATATTTTGAGCCGATTCGCGGCGCTCGCGGATTCCGTTGACGTCGTCTATTTCGCTCGTCAGCAATCGTCGGCCTTGCCGAGTGTTCTCGCTCATCGAATTCAGTCGTGGAAGTCACCGCACCACGCTGATCTGACAATCGGTGCCCTGATGCGCGAGGGGCGCAGACGATTCAAATACGACCAGTACTTCGACCGCTGGTCGGGCTCTGGCGTCCGACTTATCCCGTTGCCGTATTTTGAGGATGACCTCAAGACGGACGGCCTCATGCAACGTTTTGCGCAGAACACGGGTATCTCATTTCCCGCTGCGCAGAACAAAACCCCAACCAACGCATCGTTGGGTAAGGAACAGCTGGAACGTTTGGCTGCGTTGAAACGACAATTGGCGTGGACACGGACGATCCCCGTCATCCGACATCTCGCGGAGCGGGTCTATTACGCAATGCGAAAGCGTATTCGGAGCGAAACCCAGGGAAAGAAGTGGGTTCTGACAGCGGCCGAAAAGAGACAGGTCACAGACTTTTACCGCGAGTCGAACGCCCGTTTTAAGAAGCTTCTGGGGTCCGCCGCGCGAAATAAACAATGGACTCGATGGTTCAACGAGGTCGATCCACCGCGACGCTGAAACTTCGCTAACATTGGTTTTACTGGAGACGTCGCATAGTTCGGCCTAGTGCACCACCCTGCTAAGGTGGAGTTCCCTTTAGGGAACCGTGGGTTCAAATCCCACCGTCTCCGCTCATTGGCCCGTTGAGCCACCAGAAATCGTTGAGTCGGGGAGGACGGCAAATGTCGAAGCCAAAGGTTGTCATCCACATCGGCCCGATGAAAACGGGAACGACCGCGCTTGGCTACTACTTTTCCACCGCAACTGTTCAGGGTGCGCTTCCCAACAACGTTCTCTATCCGACGGATGACCTCTGGTTCCCACCAGCGGGAAACATCACGAAGCACAGCGCGCTGTTCGACTTCATTGCGAACGAATCCAACAAACCAATGTTCCGTAAGACGGCAATTCAAAAGCCAGAGGACGTCGAAGAGCGGGTTCGCCGTTCGGCCGCCGAAGCGACTCGTCGCGGCAAAGACACGACGGTTGTGTTTGTCAGTGAAACACTTTCCGGTCGCAAAGAAGTCGACAAATTGGTCGCGATGTTCACAAAATACTTTGACTCCATCACTGTGGTGCTCGCGATTCGATCCCCTGCCGCATCGGCGATGTCCTATCTCGTCCACCGAATCAAGGACTGGCGTCACGAACAGTTTGACCTTGATGTGATGGCCCTCCTTGGCTCAAGCGGCCGAGATTTCGGTAGCCGTTTTGTGTCGAAACTCGCGCGGTGGAATGCGTTCCCGAAGGTGAAGCTGGTTCTCATTCCCTATCTGGAGAACGAATCGGATGGCTATGCGAGCGTCGATCGGTTCTATCGTGTCGCCACTGGAAAAGATGCCCCGCGCATTGAGGGGGACTTCGGTAACAGGCGCGTCCACCCGAGCCTCCCGCTGAAACCACTCAAACAGCTCATTCTGATTAAGAAGACTGCGAAGTTTGTGCGATGGAACTCGCTTCTCACCAAAGTCGCACACAAGATTTTTATGTCGGTTCTCATTGTCAACCAACGAGAATCCGTCAAGGCCGGTTTTGCCTCGCGAAACACATCAGGCGGAAACTGGGAGTTGTCGTCGACCGAGCGCGACGAAATTCGACGTGCGTACGCCCCTTCCTATGAGGCCATTACCGCACAGCTTGGCGCAGAAGCACATTCGGCCGACTGGAAGCGGTGGTTTGCCGCGGAAGGCGTGTGATGGGGTCGGTTCGCGTCGTCGTTCATCTCGGGCCGATGAAGACTGGAACATCGGCTTTCGCGGCCCACTTGTCGCTGACGGCGGTCGACGGAAAGTTACCCGCGTCGATGATTTATCCCGTCAATGAGCTGTGGTTCCCCGCAAATGGGCCAATCGTCAAACACCATGACCTCGTGGAGATAGCTCCACGACAACTCCCGGACGGAGGATTTCGGGCTCGCAAAACCCCCAATTCCGCCGATGCGGTGCACGCGAAACTTCGAGAGATCGCCCGCGTTGCTCGACAACGAGCACATGATGTAACGGTGGTTCTCGTGTGTGAGATTGCCGATCAAGAGGCGGACGCGGAAAATCTGGGATCAAAGCTCGCCGAAATCTTTGATCAGGTCGATTTTGTGATTGTTGCTCGCGAGCAAGCAGGTGCGATTCCGTCGCTTCTCGGGCAACAAGTGCGCATGTGGAACCGTAAGAAGGTGACGACTCTCCGGATTGCACCCTTCCTTCGATTCCATCGGCAGCGCAATTCGTACGACTATTCGTATCTGTGGGACAAGTGGTCGCTGCCCAATGCGCCGTACACGATGCACTTCATCCCGTACCGCAGCAGTCGGAGTGCGACGGATGACCTCAGCCAAAATATTTTTGACAACCTCGGGCTTGGTGTCTACCCGCATCACGAGCAATTTAACAACGCGGCGCGAATTCACCCGTCTTTTTCGACGACGGGAATGCGCCTCCTCATCGCGGCAAAGAACCTCGACAAAATTATTGGGTGGTTCCCTCTCGGTGAGCGATTTGCGATGAAGGTGTTCGATCGATTCCTCGGCTACTGCCACGCGGAGTCGCGACGGAAATTGGACGAGTTTGTTGCCTGGACCCTTCCAGCCAGCGACCGCGCAAAGGTTGTCGAGGCCTACCGTGCTTCTAATGAAGAGTTCCGTGCCAAACTTGGCCCCCGTGCAACGACCCCCGAATGGACCGCGTGGTTCGACAAGGTGCTTCCTCGATGACTGCTAAAGAAAAGATTCGCCCTATCGCCCTCGATGTGACGGCGATTTCCGAACTGAACTTCACGACCGGTGTGCAGCGAGTCGTCCGCGAATACCTTGCGGTCAACCGTGACCAGGTCGAATTGATTCGCTATGACACGAAAGCTCGCCTGTGGCGCACCATCCCCGAGCTGGGAGCGCTGGTCGCGCGAGAACGAAGTGGCGTTGCCGCACGCGTCCGAGAACTAGCCGAGAAGACATCGAGCGCGGTCGTCGAAGAAGCGAAAAAGCCGCGTATGCGAGCCATTTTCCGCGAAATTCCCTTTGCGGGACCGGTTTATGACTGGCTCAAGATGGCGAACTCGAGGTACCTTCAGGCGCAGAAGGTGGTCGCTGGCTACACGCTTCGCGATCAACCGGAGTGGCACCCCAACCCGTCACAGACCTATGTGATTCTCGACCTACCGATCACCCCCGAGCATGCGATCGCGATGGAGGATCTTTTCCGTCGCGACGACGTTCGCTCGCTCGTGTTCTTGCATGATCTCTTCCCACTGTCACATCGCCACTTGTTCGACCGGGAACATCACCATCGTGCACGTAATCTTCACCTGACCTATCTCGA
>Ga0136644_10000545_pt1 | contig 30039 bp, 42 predicted proteins | sample C_130820_EF_Meta_FD_94780 | JGI IMG/M metagenome (GOLD analysis project Ga0136644, IMG submission 94780) | Freshwater microbial communities from Lake Croche, Canada to study carbon cycling - C_130820_EF_MetaG (v2) (version 2) | ecosystem: Environmental > Aquatic > Freshwater > Lake | place...
AGACCCAAGAATCTTCTTTACAGGAACCTCCTTTGAAAGAACATACAAACTGTTTTCTGTAGCAACAATGTAACAATTCTCGCAAGTAAAAACGCTTTGAATTGATGACGTATACTCGCTATCTGACTTTACAAGAAACTTTGTATTGTCTGCTTGAACTCCAATACAGCACTTCTTCTCAAGGCTATCACGAAAATAGTCAAGATATATAGGCTTATCTTCATCAACGGCTAGCTGAGCCGCCCTTAGTAAAACACTTGCGGATGGTAGAGCCATTTATTTCTATGATTTGTTTGTTCTCGTCTCTCCTAAACGCATTTTAGTGTATCTTCCATACGAAACCTTGATCGCATACATAAACTGGGTAGCTCAGGACGAGGAAGTGTTAGTAGCTCCAAAAGTCCACTCTTAATTGTTGCTCGAAGATTCTTTGCTGAAGCAGGAAGCACCTTTGCACTTTCAAAGAGAAAGTCAACATATTGCGTTGTATTTTCCTCTGTCTGTTCACTCTTTGGTTGCTTTGAGGCAATAGACATCTCAGAAATTACATCAGTAACTGATGCAGTCATGACATCTTCTGTAATAAGACTACGAACAAATAACTGAGTTAGAAACTTTGCGTAGCCGCGTCGCTTCTCCTTTTGCTTCATCCACTTAATAACCTTTTCATCATAATCTGGTTCCATCACTTGAGGATATGTAAGTGTTGTGTTGATGTCATACAGCTTTGTAAACATTCTTGCTTGCATCATAAAGTCCTCTCCAATTTCAGAAAACTCTCTATGAAAGAGAACTGCACAATCAGCGATTACTCCGGCAAACATATGCTCAGAAATAGCCTTATCAAACATTAGAGTAGTTACGCGCAGACGAAACTCTTGATCTCGCTTTCGTAAAATCTCCAATCCTTCAGGTGCTAGTTTAGATAGATTCGCTGCAGATATCTTATTTAGAATACTAAACATGGTGAAATAGTCTGCGTCACCCTTATCGCTAAGTTTGCTGACATAGGCTACAAGGCTCTTCTCTCTCCAATTTTCTGAAATACTTGGCTTAGGTTCATACTTTGGACGATAAGAGCTGTGTTTTGGTGGAGGACGAAATGGCTTGTATGCTACTGGAGTAATGCGAAGCTTTGCGATATTATCTTGAACGCTCTTTGGCAGAGAGAGCTTTGATGCGGAACGAACCGAATATACTTCTACAATTGTTAGGCTCATTGTAATAGTTACTAGTATTTCGATTCTGTTAAAAACGAATCCGTTTCATATATAGATAGATTCTACCGTAGTAGTATTACAAATGGGTTCAGAAATAGAGACCACAAAACTCCAATATTCTTGGATTCTGTGGTATCATGACCCCGACAATAAGGACTATTCTTTTGAAAGTTACATCAAGATTGCTGATATTAGCACTCCTCAACAATTCTGGACAATCGTGGACTCAATCTCAAAAGAAGCATGGGAGTCTGGTATGTTCTTCTTTATGAGACGTGGATTCAAGCCTCTATGGGATGCTGTTGAAAATGAAGCTGGCGGAGCGTGGTCTAAAAAGGTAGAAGCATCTATTGCATACACAACATTTATTGACCTAATGGTCCACTGTATAACAAATGAGTTTCTGATTCATCGCAAGGAAACTCTTGTTGGGATTACAATTTCCCCTAAAGGGCCGGCATCGATTATTAAGGTTTGGAACACGACAACAACTGTCTCAGAGAATAGCTATATTAACCCCGAAATGGTTGGATTTAAGGTTGGAGATGATGTTACGTATACAGCCCATAAAGCAAGACCTAAGTGAGTTAAAATTAATTTAAGAATAGAAAATGCTAGTATAATGGAGCAAGCTATTCCTCTGCTTTCCGGAATAGTTCATAAGCTTTACGATGATGTAACTGATAATGGTATTAAGTTAACTCCATTGCACGATGAGGTAATTAAGGTAGTTATGGTTTGCTTGATGACAGTTCTTTTTATTCAGAATCCAACAACATCCGCTTTTTTCTTAATTGTAATTTTAATATATTGGCATGCTGGTAAGATTGATTGTGATTTTTGGAAAGCGTGTATACCTATACCAATAATTACTACACTTGTAAATTATGATAAGTTTTTCTTTGTAAGTTGGATAGATAGCTTACAGAGGATATTTTTTATCATATTGATTGGAGTGTCGATGTTTGCAGAAGATAAATTATTTCCAGAAGAAACTAGTTTCAATAAGACTTGTAGTAGACTAATTATAATTGGGATATGTGCATTTATTATATGGTTAACCCGTAGTTTTTCAGCAAGAGGCTTTATTCATTCATGTTTACTCTTTGGAATTGGATATATGATCTCAAATATTGCATTTCATACTATTCATTCCGAATTTAAAGATAAAGAAGTTTCACAAGTATAACTATGAGTATTGTCGTGTGAAATTATAATGAGATACCTATTCGCAGATGGCTGGAATTCATTCTGGCATGTGGTATTTGGTATGATAGGTGGTGTATATCCTATAATACTTATACTTTTTATTCTCTATCAGCTCATAGATCCTTTTGAAAAGAACGTATGGATTGATATTACAGAGGGATTAATTGGTTATTCTATTACGCTGAGCAGTTCATTAAGCAAAGCTTGATATCTCCAAGATTTGCAATAACATATCGAATCATGAGAAACCAGTCATTCTTCATATGAATCTCAAGATTGTTAGAAAGATTCGTACACTTGGTAAAAAGGACAAGCAGGGGAAGAGAGAAGTTTCCAGTAACAATCTCATCATTTGTCTTCTTTTGTATTACAAACTCACTTTCAGAATCGCCCATAACTGTAGTGCGCGATGCGAAGTGTCCCTTGCAAGAGAATGTAAGCGAAGAGCCTACATTCTTGATTTCAACTGTCTTTGCTCCAAGAAGTGTCATATCGCGACAAATCTTTTGAAAGTCAAGTGAAGGCATCGTAATGTTCGTAGAAAACTCAGTCTCAGGAAGCTGAATATCAGGCTCATCGCGGTCAAGAAGATTCAACTTATACCGAGTCACCTGCTTCTTCTCACCATCTTCAAGCAGAATACCAAGCGAGTTAGAGTCTGAAGAATCAACGTAAAAAGTGATGGTATCATCGTTTGTCGCAGTGCGAACAATACGATAGAGGTGGTCAGTATTAACACCAATTACGAACTTAGGAGTATTGTGATTGTATTCATACTTCTCGAACTTATCTGCATAAAGACGAAAGTGAACTAGAACGGTGCGAGTATTGTCCATAGCCACCATACGAATCCCGTCCTTGTCAAAAATAAGACTCATCTCCACGAGAATGCACTTAATAGCCTCCTTAAGTGTGCGTATGGCCCCAGTTTGAACTGTCTTTGCTTCGACAATATACTCGGGCATTTATTAGACTAAAGTTGATGCGTTTAAGTATGACTTTTGTTCATCCTTAAGTTTATTCACCTTCGCTAGCGCATCAAGAATTTCATTTGAGATATTCATTTGGCGCTGTCTCTCAACCTCAGGTGACTCCTTGCCGGGAGTATTACGACGCTTAATCCAACTCTTGACTTGATTCTCGGCCTCTTGAATAGAGTATGGCAACTCAGAGATACGAAGCCTCTTCCTTGTTTCGGCGTCAGGATTGGACATCTTTAGAACAAAGTTATCCCAGCCATGTTTGGCGATATAATCCATACACCGAATTGTCCATCCGTATGACGAGCCACTGTGCCCATCGCTGTCTCCAAGAGCGATATGCATTCGCATCAACCACTCTGGTTTCTCACAGAACATAAACCCTCCATCACCCGGAACAAACTCCTTTAAATCCTCCCATGTTTCAGTCACATTGATTGCATTGAACATGTTCTTTAACATTCTTGTTGTAGAGATATCCTCCTCGCCTTTGCTGTTTTTGATAAATGAAAAGTCTCCTTTGGTTGTCATTGTAGCCTTCTACATCACATGAATATCCTCTATTAAATCCGTTTTTCATAGAACTTTCTACATTCTTCCTCAAAAGCATCCCAAAGATTTGCCGGGCTTTTCAGAAAGATTGAGTGTAATAGTTTATCCATGAGTGTGTTTGACTTATGAAATTACTTATCCATTTTGCGTTTCATCGTGTGATGCTTCTTTCTTGAAACAATACGTCCAGCTTTATTATACATTAAATTGGATTTTGTGAGACCTCCCACAGTCTTTTCAGCATTACCATGCATTACTTGCGCACGAGAACCTACCCGTTGAGTCTTCTTGTTACTCATTTATCCATAAACCTCTTTTTTTATCTCATGAGTGCCTTCGCCTATAACTTTACTTGATTCAATCACACGTTGATTTATATCGCTAAATCCATCAACTTGCCGACATAAACATGGTTGTATACCATACCATGTATCCACTTTCTGAAGTACCTTCCAACACATATCTGCATTAAATTTAGGATTTTTAAAATTGAATCCAATGCCTTTGCTAAGAGAATTTAAAGCATTAATGCGATTTTGAAGTAGTTTATCAATATAGTTTTCATTTACTAAATATGCTCCGCAATTTGCCGCATTATAAATCCTAGGAAAATTAAAGTTCCAATACCACCCACAAAGCATAATAACATCCCAGTTTGGAAGTTTAACTAATTCTTCTAGTTGCGTGTATCCTTCTTCAAAATTAAAGATTTCTAGATCATCTTCCAATACTAAAGTATTTTTCCAACCATTCTGCTTTGCTAATTTTAATACCTCCATGTGACTTTCAAGAGCGCCAAGCTGTCCGTATGAACGTTTTATTCCAGGAAATCTAACAACCTTATCTAAGGGCATTCTTGTATCTTCAAAGAACTTGTCCATAATATTTCGTCGATCATCTCTATGCTCTAAGTTAATATAGATTACTTTATCTAAAAACTCCCACATTAATATAATGTCAAGAATACTTATAAAGTTTCCAACACGCAGTAGACATGATAAGTGTGTATACACATTATCGAAATATGTAAGTTTAGCAAGTAGCATGGATACTATTCAGATTATTGTATCTGTTGATGATGATGATCATACAATAAAAAAGCATGAGATACAATCTATTCATAAAAATATAACAATTTGTTCGGGTATTTCAAATGGAAAAATTGATGCTATAAATCGCGATATACCAGATACTTCAACATTTGACATTCTACTTCTAGCCTCCGATGATATGATTCCAATTGTAAGTGGTTATGATGATATTATACGAAGTAAGATGACTCAATACTTTCCTGATGGCGATGGTGTTGTTTGGTTCAATGATAGATATAGAAAATATAAGTTGAATACACTTGTTATTTGTGGATCTAAATATTATTCACGATTTGGATATATTTATAATCCAGAATATAAGGCACTTTGGTGTGACAATGAATTTATGGATGAGGCGAACCGCTTGGGAAGACAAATATACTTTGACGATGTAATTATTGAACATCAGCATTACTTAAATAATTGGTCTTTACATTCCGATAATTTATATTTAAGAAATATTGAGTCTAATGATTCAGATAAACAACTATATAATAAAAGAAGGTTTACTAAGTATGATTTGAGTGTTTTAATTTGCACTATTTCATCTAGAACCAAATTATTTGTAAAGTTATTAAATAAACTTACGCTTCTAAAGCAATCCACAAATTTGTCTATACAAATTTTATATGATTCATCTCTTACTATGTCTATAGGACAAAAGAGAAATCTCTTACTTGATATGGCTTTGGGAACTTACTGTTGCTTTATTGATGATGATGATGAAGTAACAGATGACTATTTCAAAATAATAGAAAATTCTGGTCTTACGTATGATTGTATTTCATTGAATGGTAGAATGTATAAAGATGGAAAAGAAGATAGACCGTTTTATCATTCACTAAAATATACTCATTGGTTTGAAAATGAAGCTGGGTATTACCGGAATCCCAATCATTTAAATCCAATGAAAACAGAAATTGCAAGACAAATTAGATTTCCATTAAAAAACTTTGCAGAAGATCGTGACTTTTCCAAAAAATTGTTCGAAAGTGGATTACTTAAAACAGAATATACACATGATAAACTACAATATTTATATCTTTATGTTTCAAATAAGATAGCTCCGACACAACCACTTATTAAACATACTGTATTTACATATACTCTTCCTGAGAAAAAGACTTATATTTCGCCACAATTAATATCAAAATATCGCCCAGTAACATTTATAAGAAAATAGCTGAGTAACATAAATGCTATTTGGGTTCACTAAGCTACATCGTAATATTATATTTGAAGAACAAGATATAACTAATCTTCGAACAGTTATATCATTTTCTCTATATGGTAACGTAACCAAATACTTTCAAGGTCTAATAGAAAATTGCAAAACTATTAATCAATCATATCCAGATTTTTGGATATATGTATATTTGGGAAATGACTTTGATAGGAGCATTCTAGAGGGGAAGTTTAATGAATTCAAAAATCTGTTATTCATTGAAACTGGAAAATCAGGACATGAAGTTATGTCACATCGTTTTTTTTCAATAGATAGACCTGAAGTTGGAATCGCATTTTCAAGAGATTTGGATTCTCAAGTAAATCTACGCGATCAATATTGTATAAATACATTCATAAGCTCGCCAAAACAATTTCAGATTATACGAGATAATCCAGTTCATGCAACTGAAATATTGGGAGGAATGTGGGGAATCAAAAAAGGATTAAGCTCAAAAATTCAAGATCTATTTAATGATTTTAAAATGCATAATCCAGTAATAAAACACGGGACTGACCAAATATTTTTAAGTAAATATATTTATCCATATGTTAAATATCATGCAATCGTGTTTGATGAATATTTTCATTATCTAAAAGAAAGTCCTCAAAAAATTGTAGCACCAGTTATATATTTTCCACAAACTAATGGCTATGATTATGTTGGACGAGTTGTGCCACTATGGGGAGAAATGTATGAAATTATGTAATTTCTGTTTATCTTAAATCAAAATTGATTTCATGTTTATGAACTCAATTTTGAATTTTATTTATATATTAATTATGATCAATACCAATCTAATGCGCTTAGTTGGAGTATGCAAGACCACCCATACCAGACATCACGCGAAGGACGTTGTAGTTGAGAGCATACACGCGAACCTGAGCCGTGTTGCTGCCCGTAACCGTGTTGACTGACACTGTGAGCTGGAGCGTCGCCTTATCGATACGAGAGAAGTTGCATGTGCCTGAAGGCTGGTGCTCCTCGGGGCGGATAGCGAAGGAATAGCAGCAGATACCCGTAGAAGGCGTGCGGCAGTGGTGCTGGTAAGGTTGAACACGGTCGAAGTAGGAGCCCTCACGCTCAGTGAAGCGGTCCTGACCGTTGAGCTGGAGCTTGGCAACCTCAACAGGATTCTTGCCATCGCAGCGAATATCGGAATCAACAAGGACCTTAGCAAGAAGGTAGTTGGAGCTGCCTGTCGTAAAGCCGCTAGTAGGAGGGGCATCAGTGCTTTCATTCGTAAAGTCTGAAAGAAGAGGAACTGAAACATCCCAGTCATCAGAATAGTTAAAAGGCTGAGCACCTAAGTAACCGGCAGCAGGACCTGACATATTGCAATCGACAAAGGAGTCACGCTGAACAACCCAGTAAAGCTCCTTTACTGGGTGGTTAAAGTTGAGCTGAATCTTGTTAGAAGATGACGTGATTGACTCAGCTCCCGTATACTGAACCTGCTCAATGAGATACTCGTGAGACTGCTGAGCGAAGCGGCGGCGCTCTTCCGTGTCGAGATAGCAGTAGTCAACATAGAGAGATGCGGCTGCAATCGATCCGATTGTTGGAGTGCCGGATGAAAAGTAGCAGTTTGCGGCAAGCTCAAACTGGACGTTAACACGAACCTCGTGGTACTGGAGAGCAATGAGAGGAATTGCAACACCAGGATTGCGGCAGAACCAGAACTGGAGAGGAATGTAAAGCGTCTTGGCAGGCGTACCCGCGCGGCCAACACATGATCCCGTAATCTCTGAAGATGAACAGGCTGCATCAATCGCTGTACCGCTGGTCTTAAGGAGAACTAGGTCGGGCGTGTTACCGATGATTGAGTCGAGCGCACGCGTCGAGCCGGCCTCCGTTGCAAGCTGCGTCCAGATCTGCATCCAGTCACCATACTGGCGATCAATGCGCTGACCACCAATCTCAACCTCAACCTGCTTGATGAGGCGGTGACCAATATAGTGAAGCCAGCGAAACTTGTTACTTGAAGTCGTAGAAACCTGAGGGAGCGTGACCTGAACATACGTCTTATACATGAGATCAGCGTTACGATTAATAACAGCCGTTACGCTCTTGTTAAAGTCTGCCTGACCGTTAAACGTCACCTCAATAGACTCCATCGCGAAGTTCGTGTGGCGCTTGTAAAGAATCTTCCAGAAGGTAATCTGGGGATTGCCAGAAATATAAACGTCCTGAGCACCGTAGCTTACAAGTTGCATTAAACCACCGCCCATTTTGTTGTTATGATTTACTGCAAGAAAAATTTCTACGACAAAAAAAGTCGCACACGACCTCGAATGTTTACTATTTACAAATGAACTTCTGGCTGTTTCCATTTGCTAACCCAATTCTTAATACAGTAATACGTGGATTCTCAATTGCTTTAATTTCAGTATATGGCTTTCAAACATCATGGTATAATGGATATTGGTTAGCAATACTCCATGATATCATTTCATTAGTTTTAATTCGTAATTTAGTTTAGTTACCAGTAGATCCAAATCCACCTGCTCCACGATTATCAGGAGCTGCTGGAAGATCATTTAGGTTATTTACAAAAATAATATCCTTCCATGGAAGCCAATTGTGCTGAACTACCTGAAAAAGGCGACGTCCGCGCTCTATTACATACTCTGATGATCCAGATACACAGTCAACACGCGCAATAAGCTCACCTCGATATCCTGCGTCTGCTAGTCCAATCTGGTTTGACATACGAAGAGGTGTCAGTGAAGTAGACGACCGGGCTAACAAAAGATATGGAACAGGATTTCCCTTCTCATCAAGGGCAGCAAAATGCGCACCAAGCCTCATCTCTACTCCATAAGTAGAGTCTCTAAAATTCAGTGTAACACCATTCGATAGAAGATCAAATCCTGAGTCCGTCCAACGACGATTCTCTACATGACGCTCCATCTCTGTGCGAAGACGATTATCTGGCACGTATACGTATAGGCTCATATTACATATATTAGATATGCTCCATGTAAGTCTTTACGGGTAAAAAGGTCACTGCGACAAACAGAGTTGCCAAAACTTGTGCTGCAACATTCATCATGAAATCTTTATTAGGCGCACGCCCAATTATCCATGCAGCTAGACTTCCAATTGGTGTAAAGTAGCCAGTAGTGATTCCTTTTGCAATGCTAAACATTGCGAAGTAAACCAATGCCATAATAGTTGGGTCTCCTTCTGTAAGAAGTTTTGCATTAATGATAGTAGTAACTCCAATAAACTCAATAAAATACTTGTTCATTTATAGATGGTTTAGACAAACTGCTGCGTATTTTTCTGCTCCACCTACATCTACCTGCATATCTCCAGTATTCAACCTTTTAGTATAAGTTCCCGGTGTCCCATCTTTGCATTCAGAGCAGAGTGCGGTTAGTTTGGTTACACTGGTAGCAAGAGGAATCAAATCAAGAATCTCTCCAAACTTCTTCTGATGAGCATCTCCATCCAAACCAACAACTAGGATGTGCTTCTTCTCGCTAAGTAATAGATGAGAGCAAAGGTGTGTAAGATGACTAAAGAATTGAGCTTCTTCTATGACAAAGCAATCGTAATTTAAATCAGAAAGCATACATAGTGGATTTTTGATATCCCATACATTACATGGAATTCTTTCTTCATTGTGCGTCACTACAAATGCACCATATGTATAACGATTATCAATATTAGGTTTAATTACAAGAACTCGCTTTCCAATCGCGCGCTGTCTACGCACATAGGAAAGAGCATAGCTTGACTTACCTGAGAACATTGGGCCAATAACAACTTCAAGTGACATTTAGTATACCTTTATGAATTTATAAAACAATTCCATTTTACTTGAAGGATATGCATAGCGTTTAATTTTTATTAAAAAAATGTTTAGTTTTAAAAAATGAACACTATTCCTTGGAATGAACTTGTAAGTGGCAGAGAATATATCCTACACCATGAGGCAGGAGGCTGTGAGGCAATGAAGACAACCCTAAAAAGAGTATTTTCTCATTTGAATGAAAGCGGACATCCTTTATGCGTTGATGATTCAATGGGTTGCTTAGTTCTTTATGAGGATGGTTGGGAGTTTACTCAAATACCATTCTAGGAACAATGTGCATAGCTTCTAACTCCTGACTCCACAACTTTACTGCGTAAGGGATCGTCTTCATCTCAAACTGTGTTTGTGCTCCACATGTTCCACACGAGTAGATGTTTTCCAAAGGATTCACTACTGCTAGTGTTCCGCAGCCTTTACAGAATCCAGTTGTAAACGGGTCACTTACATCCATGAGGCGCTCCTTCGTAAACATAGAAGCACCGTGTGATAGCATACAATCACGCTCCATCTCACCAACACGAAGACCACCATCTCGAGAACGCCCTTCACAAGGCTGACGAGTAAGCGAGACAATAGGTCCACGTGCCCGTGAATGCTTCTTATCAATCACCATGTGTTTGAGTCGTTGATAGAAAGTAGGACCCATGAAGATTTCTGCTTCCATCATCTCACCTGTCTGACCATTATAGAGAACCTCATTTCCATACGGGTGCATTCCTAATTCAAGTAGCTGCTCACGAATTGTTCCAACTGGAAGATGTGAATAAGGTGTTCCATCACCCAATGTTCCCTTCTCAACACAAATCTTACCATACATTGTCTCCATCAGCTGTGCGATAGTCATACGAGATGGCACAGCGTGAGGATTCATAATTAGGTCAGGACGCAGACCAGTTGCGGTATATGGCATATCTTCTTCATTCAACATGATACCACATGTTCCCTTTTGCCCGTGACGTGAGCTGAACTTATCACCAATCTCAGGAACACGCTCGGAAACTACACGAACTTTCACAAATGGATACCCATCCGAGTTTCTATCTTGCCACACGCCATCTACGCGACATGCTTCGGAGTTTTTATGAGTCGTGCTAGAATCACGATACGAATACCCATTTGCATCATTCTTGATAGAAGTTACCTTTCCAATAACAACATCGTTCTCACCAATCATTGCATTCATAATTGGCACACCCGTATCGCTGACTGCATGATAAGAGGATGTCTTAAATCCACGTGTATTCTCACGACGTGGCTTAGTAAACTTCTCCTCCTTTCCTGACGCGATATTACGATGCTCTTCATCCTTATAGATTGTGTAATAGAGAGTTCGAAATAGTCCACGATTAATAGCAGCACGATTAAGAATTACAGAGTCCTCCTGATTGTATCCGCCATAGCAGCCAATGGCTACCATGATATTATCACCGGATGGCATCTCATGTGTCTTGAGTGTATTCATCATGCGAGTTTCAACAAATGGTCGCATAGGACTACATAGAATGTAACCATTCTTATCAAGTCGCTTTGCATAGTTTCTAGCAAAGATACCCATCGCTTGCTTCCCCATAGCTGATTGATACGTGTTACGAGGAGACTGGTTATGGTCACTGAATGGGATAGAAGACGCCATGTGTCCCAGAATGAGAGTAGGATGAACCTCGCAATGCGTATGTGTGACAGTTAGCTCGCTTGCTAGCATCGAAACGCGAATCACTTCTGTTTCACACGGATCAATATATTCAATATTTGAGCGAATCCAATCATTCCACTCTGCGTTCTCCTTTGGCGGAGAAAGAATCTCGCCATTCTCTACTCGAAATAGTGGGCGCACAAATCGTCCACTATCGGTCTCAATATTAATGATATAGTCGCGAACATTCCACGAGATACCCGTATGAGGATGTAGTGAGAAGTTACGCTTTGCATTTCGAAGATACGCATGCACTTCAGTTGGCTTGTTAGTATATGCAACAATAACACCATTTACAATCACCATTGTTCCCTGATATATACTTGATAGAGACTTGACCCATTGAAGATATGGAATATTCTCAAGCACCGTTATAACAACACTTGCAGGAGTATGTTGTGTGATAGATGTCAACATTGCCATTGATTTCACAATGCCAACCGAATGACCTTCTGGAGTTTCCACTGGGCAAACATAACCCCAAGATGTGCCGTGTAGCTTACGAGGAGCAAGCAGCTTACCAGACTTTTCAACTGGAGTTTGAATACGTCGAAGATGAGAGAGTGTAGCAGAATATGATAGTCGATTTAGAACCTGAGAAACACCCATCTTTGTTGCATTTGACATTGATGATGCTGTTGTTCCTAGACCCTGAACGGTAAAGTTACCCGTTGCCAGAGCCTGCTTTAGCTTTCCTTCAATAGTTGAAACTTTTAGAATTTTATACAAATTATTGACATTTAGAATCTCAAGAGGACGAGGCGTGTCACCCTTCTTCCATACGTCATTATTTACCTCGTGAACAAACTTGCTTCGAATATCCTTGCAAACCTTCTGAAATAGTTGGCGAAATAGATGAGTAAGAAGTGCTCCAGTTGTTACTACGCGCTTATTTGGATAGGCATCTCGGTCATCAATGCTGATGACACCTTCTGAAGCAAGGATAAGTCGATGCACCATCCATGATGTGAGAAGCATCTTACGAGTATTGAGAATCTCTGCTGAGGAAGTATCACCGCCAAACCTCACGTGAGGAAGATACTCAGTTTCCAAAAGACTACGAACATACCCGTGCTTGTCTTCTGATGTGGTGCCATACTGGAGATGATGAGTTAGATATGTAATTGCGTCTTCACGAGTGTAGACTTTTACATCTGCACATTCCTTGAATGTTGCGCTCAATAGTTCAATATACTCACCTGTGGGACAGATAAGGAGTGCAATCTCTTCATCGGATTCTACACCAAATGCGCGATACATCACTCCTAATGGAATGTCCTCACGAAAGCGAGGAAGACACATGGTAAGTGGATATCCTAATCCATTGAACTTCGATGAAATGCGCACTTCTAGCTTCTTAGGAGGTGTGGTAAATGATTCATGAAGCGACTTCATCTCTGCAGAGAAATCATACTTTGCCGATGTCTTTTTGTTATAGAAAATCATGATACGATTATCTGCTACCTTCTCTTGACATAGAATCGTACGCTCTGATCCATGAATCAGAAAGTAGCCAAACGGATCATATGGACACTCTCCAATCTCCTCCTTTGATAGAGGATAGTCATTCATAATACAGAGCGATGACCCAAGCATTACAGGAATCTTACCAAGGGAAACTCCCTCAAAGACCTTTACCTGCTCATCAAACTCTGATAAAGTGTCACCTCGATATGTGCGGGCTGTGAACCGAATATCGCAAAACATCTGAGCGGCATAGGTAAAGTTACGAGCACGGGCTTCCTGAGGAAACATAGGCTTGATACGACCAGTAGCTTCCTGAATACGCGGCTTCATGTATGTTACATTCTCAAATCCAAGACGCAGTTCATATTTATACTTCTTTAGTCTTTCATCCTGCTCATGCCAGACCACAATCGGAGCCGTTGAGGCCACGATCAGTGGAATCTTGTTGCGAATGAAGTCCTCGAATGACTCAATTTGATGCTCTACGAGCTTGGGAATTCCTTGACTTTGAAAATAAGTTTCGATTGTTTCCCACTCCATAGTAGTTTTCTGAGATGTCTTCTTCGTAAATCTATTTATTCGTTTTTAACAATGGCGGAGCCGACATACAAAATTACCAAGATTGGCGAGGAGCAAAAGAAGAGTCCAATTAAGGCTGTTGAAGACCCCAAACTTGAAGGCGGTAAGAAAAGAAGAAAGTCTGTAAAAACTTTTCCAAGAAGCATTCTGAAAATTAGACCAGTAGCAGATCCTGCGAAACATCCTTCGCTTAAAAAGACCATGAAGAAACACACGATTCGTCTTTTGACAGATTCGGGTGTATCTTCTAGAAGAAAAACAATTAAACAAAGAGTGGATAGAATGTCTGATGAAGCAATTCGACGCAAGGCTATTGCCGCAGGAATATCCAGTGGAAAGGGTCCTATTGCGCTAATTCGTAAGAATGTTGAAGGCGGAATGTTTTCTGGTTTCATTTCTTCATAAAGAATAACTGAAAAAATGACTAGCATATGGGGACCTATGGGCTGGATGACACTACATTCCATATCTGCTAGTTATCCAGATGAACCAACAGATAGCGATAAGGCTATTTTGAATGAATATATGGATGCGTTTGCACATACTATTGCTTGTCCGATATGCAATACTCACTTTAATAGTCTATTTTATACATATAAGCAAAATATACCCACATGGGCCAATAGTAAGAGAGACCTATTTATTGCGGTTTGCAGAATGCACAATAATGTAAATGTTCGTTTAGATAAACCTCGTCCGATTTCAATAGCACAAGCAATTGAGTGGTTAAAGACTGCAACAAGTTACACAAATCAGGCAGAGTTCAAGAAGAAATATTTAACTTATCTTTCTGGTCAATACGGTATAACCCAATATGCTCAATATATGAGTGTAACTAAAATGAAAAAGATTACGGAAGAATATTGGAATGCTCGTGAAGTTTCATATAATTCTCTGAGTTTTTTAGAAGATGATATTCTCTCATTTAAGAATGAGCCTGCGGAACATAGGCTTATATTTCCCAGACTATCACTTAGAAATGTTGTATTTCGACCTAGAGGATAGATACAGTTGTCAGAGAATATTCTGGATTCCATGGAAGAGAAATACGTGGTTTCATTTCCCAATCGTGTCGCTTCATCCATGGATTACGAGTTTCAGAGTGAAGCTCGTCTGGATATAAAATACGACGTTTTGAAAGCCTTAGTGAAGTAGATGGCATAATAAATTGAAGTTGGCGATTCACATTGAAATTCAACTTCTTTCTACTCGTCTTAGTGTATTCTGGATATTTTAGAATGTCGCTCAGAAGAGGGGCGTCACCATAAGGATATACCCAATACCAATTAATTGGTTCACTATTTTTAAAATAAGCCCATGTCCAATGAAATGTCTTCCAGAATGCCTCTACAACTGGCTGAGTATTCGAAACTCCGTCTAGAATATGAAGATTGTATTTATGAGAGAATAGTGTATTATCCTTTCCAAGAATAGCCTTCTCTTCTGGTCTCTTTCGTAGTCCAATCTTCTCTTTATAGAAAGCCATTTCCTGCTTTGCAGCACATTGTAGAAACACTCTTCTTCCTTCACAGCTTGTAAGGTCTGGATTATTAGCCTCTTTGTAAGTTTGTAACACTCTATCATACCCGTCTTCTCGCAGAGAGAACATTCCTAAATTTGGCATGAAATCGTTCCCAAAGCAGAGAATACCGAGTGCCATATACTGCTCAATATCCATTGGTAACTCACGAAGAAGCTTCCAAATAGATAGCGTAGCAAACTCTGCACTCTTTAGTTTTGGATCATTAAACTCAGAGCTTTCTCGCAGAAGCCACATACTATAAGGATTTGATAGCTTATGGTGTTGTAAAGCAATAAGAATTAGGTCTGCATCTAGCCCATAAATACAGATGGTGCGTCTTTGAATATCTGGTAGTTTGCGAAGCTCGTAAATAAGCTTGTGCTCTCCTTCTCCATGTAATGCAGTTCCATTGATAACCGCATATGGAAATCGAGTCTTTAACGCAATCTCAAGTTCACGCATATAGGGCGTGTCTGGAGAGATTTGGTTACGATCAAATATACCATTATCTTCCTTAATGCGCATACGTCGATACCGTTGTTGAACAATCTTTGCGTAAGGAACTAGACCATCCATAGTAATGATAAGATGTTTAGGCTTACAAATATGTTCAACAATATATTCTAGTGCTTCCAGAATCGAGGAGATTGGCTCTTCGTCCTTCAAATATCGATGAATTAAACAGTTGAAATCAATTACAAATACATCTACTTCCATAAGTAGATTCTTCTTGACGGCTTCGATAATGCCTTTGTGGCTCTTTGATAGACTTGCAAAATAAAACGGTATTCCCATTCTGTATGTTATCTCGATTGAGTGAAAACTCTTGGTATGAGACAAATGATGTTCATGGCTGCACTTCTGTTTTTAATAGCGATATCTGCTTATATTTATAAGACTTCGAGTGAAGTTAAGGTTACTGGATGTAACTCATGTCCTAAAAATAGACAAGAGTCAATTTGAAGAAAAACCTTGCATAGAAAGTAAAATGTATTGGGCTAAACTTGCATTTCACGCGCTTCTATTCTTTGTGTTGGTTCCCGGAGTTCTTGTGAGCCTTCCTCCAGGGGGTAGCAGACTCACGGTCGCAGCTGTTCATGCGGTTGTGTTTGCTCTTGCCTGCTACTTTCTTATTCCTCTAGTTTTCCCTCGCCGTTAAGTATAAATGGACCTAATCAGCTCTGTGCTATCAGCACTTTTATTTGCAGCTTTTGTGCCAGGAGTTCTTGTTAAGCTTCCTTCAAATGGAAGCCCTGCAACTGTTCTAGTTATTCATGCACTTCTTTTTGCAGTTGTTACAAGTCTTGTAATGCGTTTTTATTGGCACAACATTCGTGGCGTGATGGAACGCTTTGGAAATTATGGCCCAACATGTCCTAATGGCCATGTTCCTGGAGTCAATCAGGGTGGTAAGCCAGATTGTGTCCCTGTTGGACGGGCTACATTTGATCCTTCTAGCAAACTTGTCTAAATCTCTCAGTATTAAGTAAATGTGGGTAAATATCTTACTCAAAGCAGTTTTATTTATGATCCTTGTTCCAGGAGTACACCTAAGTATCCCTCCTAGAGCATCACTACGCGAACAGGCACTGATCCATGGTGTAGTTTTTGCAGTTGTAAATTATTTTGTATATCGCAATGTTCTTCCTTTAATGGAAGGATTTCACCCTGATTCAAAAAAGGACCAACCTTGCCCACCTAATTCTGTAAAGTGTCCCTCTGGAGACTGTAAGTTATTTAGTGATATTTATGGCATTTGTTAGAAGTCATACTCTGGATTCATAACTGTGCGGTTTCCATCCCATATAACCTCTGCGTTAGTAACATCAATCAGTCCAGGCATGTCATCCTTAATAACCACCACGAGCTGACGAATGTTAGTCAACTGCTCTCCTGATGGCTTTGTCAGGTCAGTCTTTCGGCGAGTATAATAGGTTGCATCACCAAACAGCCGAGCCATATTTATTCCAAAGTCAGGATGGTAGATCACGTTGTGAATAAACTCACGTGTTCCCGGAACAAACTCTGCATGAAGAATTGGTGCGTCAATAGGTGAGTAGGTATACTCCATCGCTACAAACTTATACTCATTACTAGGGTTGTGTTCTGCTGCGATCAGCATGCGTTGGTAGGTAGCATAGTCCATGTTCTTGAGCATGTGTGCGATACATCGCTTGACATTGGGGCTTTCGATTGAAGAATTGTACATTGATGGGAGCATTTTGTTGGCTGGTAAGATACACAAAAACTAATCCGTTTTCAAGGAAACTTTTATAAAACGGATTGATTAGACTCTAGTAAGTAGACAGTAAGCTACAATGAATGAATACTATGACGACTGGGACGAAGATTATGAAGATTATCTTGATTATCTTGATTGGTTAGAGCAGTCTTGGGACTAAAAACGGATTTGTCTGCTCTAATTGGAAAGATATTAATGTTCAGAATGCGTTCCAATTATTACAATCATTCAATTTGGCCTTCACCAGTAGCAAAAATGGTCGTCAAGAATCTCGGGCTTGATCGTCTTCCTTATGGAGAAAAGATAAAGCGTATTACGCATGACCAAGCATTAGAAGTTCTTCGCCGAAAGTCTGGAAAGGAGACCATCGAAGACTTCCTTGCGATGGACAAACACAGCGCATGGCGTGCTATTGGTGCGCCACTGGATTATCGTGGGAATGTTCGAAATCCTCTGTATAAATACAAATACTAAACAAAAACGGATTTGTTGGGCGGAAACATTTTTGCTTTATAACAATGAGTGCCTACGTATATACTCTAAACCTAGAAAAGGGTCGCAAATATGTCGGAATGACATCAAATATTAATAGAAGATTAGACCAACATTTCAATGGAGATGGTGCTAAATGGACTCAAAAATATTCACCTGTTTCAGTGAATAGTATTCAAAAAGTCTCAAGTGTAGGCTATGCTAAAAAACTAGAAACAAAAATTTATCATAACATGAAAGATTATCACGGCACAGAAAAAGTTCGTGGAGCCGGTCATACTAGTTCAGTTGAAAAATCAACATCTAAGAAAACAGGAGCTTGTTATAGATGCGGTAGAACAAGTCATTGGTCTCCTGATTGCTATGCTTCAACACACATAACAGGTTATAGTCTTGATGATTCGGACTCAGACTGATCTAATAAACTCCCATTTCAAATATTCACAAATCTTCTTCCAAATAATATCATGTGCGATGAGGCGGTCACGACTTTTTAGCAGAGGAAAATAAATCTTATATTCATCTAACTCTAACAGTTCGAAGAACTTATACAAAATATACGAATAAGAAAGAAAATTGGTACGGTCATTAGGACAATATAGCAAAAAGGGTGCTTGTATTTCCTGAAACATTGCTCGTATTTTTTCCTCGATTTCTGGTGTGATAGTTGGAGGCGGATTGCCATTGAGTCTAGAGAGGATATGGGTTGCGTGCTCATAATACTTAGAACGGTTTAGCTTCTTTAAAATCTCTCGCATTCCAATCTCATTCAACTCGGCAATATTTTGAATACGGCGCTTCTTAATTTCACAAATAACCTCGTTCATTACCTCATCTGGAATAATTGTGCTCTCTTTTGCTTGAAACTGATTTAAAATCTCATTTAGATGGTTAATCTTTTTATAAGCATAGTTATTTCTTTCCTTTGGTGGATCACGAAACGATGGAAAGTCGGAAACAACTAACATATATTCTTCTGAACCACACTTTGGACATACAAGAATACCTTCTTCGGACAACTCTTCGCGAGCAATATTACACCTGTCGCAATGTTCTGTAGTATATGTCTTTTCAGTAATTTCTATTCCGGTATTAAGTTTCATACGAGTCGTAAACTCATCGTATAAATCCTTCTTAGAAACAGCAGTAATATCTACTGTCGATTGCGTTAGATATTTAACAAATGTGTTTTGATCAGCAGGAGTTGTGCTCATAGATTGAATTTTATCGGATCCACTGTAATACTTCAAAATGATATCGGCATTACGAATGTAATAGTCTTTTAGAGGATCCTGTTGTGCTAAGCGTATCTGTATAGTTCTTAATTCATCTTGTAGTTTTGTTACTTTGTATACGTCTCTCATATCATCCAATTCTTTTTGAATGTCAGTTTGACGAGATTTTAGCTCATCTATATTTGTATCCTTCATTTCAGAAACTAAATTCTGATGAATTGAATCTAATGTTCCAGACATAGTTTCAGATGCCTTTGCTTTTGAAACTGTATCTCTAGACTTCTTTATTCTAAAAATATTGTCCATTAGTCATTCTTCATTTTCTCCCTGAAAATATGAAATATAAAATTCCAAGACTTGCAAGAATTGTTGGAATCATATTCGCAAAACTAGTTTGATTAGTGAACGATTCTGTGGACGCCATACATTGTGACGAATCTACCTCTTGACATTGACTACCATATAAATCTGGATCCATATCTTTGTTAACAAATTTAGCTTGTGTTCCTCCACTAGTTGGACAGGACATACACACGCAGGGCGGATTGGCATCAGATACTAGAGCTGTAAACATATGAAGAGGATTTAAGCCCTCAATATCATCTGCTACACCCGGAATAAGGCCATTAAAATCAGCCCCTAACTCAGAAATAGAAGATGGAAGAGCTGCTGCTCCAGAAGACATATTGTTTATGTAGTTGTATCTGGGGTGAAGTGATCCATCTGGTATCATACACATGCCACCAGTGTTAACAAAAAACTGGTTTCCAAGTGGAGGATTACCAGTTATCATTGCCTGAACGTAGTAAGACACAGCATTTGCGTTTGAACCAAGTTGACCAAACGAACCATTTGAACCAACACCTAAAGATGTTGGTCCAGTGATATGATCTGCATAACTATACGATGGTCCTAAAATCTCCTCTCCTACTCCTTCCGCAGAGTTCATAGCTGCATATAGCGGATTACCACCTGCGTCGGCCATTATATATAATCAACGACTTGTTTGCGAAAGCTCTCATTTGTTAATGCACATGGTCGCTGAATCAAAATATTCTTAATAACATTCTGCATAGACATTCCAAACTTTTTACACATATAAATCAGACAGAGAAATGCGCTTCGATTAATTCCACATTCACAATGAACGTAGATCGTATTACAGGATGCATCAGCAAGAAATCGATTCATTGTCTCTTCAAACTTTGGATACCATTTTATAATGTCTTCCGTTCTATGATCTAATGCGCCAATACACGCATATCGTTCCGGAAATTCTCTCAAATACCATTCATTTGATACCCATTCTTCTGCACAATTAACAACATGTGTAATTCCAAGACTACTAAATGTAAATAAATCAATTTTATTTGCAGGACCCATGTATATTTTTGGATGAACTCTAGCAATTGGATCTTTTTCCCAGCCCTTTGAATTGCGTCTATATTTATCCCACTCCATTGGTATAAAACGTATTTATCTTTGACAAATTGATTTTACATCAAAATGGCTGTCTACGGTAATCACAATCTGAATCATTATCAGCAATATTTGAACTGTCCTGCCGCTACTCGACCGTCTCTCTTGAACGACTTTCTAAGTGACCCAAGAACGACTAAGATGGTAGATACGCACTCAACAAAATTCCATATGGCAATTCTTGTTAAGCGTGGGAAGATTCTAGCTACTGCAACTAATAAGATTGCATCACGTAGTAATGGAGCTTCATCTCGAGGTTGTCGAAACTTTATACATGCAGAGAAGAATCTACTTAGATCAGTAGGAGACTATTCAAAACTTCGTGGAGCTGATATTTATGTAATGCGCATTGGTGGAAGCATGGAGTTTATGTATTCACAACCGTGTAATGAATGCACCGTGCTTCTAACAAAATGTATGCGCGAGTATGGTTTGCGTAATGTGTATTTCACTAGAGCAGGGCACTAAATAGAGCTTCAATCGCAAGTTCTGTCTCCATGGGCCTTTAAAGGTATTCTACTCTTGATATACAATGAGTAAGCTTTACATTATATCGTTTAAGACTGAGATTGATATGGAAGATTGTATTTTTACACTAAATTGGGAGAAAGCTCTAGAAGTTCTAAATAAGAACCCAAATCAAAAGCAGATTGTTGAATACACTTTTGATTCTAATGGAGTTTCAGACCTTTGGAACGCATTTCATTATTATAAGGATGGTGTTCTTATTACCGATTATACTTAAATCAGTGACCCAAATAGTGTTCCAACGACGTAGGCAATTGCAACAGCTACTCCTGCAAGAACCGCTGCACCCATATAAGATGGAACACCTCCCGATGTATACGTGTTAGGAATATACTGAAGAATGAGAGAGCGTGGAGTGCTTAATGAAATAATCATAGCGGCAGCAAAGAATCCAAAATATACCATCAAGTTTTTTACCGCATAACGAACTGTATTAAATGTCTGGCTATGATTTGTCATCTGCATAGCTGGCTTATGAGGAGTTGTATTCATTGGAGAGATAAACGGGTCGACACCACCTGTGACAATCGGAGAAAAGGTCGTCGACTGTGGGAGCTGGGGATTCTGAACCGGGCCAGCTGCAAGAAGGTCACTTAAATCTGTCGCTCCGTCTGCCATTTATTTAGAAGAGAGGATTTCACATTGACTATCCTCCGCATGATATTGAAAACACTTACCATCTATTTTTATCACTTTTCCTTCTATTTCATGAACAGGTAAAGATAACGCACTCTTGCTTTGAAATGGTTTATGAAAGAGAAGAATCGCAACACCGAGTCCAACTATGAAAGAAAGCAGAGGAAGTGTCTCTTTAGAAACTGGGTTCATTTGTGTTGAGATGCGATGAAATTAAGAGACGTTGCATTCGCACAAGGAACTTTGATTGTCTTAAATTTAACACATCCAGATTCGGTATGCATAGGCTTTACATCATAAGGAGTTGGTAATCCTGGAACAGAGCGTAGGGGTGGTGTAAACACTACTGCAATGAGGAGTCCCGTAAGAAACCCAGCAAACAGCCAGAGTATGGAGAACATTTCTATTTTAATAGTGAGTAAATACCTAAGCAGAACGAATAAATAAAATTACACTTCCTTTAAACCCTGCACCACTCAGGTTCGCACCAGCCCCACCACCGCCAGCTCCTGGAGCTGTTCCGGCACTTCCATCATTAGCACTACTTGCTCCATTACCCCCACCATACCCACCACCACCACCGCCCCCTCCCAGCCCCACACTGAAGGCACCACCAAGACCTCCTGGTGAATTTCCAAATGCTCCATTACCTCCACCACCACCCCCACCGTTACCTCCATTATTACCAGTTACACTAGTTCCTCCAGTGCCATCTACCGATACGCCAAAACCCCCGCCACCACCATATTGACCAGCTCCACCATTTCCACCCGTATTATTAGTTGCACAAAATCCACCACCACCACCTGCCGATTGCCAACTATATGTATTACCTTGTGGTGTAATTACATACATTTGTGTCGTACCACCAGCAACTCCATCTTTTGTAGTACCCCCACCATACCCGCCACTTCCTAAATTTATTGTTATATTTGAAGTTGATGGAACAGGAATAGACTCAATATCTGTAATATAACCAGATCCACCCCCTCCACCACCAGCACCAGCACTAAGACCCCCGCCACCTCCACCTCCACCTCCACCTCCAATCAGTTTTGCAGTTATATATACTGTGCCTGTCAACCCAGTAATTAATGATGATATAGGCGTGCTTGCTATATTATTTGTATATTCAAAATAGTATAGAACAGTACCTGGCATTCGATTATAAAGTGTATCATAAAATGTTCCCCAATTTGTGCCACTGTCATATGATACTTGAAATCCAGTTGGACCAGTTACACCATTGGACCATCTTAGAAATGCTCCATTAACTTGAAACCCAGTTGGACCATATGTTAGGGAACTAGATCCAGTAATACCATTTCCATTATAATAAAGAACAGACCCAGTTGGACCAGTAAATGAAAATGCACCTGTGTATCCTGTGTAACCAGTTGGTCCAATAGGTCCTGTATCGCCTGTGTATCCTGTGTAACCAGTTGGTCCAATAGGTCCTGTTGGTCCTGTATCGCCTGTGTATCCTGTGTAACCAGTTGGTCCAATAGGTCCTGTTGGTCCTGTGGCTCCATTTAATGGTTCTTGCATCACATAATTCATTCCAGAATAAGTTCCCATAGTTCCAACATTAGTAATAATAACAGACATAGTTGAATTTGTTAATGCTGTAATAGTTCCTACTCCTTTTCGTGTTTTATCTATGTTATAAAGAGAAACAGTATTACCATAAAAAAATCCAATAAGATTCCAAGCAGGAATACTATAAGATACAGTATCTCCTACTTGAGGAGAATGATTTGGATTTTGTATTTGGCCAAAGCCTATATAAAATGGAGTATCACCAGTAGGTCCCGTATATCCTGTAGGTCCTGTAGGTCCTGTGTAGCCTGTATCTCCAGTAGGTCCTCTGATTAACCCAGGATAGAATGTATTTGCCGAAGTAATATTTGTCCAAGATGCCGCTCCAGTTGGTCCTATTTTTAATACATTATTAGTGGTATCAAAACCAGGTTCTCCTTCTTGAAGAGGCACTGTAGAGCTTGTCCAAGCAGCAGCTGTATCTCTCCGTAATTGAAATTTTACAATGCTTGTTGACATTTACTTTAGTTTCCAGATAATACGTTTGTTCAACTAGAGCCTCCAGATAATACATTTGAACTATTTGTTCCACTATTGCCTCCATCTAAAATATTCGATGAATTTGTTGTCGAACGGTCTCCCGAATATCCAATTATAGGAATTTTAGGAAAAATACATTTAGTGCATATTTTAGTATATGTTAATGTGTTAAAATTTGGATTGCAATTGGCTGTTGATATAAGACCGTTGCCTGATAACATACGAGCAGGATATTGAACTTTAGTATTTGCAACTTCTGCTAATATACGACATTTATTAGTATAAGCCTGAGAGCTCATTTGTTAGTAGCCGGTATTCTTAGTTTACGTTTCACTTTAACAACAGGTATAGGCAGCACTTCTACTGGTTCTGTCTTCATTGCTTCAAATTGTTGGCGCACCTGCTCTACGGGAATACCCCGATACACCATCTCCAGTTTCAACTTTAGGAATTTGTCCATACTCTGTTATGGGAACATTTCTCACAGCATTATGCCACGTTACTGGTTCAAATTTAACCTTCTGAAGCTCTGGTGGCACTCCGGTTCCATGACTCATATAAAGAAAGTATGAAAATGCTGAAATCACCAATACTAAAAGAATTACATTAAACCACCACGAAAACATTGAATCCCGAACATTTTTAACCCATAATAAGTTATTCTCAATTTGAGAAGCCGTATCTTTCACCAAATGAAACATCTTACTGATTGATAAGAAGATTGAATGGCGTCTTTAACCACAGTATATATGCTATCGGTCTTACTATCAAGTGCAGCAGGAATGGGTGCCGCATTTGTAGGTAATAGAATTTATCCACTTACAGGAGGAGCAGCAGTCTCTCAAATTGAGAATATACAAGAAGCTCCTAAAGATAAAATTGTGGATGAGCCGACTCCTGTGTTGAGCAGTCCTTCAGAGTAATATTCATCTTTTTAAGTAAAAAATTAATATACTTATTTGTAGCATTGTGTGAGCATATAGTTACTTCTGATTTGCTCTCATGAAGAATACGTATTACCTCGTATTGTTCTTGAGGGGTTATAGTTGCCATACAAATATTAAGTGCTGAGTTCTTATACATTAGATGCTCTCGTATAACATCCATTACTAAATCCCACTAAATATTGTTAAAACGCATTAAGCGGCTGTGCATAAGGATTTTGGTTAAATGCCTTGAGATATGATGGATCAATTCTCTCAACAAGAGCATCCTCCTTGAGTGGAGCATTAAATCTGTAAGATCCAAGATGCTCTGCAGTTGCTGGTGCTGAAACTACACTTGCGCCAGCATTCATACGACCAGCATCGATAATTGCCTGCTCATTACGATTAGACTGCGCAGAGTAACTCTCAGGTCCAATTGAGAAGCCAGTGCCAGATGCACCAGCAGGATTGGGTCTACCTTCTGCAGTAAGTTTCATAAACTCCTGATAAGGCTCCGTAAATGCACGAACATATGGAGCCAAAATGGCAATAGCGCCTCCAACTGAGCCAAAATACTCCCTTTCAGTCGTCTCGCGTGCCTGAGGCTTATATGGCTGCTCGGGGTAAATCTTGGGGGCAGTTTGAGCTCCTACAGCCGTGTTTACACGGTCCATTCCAAGAAGCACAAACCGATCTGGCTTATTCTTCTTAACATCTGCCTGAATACCTGGAAGAGTAACCGAATTTGCACCAGGAATGACAGGAGGCTCATACGAAAGCTTGGGCTTTGTTACTACACGTGTTTCATCAGTGGTCTTCGGTAAAGCAAAATTACGAAGCTGCTCTTGCTGAAATCCACCCTTTGGAATATTTGTGTAACCATCATTTGCTCCTGGACCTACCTGAACTTGATCGATTGGAAACACATTCTTCATGTTTTGACCACTTACCATACGCGACTGTTCGAACTCAGTCTCTACTTGATTTCCAAATGGTTGCCCAGTGCCTGGCTTTCTATCAAAAAAAGAAATGACTTCACGCTTCTGAAAATATTCCTTGCCAGCACCGGTATGATTATCTAGAATGTGATCGGTGGCACCAGAATACATACTTTGAGTTACATTAGCTCCAAAGAATGGAACTTCATTATTATGGCCCTTCTGCTCTTGTGAATGAACAATTTCATCTTGAATCTTGCGAGTTGGGCGAGGCTCTGCTTCACTATTTGAATAATGCTCTACAGCCGTTGAATCATTTGCAAGAAGATAGCCGACTGTACCTAGTCCTAATAAAAGTGCTACTTCAATCATCTTTGTATCACACACTTACTTTTTCTTGTCTCTTCCAGACTCTGATTTTGGAAACATATTTCCAAGATTCTGAGGCCTATGTTGAAGCCATGTCATGTTACGATGAGATTGGTCTTGCTCAGAAGGGGGTTTTGGTACAAAAGCAGGAGCAAATGGAACGTCTCGCTCTGTAATTTCATATAGCTTACGATTAACAGGTGTATCCAATGAGTAGTTCATTATTCAGTGTTCTTAATTTATTTTTACCATGTTAGCACCATGCGAAGTTGGACTCCATTCAGACCATCCCATGCGATTAAATGCAGAAACTGTCATTCTGTTTAACATACCTCTATACTTGTCAACAAGTTTTTCAAATGCAGAATTATCTGTTCCAGAAATTGGTAAAGGAAACTTGACAAATCTGTTATTTGGCTTAACACCATAGCAGTTCACGCCAAACTTATTAGCTGGATTGAAGTAACCACCGTTGACACCAGGTCTTCCGCATCCTGTTCGTTTAGTTGTATCAACTTCTTGCTGAAGAGTTTGCCATGTGGAATCCTGTGTAGGAAAGAGTGCCATACCACCCTGTGACCAACCATAGCCACACCATTCTGCTCCAGCAGCATAAGCTGTATTTATTTGATCATATGTTGCAAGTTCTCCTCCATACGCAGCGCAAACAGCTGCTGCATCATCATATACATAATCATTTCCACTTACATAAAAAACTTCTGGTTTCTCAATAACTTGAGCTGTTACAGCAGTTGCTGGAGCAGGTGCCGGTCCACTTTCATAAAATCCAATGTCAATTCCATCACCTGTAGATGAAAAGCGAAGAACACCTAACTTAAAAAGGACAAATCCGAGAGAACCTGCAAGCAATAAGACTACAAGAGAAGCCATTATATTTCCAGTTGATACTGTAACAACTACAGTTAGTAGAGCCAATCCGGAGATAGACGCCAAGATTATTGTTGGAACAGGCAACATATTAATTCTCTAGGCGATAATAAATCAGTATTTTCATTTTGTTAGAAATTGGAAACTGTTTAGAACCATGCTCTTGCACCTGACGGTCATTTAGCGTATACCATGAACTACCTGGCGGCATATCTCTACCATATCCCCACCAATGTCCTCCATTAAAACAACTCACCGAAATAAGAGCATACTGGCGTTTATTAAGTGCAAGAATACTAGAGTAATCAATAGATCCATCATTAGAAACCATATGAAATACCATCACTTTTGGAAATGACCCAATAAGTTGTTGCTTTTTACAGCCTAGTTTATTACACTTTTCACATTTCCAACCTTCAATTGCGTGCTCTTGAACTGTTTCAGAAATACAATCAATCATTGGCTTATTTCCTTCTTCACTTGCAATAGTAAACTCAACAACACTATCTTCTTTTAGCTGTTTATCTTGACAACTTACACAAGTCAATGAATCTGCAATTTTAAATCGCATAAGTTCATCAAGAAAGGGAAGTTTGTCACACAGATATACTATAAGCTCGTGTGCGTCTCCAATTCCTCTTCCTGCGGGCATTACTTCTGTGCGAACAGCCTCAAAGAAGTCTTTTAGCCCATCTTCACCCTTTGATTTCCAAATTTTTGAGAGACATTCATCAATGATATTATCCTTGTCGAATGTATCATTATTGTAACGTTCTTGCACCTCTGGAATACGAAAGATTCCTTGCAGACATGTATTTACCCAACAGCTTCCACTAAAATTTTTTAATCCGAACATCTTTAATGTTGAAACTTAGAGAAATCTGTTAAAAAGGGTTGAGGTTCGTTTTCGTCGAAAGGAAATGCATTTTTAAAATCTGGATTATACTCGTAAAGCTCGTCGTCTGCTTGATCTGATTCGTGCTTACCAGAGGGCTTACCAGAGGGCTTACCAGAGGGCTTACCTTTCTTTGTGCCAGGAACAGATATCACTTCAGGACCATATATATCAGGATATACATTCAAATCAACATCTCCAGAATTACCACCGCTTGATGCAGGAATTGGTTCCACTAACTCTGTTGTTTTTGGACCATAAATAGGCTCTTCGTATGGGTCAACCTTCTTTGGCCGTGGTCCAGTCTTGCCAAATTTACTTAATGTTTCCAAAAGGGCCTGATTCGTCATCTTTTCAGAAACTGGTCTATAAAAAACTATTATTGCCAGTGCAAGAACTAAACCTATCCAGATATACTCCATTCTTCTCTTTATTTAGAGTAAAGAAATGCCATCTAAAAAAACACGTAAGCAAAGAAGAAATCGTCGCCGCACTCTTCGCAGAAAGCGAGTAGGTGGTAGAGATAGTCAGACACTAATCCCACCTACATCTGCGTTTAGGGCTCCAGTTAATTCGACAGATATTGTCACAGGAATATCTAAGCTTTAATAAAGATGTCATTACTAAGATACAGTCCTGGTGGGAATGTATGTAATCTAGGAGTTAATTATAAAAATTTAGGTCCTACTGGCCCTACGGGTCCAAATGGTCAATCTAGTAATACCGGTGCTACAGGACCTACGGGACCTACTGGCCCTACGGGACCAAATGGTCAATCTAGTAATACCGGTGCTACAGGACCTACGGGACCTACTGGACCAACTGGACCAACTGGACCTACAGCACCAACAGGATATACGGGACCTACTGGACCAACTGGTCCTACTGGACCAACTGGACCTACAGCACCAACAGGATATACGGGACCTACTGGTGATACTGGATCTACTGGACCTACTGGACCAACTGGACCTACAGCACCAACAGGATATACGGGACCTACTGGTGATACTGGATCTACTGGACCTACTGGACCTACTGGACCTACAGGACCTACAGGACCAACTGGAACATTTACATTTTCTGGTCCTACTAATTCTATCTTATTTTACAATGGCGTTGGAGTTACTGGAAGTAGTGATGCTACATTTAATTCAAGTAATTTATATTTAAAATCAAATATTGCAGACATCTATGCTGCTACTATTAATATTGGAGATGGACTTGGCTCGGGATTTAAATTTGATGGTACACGATGTACAGTAATAGGAGTTAATGGTCTAATTATTGATACAAATTTAAGTGCTGGTTCTATTAGCGATTTAAGTAATTCTGTAGGTACACCAAATCAACTTTTAAGTGCTGGGCCTGGCGGTGGATCATTAGCTTGGGTATCTCCAAATTCAGGACCTACAGGATATACCGGTGATACAGGACCTACAGGATATACCGGTTATACAGGTTACACAGGTTACACAGGACCTACAGGACCTACAGGATATACTGGAATGTCTTATACTCCATCATTTCAATTTAATAATACAACTGATTATAATGTTCTACTTCCAGGAGAATATTGTTATAATGCTGGAAAAACTATTTTATATGTAAGTGTTTTTACATCAGATCAAATTAATTGGATTACTTGGATAATTAATTCCGGACAAATCTTAACTAATAGTTTTTTAATTAGTTTAGTTGAAATTCCAGGTGTTGCAAGTGCCGCAAGCAGTGAGATCGAACTTGGCAATATTTTACTCGTAAGTGGTTCAGTTTATAGTTTAACATCTATTTCTGGTTGGAACACTCTTGGTATTGCTTCTCCCGGTAATTTTTCAGTATTTACTGCTGCTATTATGGGAACAAAAGGAAACACTGGACCTACAGGATATACCGGTGATACAGGACCTACAGGATATACCGGTGATACAGGACCTACAGGACCTACAGGACCTACAGGACCTACAGGAC
>Ga0136644_10000546_pt1 | contig 29979 bp, 41 predicted proteins | sample C_130820_EF_Meta_FD_94780 | JGI IMG/M metagenome (GOLD analysis project Ga0136644, IMG submission 94780) | Freshwater microbial communities from Lake Croche, Canada to study carbon cycling - C_130820_EF_MetaG (v2) (version 2) | ecosystem: Environmental > Aquatic > Freshwater > Lake | place...
AAGTTCCATCATCATCTTTCCTCTTCGGGAATAATGTTCCGCCCTTCTTATGTTGTCCAAATGATAGAACAGATCCACAATCATTACATCTTAATTCGTAATAATCGTTACCTTCTACATTTCTACAAACATACTTGATACTAGTTTTACCACACGAGCCACACTTATCTTCGCTAAAAATTTCTTGAATTATAGCGAGCTCCTTAAATACTTCCTTTTGACCGGCTCCTTCCAGTTCAAACTGCAATCTATCATTAGCCTTATAAAGAATTTTCATAATTATTTCCATTCATTAGTATAGCCTAATAAATCTTCAGATATTCCAGTCATATCTTGTTGATATTTAGATAGTTGTCTAATTATCCCAATAGCATCTTCGTGATTTAGGCCATAAACATTATTTTGATCCAAAGCGTTCTTTTCCAAAAGTTTACCTACATTAATATTAAGTCTTTTACTCATAACGTCAATGAAATTAATTTGATTATTGCTAATCTTAGATACTGTATTTTGATCTGGATGATCATCAATTTCGGCCGCTATTTCTTCAGCAGCAACCACTTTCCTCAATCTTAATGCCCTGCGTAAAGCTCTTCCTTCTGCTCTAGTCTCAGCAACAGCCACAGGATGATTCCTATATATTTTATCACAATTTCCCCAATAAACGTCTGCTGCTCCGCTCACGGTTCTGGTCTGGTTTAGATTTGGTCTATCGGAGTTAGAAGTATTTAAAATATAGGTTATAGCATGAACCACGGTGGCTCTTTTCTCATTCTCTGGCGAGGGAGACTGTACAACATCGCTCACTGAACTAATAACTTCACATTCTAGTGCTTTTTCAAAGATTCTTCTAAGACCATCTGTTGTTGGATTGCCATTAATTTTTTCATCTTCTGATAAATAGGACAAAACATAGTCTGTCCATTCTACATCAGATTGACAATATTTTTTAACTTCTACTATTTCTGGTTGATTAGTTGTTTCTAATTCTGCTTCTTTTTTTGATTTAACCATAACTTAATTTAGTCCTCTATAAGAAATAATCTGTCTTGTGGTCCTGGAAATTTATTATTGATGGTTTCCAAATGATCTATTAAATCTAACAATAGTTTTTGTGATCTGGTTTTTGAAAAGTCTTTTGTCTGCTTTATTCTGATCAAAACCAGTCCTTTACCCAATATCAGTCCTTGTTTTTTGTTGTCATAAGTAATGTTCTTTTTAAGAGCGTCATCACCCCAAACTGGTGAAAAGTGAGACGGCCCATCAACCTCTATAGCCGTATTCATGGTAGGAAGAAATAGGTCTATCTGCAACTTTGTAGTTACAAGACTTTGCTCTTTATGGAAATCTACTTTATACCCTCGTTTTAGCAGGCCGTCTAGTAAGAACTTTTCTAGTTTTGATCCTGTTTTACTAGCCATCCTAACGGCATCTGTTGCCATTTTTTGCATATTCTTTTTATCATCATCAGATAATTGTTCCCATCTTTCTTTGCATTTTTGTCTTCTTGCTTCCATACTAGCATCGTCCATATTATCCCATACATCTACTATGGCTTTGCCAATTTTTTCTTTTGTTTCGGTCGGTCTTTGAGTTCCTTTTGTAGGATGTTTATGAGCACCTGTTTTGAGTGCATTTTTTTGTGCTTCTGATTTATCTCTAATTGGAATATTAAATGACTTAGCATCTCTGCGTACCTTATTAGCGTACGTTCCATATAATTCAGCTATATCTGCAAAACTTTTACCTTGATTACTATAAAGCTCAGTAATAAGAGTATTTCGTTCAGTTTTAGATAATTCGCTATATGACTTGTGAGAGTGTTTCATAATCAAATTTCTCCGATATTCCTATTGTCTTTTTCCAGCAGATATTATATATGTCATCTACAGACTGATGGTTACTAATAATATTAACGTGATCCAATTTAAATATTTTCTTCCAACTATCGTAGTCTGTCTCTCCTGCTCCAGTCCAAGGAAAGTTTTGTGCATAGAAATATAGTTTGGATATGTTAGGAAACTTGGAAGCTAAGACAAGTGATATAAAATCAAAAACAAATAGATCTCCATAAAAAAACTTAGCATGACTAAGATGTAAGATTGGTACGTTATATGTTTCTATCTTATCATAGAAACTATTAAAAAGTATATACTGATTATAGGGATTTTTATCAATAAATTTCTTAATTGTTTTCAACACCTCATCATGCTGTTGAATATTTGATAGTTTTGGTAAAAAGAATCCTATGTCTTTAGTCATTTACTAATCCTTTTATGAAAGAAGCATAAGTTTGATAGGATGATAGATCGGCATTAACATCCATTGGTTGTAAATTTGAGCTATTAAGGATAACGCAGCCACAAGAAATAGCTTCTGGAATATATTCATCGTTATCATCAATTGGTAAATAGTATTTAGACGATTGTAAAATACTTGCTTTCTCTGGTTCTGATACCGTGCCTAGATTCTGAACATGTTTGATATATGGACTATTGAATAGTTTGATAGGATGTTTTGTTTTTGGATATAATAGAGTATTGATTTTACTAGGAAGGGTATTTCTATACTCTAAAAAACATATAATGTCTTCATTTTTAATAGTTTTTGTTGACGACTTAAAAAGTTGATCATTAATGAGATCAGGAATAATCATAGTATCAGCTAGGTTATACTCTTTATTAACTATATGCTTCGCTGCTGTTTTATAGTGTTTAATAAGATCTAGATTTGGCTGTCTATCATGGTATACGAAAAATTTTACAGACTGAAAGAATTCTGAAATAAACTGCTTAATTTCGTTAGTAATCAATGATTCTATAAATAGAATATGGGTGTATGGTTTTTCATAATGGGATCTATATAATATCTTATCCGGATTAAATTCTTGTAAATCTATAGAATCTAATTTTAGATAACGTAAATTATTGTTTAGTTTATTATTTGCTTTTTGGATTTTAAAATTCATATAAACTGTCTAGCTTTCATTAGGTCTTTGGCATGATTAATTTTAAAGATATTTTTTTTATCTATAATAATATTTTCAAAACGAATATTTTGCGATATTAAGGTATTAATAATTTCAAACATATAAAATTGGTCTGTATACTTAGTCTCAATAATATTTCTAAGAGCTAGTATTGCTTCCTTGTTGAGATAAACACATTCGGACCAGATATTTGGAAGATCATAAAATAGGTATTCTGTAAAACTTCCTGTGGAACATCCTATATTAAAATTTGCTCGTGGCTTATTCAACAAATAAATTTTACTATTTCCAGATAATGTGGCTAAGGATATGCTTTTATTCTTAAATAAAATTCCACTATTAATGATCAAAAGATTCTCACACTCATGATTTTGTAGATATAGAGTTATAGCTTTTGTTTGATTTGTTGCAGAATACAGCTCATTATAGATAAATTTAATATTGCTATATTTATCTCCGATATACTTAGAGATTTTATCGTGATCGAACCCAGTAGCTATATTTAGTCTGATATCTTTATGGATACTTAGTATCTCATTGATTTGATATTCAAGTATTGGGATGTTTTTAATCTTAAGCAAACTTTTGGAGCCAATAGATTTCATTCCCTTAGTTATTTCTGGTACTAATATTAGACTATCGATCATCTATTATTCGTTCTTTGTGCCATGATTATAAAATGATCCTCATGTTGATCTATCTTAAGAATCATAAAGCTGTTTTTGTTTAAAATATTAACGACCTTATCAGGAGAAAGCATGTTTCTTTTATTCTCTAAGCTGTTAAATACTTTAGATCCAGATATCTGTTGATTGATATATTCTATGAACAGTTTTTTAAAGTTAACAAACTTAATAATAATATTTCCTTCTTCTCTAATCTTTTCTAAAAGAGATAAAAGATAAGGCTCAAATTCTGAGTCCTTAATATATTCTAATGTACCACAAATAACCGAATCAATAGAATAATTAACTAAGCTATCAATATTCTCCGAATTAACTTGATCAGTATTTGGTATACTATCTTTAACAAACTGATTGACAATATTAATATTTCTTTTCATGGTATAACCGGAGCTTTCTTTATGTCTCTGAGACACTTTATGAATTTAGAGGAAAACTTATCAAAAGAGTATGTGTCCAGCAATATTTTCTTATCTGATTCTACTGATTTGGGAATGATATTCTTTATATTCTCTATAATAGATCTATAATCAGAAGTATTGAAGGAACCATTAACTCCTGGAATAGAGGGTAGGCCAGTTATTATATGACATCCTGCATATGATGCAACTATGCAGTTAATTAGTACGTCATGATCCATAAAAACATGAAAACCAGATAGTTTATTCAAAAGTTCTGAATAATTTAATGATGATATATCAGTAATCATCTCGCAGTCTTTTAGTACATTTTTCAGATATTGGTATAGCGTGGTTACATTATTATTGTTACTAAGATTCATTATAACAAGAGATTTTTTGTTATTGATATTGGATGTGATATTTACTTCAGGGATACCATATCCTACATTATATGAAAATTTATCTTTAATAGACCAACTATCCATAATAGAATTATCAAAGAAAATTTTATAACTCTGCGAGCAAGACTGCTTTAAGATATAGAGATCTTCTTTTTTAAATTTATTGGGCACAAAATTATGAAAACAGATAGTGTCCGGGATTCCGTATTTTAATAGTATATTACTTCTCACACTATTATGCTCTAGTATACTAGATGTCATATAGGTATCACAATTATAATTAATTTCATAATTATTATGATAGCTATATATTCCTATATCCAGAAAAGGAAGTATAAGATCAAAGAAAGTATTACTTGGTTTATATAGTATGTTTAGATTTTTTGAATCTAAAACCCTATAAAGAGCATTATAAACTTTAAACCTGTTATTCATAATATGGAATCTAGTTGGTTATTGGTGAAAATTCTTTTGTCTTGTTCTGTTTGTTGAGATATTGTATATCTTAAATAAGACTTATCAAAGACTATATGACCATTTAAAGAAAAAGAGCCATCTCTTAAGTATGTAAATTTAGTATTAGAACTTGTTTGAGATATGATTTGATTATTAAATAATGATGCAATATAGTTGTTTAAAGAATTTCTAGGGTAGTCCTGCAAATCTAAAAATATATCGCAACTTTTATGAGCGATACAAAGATCGGTATATGAACATGCTATTGGTGCTACTACAACTTTGGTTAGATTATCTTTATCTATATTACAAAGTTTCTCCATATCTGAGATATGTTTTTGTATCTGATTTACCTGAGCTCTATTTGTATTTAGAAGATATATTACTAAACAAGTATTTTCCTGATTTAGTGATGAAGGAATAAATTCGGAAACTAAGTCAAAGACGTATTCATTGTTATGATTATAGTCAACTATTGTATAAAATTTCTTCATCTGATTATGAGATGGAAAAGACAATACTTGATCTGTTTTTTTTGTTGAGTCTTGATAGTTTAAATTGAAATTAGTTGATGGTTTTTTAAGGACTGTATCAAGATTCTCTTTGGAAAATATATCATCTACTAAAATTTCATCAAATAGATTAAGATAATCAATATCATTTTCAGACAAAAGCTCACTAGTCAATACTGGAATAACAATATTTCTTTTAATCTGTTGTGTATAGCATAAACTATCGATAGGCAGGTTCTGAATCAATATATCATATTGTTCAATTGATTTAGTTTCAGATAAGAGAATACTATTGTCATAAGAAGATGAGTACTGAGATAAAATATGCCTACTTGTTACTTGGCCTACCTTACTCAGATCTCTGAGTATTGCATTGGAATGTAGACCATGAATAGATATGTCTCTATATTGACCAATATATAGAATATTCATGAGGAGGCTTTCATTTTAGCATATGCGATAAAGTCATCTTGAAAACTGGTATTATTTTTTAGTACATCATTAGTTTGAGACTGATTATCTAGCACTGTGTAGATATACTCGATAATAGTTTTAAAATTAGATTGTTTAATATTCATATGTCCATTGGATGAGAATCCATAATCAAGATCCTTTAACATATTCAATAGTTCTAGTTTTTGCATTTTATCTAAATTTCCAAAATACTTATTACACAATACCAAGCAAGCATCTAGATTTTGTTGAACTTGAACAGAAATATTGGAATCTTCAAATGGGCGTATTTGATCTATTAATTTATTCCAGTCCGATCTATATCCGCTACTATCCAATTGATCTAAGTACTTTTCCCATTTCTTAGCGATATTGTCCCAACAATAATTTTTTTCTGTTAATTCTCTTACTTTTATTCTCTGTTGATTTCTCATTGGAATTGGTAGGTTAATGAAATTCTTTATATATTCTATAAGATCCTCATTATCTGGATATACTCGATATGCTTTTGTTTCAAGCTCTTTGAACTTGCTTTTAATCTTGATGGGATGAGCATCGAGCTTTTTAACTATATCACACATAGCACTATAATCAACTGTGGCAATAGGAATTCCACAAGCGCCAGCCTCGACTTGTGGCATACCAAAACCCTCACAGATAGCATATTGAACATATAGATCAAATATATTATATACTTCACAAAGCTGTTCTGTTGTTAGACCATCTGCTACAGAAGGATAGACGGCTGCTTTATTAATACAGTGTTTGCATATTCTTTGTGGACCACCAAATACACAACAAGATACTGATCTACAGTTTCTGCAAATATGGGTAAATAAAACTCTATTAGAGATTCTATTGTCTTTAAGGATTTCTGGAATATCCCATCCCATATCGGGATAACTAGTATGCAGATAAAGATATAGCTTACTACCTAGTTCGGGATCTGTTTGCTCTAATTCATCTAGTAACTTTCTAAAAGAAGAGCATAATTCTGGGATAAGTTTTCTTTTTTGGTTTCTCATAACAGAACCAATAACAATAGCGTCTTCTGGTATTTCATATTTTTGTCGAATCTTATTTCTATCTAAAATCTTGAATGTATCAAGATCAACGCCTGGAGAGGTAGTGTCTATATAATTAATCTTACCGGAACTTTGTGACTTTAGAACATCTGCTCCCCAGTCTGAATAAGTAAAAATAGCATCAGCTGAAAGAAAAGTCTCTATCCATTCTTCTTGTTGTGGTTCTGAATCTACGGTAGGCATAAGTATCCAGTGGAAATAAGGTCTTAATGGAGACATTGCTTGATATGCAGTCATCCAGTAATCTCTTACGTCAATTACCACGTCGGGCTTGAAGTCTAATAGGACTTTTTCAAACCTCCATCGCCCAAATTGGTTATCTCCTCTAGCAGAATATTCTTTATGGCGAGGGTCTCCCTCTTTAATGGCATTAGCATAATAAATCCAGTCAATACTTGTATCTCTTGGATCATTTACAAAACCATAAGAGGCAAATTCGGCAATTACATATTTTCCCGTCTTATGTAATCTAGATAAAATTTCTTTGGCGTATGTACCAAAACCAGAACTTAAAAAGCTGGCTTCTGAACACATTAGGACTTTAAGCTTATTTGTATTGTTGTTATTCATTGTGAAGATATAAAATAGGGGGCTTTCGCCCCCTTATTCTATGTATTAGAAGTTACGATCAGAAAGCAACCGTTTCTGTTTCCTGGGTCTTATTTGACCTAGTTAACTTGGTAATCTTAGAAAAGTTATTAACCCTAACCTTTAGACTACTATGCTTGACTCCATCCTTTTCCCAGCTATCATTCCTTAGAGATCCTTCGATCATTACAAGATCACCCTTCTTAAAGGACTCACCGATAATTTCTGCTCCAGTATCCCATGCCTCACAGTTAATAAAAGAAGTAATCTTGTCCTTCTCACCACTCGACTTAGTATACTCTCTTGAAGTAGCAACTGTAAAATTAACAACAGATGTTTGCTTGCCACCAGTACTTACTGTTCTAACTTCTGGATCACGAGCAAGGTTTCCTCTAATCAATGTAATATTCATATTCAAAAAGCTCCATAAAAGTAAAAGTGAACCGACATCAATATTATAGCTGAACCAGTGGACATGTCAAGAAACAGGCAGAAAACATTTTTCTATCACAAAGCTATCCTTGGCCTTGCTTCTACTTCCTAGAAATACTAAAATATTGCCATTAAATAAATGGTCTTTATATTTTGTAAATTGTTCAGGAAAGAAGATAACGGAGTCGAGCATCCCAAACTGATCTTCTAGAGTTAAAAATGCCATCTCTTGTCCTGGATTTTTGCCAGTTTTTGTTTTAGTAATACTTACATTAGATATTTCTGCAGCCATAATAATGTTACTAGACAAACTAGAACTCTTAAACTCTTTACAGTTGGTATTAGACATACTAATATCATATGAGTCTAATCTTGAGCATGTAATAGCAACTCCGAGCAGAGAGCTTTCAGAATCAGATAGCCATTCTATCTTATCTAACAGTGAATACGGTGGTCTCTCTATAGATAGAATAGAGTTTTGAATAATGGCTTTCCTATTCTTGTTTATCTTCTCAGATAACATTAGAGACAGTACATCCTTCACGCTCTTGTTTGAATAAGTATTAGACAGATTAGTAAAGTGCTCCAACTCCTTCTTGCTTAAGCTGCTACATATTTCATACTCAAATAACATTTCCGTTCTTGTCTTTTTAAAGTAGTCTAAAGCTCCGCAAGATATGAGCGCTTTACTTGCTGTAGAGTTTATATTTAACAAAACACTACATAGCGTTTGTGACCAAGACAAATTATTAAGATCTATTGTTTTACATATATCGAGTATTTTACTATATACTGATTTTCCAACACCCTTTATATCTGTTAATCCAAAATATATTGCTTTGTTTTTTAAGATAAATAGTTCATTTAGATTTCTGAGATCAGGAATATGTACTAAGATATCCATTTCTGTAGCATTTCGCACAAGCTCCTTTATCTCTTGTTGTGGGTCTATTTTATCTTTAGCATATCTCAGATATGATGCAAAGAAGATCTTTGGGAAATGGGCTTTGGTATATGCAGACAGATAAGCATTCATGGCATAAGAAATACCATGAGATTTATTAAAAGAATATCTTTGTGATTTCTCAATCCAGCTAAAAATAGACTCGGCTTCTTCTCTAGTGACAATCTTTAGCTTATCTGTGCCTTCTAAGAACTTTTGTTTAATCTTAGCCATTTCTTCTGGCTTCTTTTTTCCGATAGCCTTTCTTAGAGCGTCTGCTTCTTGAAGATTAAAACCAGCTAAATCCCTAGCTATAGACATAGCCTGTTCTTGATAAATCATTTCACCATATGTGGATCCTAAACATTTTTCCAATGAAGGATGAAAGTAGTCTACAGACTCTAATCCATTCTTTTTGTCTATATAATGATTGGATACGCTTTTTCCTTCTCTAAAAGCCTCCAAGCACCCTGGTCTAAGGATACTAATTAATCCAGATAATTGTTCTATATTTTCTGGTTTAAGTTTTTTAGACATGGTTTGTCCAAGTCTAGACTCCAATTGAAAGCATCCCTTAGTATTTCCTGTGGAAATCAAGTCCCAAGTTCTTGAACACTCAAGATTTAGACTTTCCAATTTGGGTGAAAATTCTATTTTTGGAAATTGGGAATCTTGTTTATCCAAAACATTAAATCTACAACCACAATCAAATGTATAATATTCAGACATTGGTTTTGTTAAAAGATCCCTTGAATTTTACTTTAGATGCAATATTACGATGAAGTTTCATAAACCTAATCAGTATCTCTGCTGTGTCTCTAACGTCTTTTAGAGCATCGTGCGCTCCATCTTTTGATATGCCCATATAGTCTCTTAAATTATCTAATGTATAGTTCTTTAGTTCATTATTTCCTTCAAACCAATAAAAAATCATATTCATTAAATCTATAACATCTCTTGGATAAAAGAGACTGCTTCTTTTTTCTTTATTGAGATTATTATATTTTGTACTTAATCTCTCTATAATCCTCATATCATATCTATTAATATTGTATCCAGCGGCAATGGGAGCACTGAAACAAGACTTCCTATCAGACCTCATATGATACATTTCCAAGTACGACACAAACATTTTCCATCCTTGATCTTGTTTCTGATATCCTTTCCATTGGTCTAGGATTTCTTGCTTAGAACAGCCCCTAACTTTGGAATGAAAATCAAGAACATCACTATCGCCATAGGCATATTCAGAATCTTTTTCCAAAAGCTCTGGTCTCATGTTAATATTAAACTCAGAATCTTTAACTATTTCTAGTCTAAATGGATCTATAATTAAAGCAGCTATTTGAACTGGGCTGCAAACGTCTGGATTGATACCATCCGTTTCAAAATCGAACACACAGATTTTTTGAGAATTAGCCATTTACCTCTACCAGAGTATTGCCGGGGAAAAAAGTCCTATTAGCGCTGTTTGCAACGACCTCGGCATTAATAGATCTGCAACAACTTACTTTTACTTCATTAATTTTTCTATATTCGACACCATTAACTGTGAACGTAGCATTAACTGGAACATCATTTAATGTCTTTTGCATGATTACTCTCCGTTTTTTAAGATATCTGTTATGGTCATGATCTTATCTAACATTGCAACGCCTAAAATATCAAATTTTATTACACCCAAATCTTCAAGATCTTGCATCTCCATTCCGGCTATTAATTGATCATTTTTAGTGTCATAAATCATGGGACATACATCAGATAAATCTTGAATGCTTATGGCTATTCCTGCCGCGTGTTTAGACTGATTGGATTTTACTCCTTCTAAACGAATGGCTTGTTCAAACCTTTTTGCAAGAGGTCCTGCTAGTTCATTATCATCATTAATATAGCACCAGTCCTTCAGTTTGTCAACATTGTTTTCTAAGGCCCAGCGAATAATTGATGCTTCTCCTGTTTCTTCTTTCATCTCTTGAAGCTCATCTGCTATCTTTGCTTCATCGGGTATGAATTTAGTTATTCTATTCATTTCATCAAATGATATATTACCATAAACTCTTAATACTTCTTTAAGAGCACCTCTACCTTTCATGGTATTATATGTAATCATTTGAGATACTTTATTATATCCATATTTATCTTTGATATACTTAATGATCTCTTCTCTCTTATTGATCGGTACGTCCACATCTATATCTGGCATAGAGATTCTGTCAGCAGTGTTACGTCCAGTATTATAGAACCTTTCGAAAATTAAATCATATTTGATAGGATCAATAGATGTTATTCCAATTAAATAAGACACTAAACATCCAGCAGCACTTCCTCTTCCGGGACCAGGAAGCCAATTATTCTCTCTTAGATATCGCAAAATATCCTGAACAATCAAGAAATAACTAGAAAGACCAGCGCCTTGTAAAACTTCTAGTTCATGCTTAATTCTTTCTGCATATTCAGAGTGTTTATCTTCTGGTATATGATTCTTGATCTTTTCTCTCCATCCAGAACGACATAGTTCTCTTAAGTATTCATCTGGATTAAGGTTATTAGGACATTTGAAATTAGGCAACATGGGTTTGTGTAGAATATCATATTCTTCGCAAAGACTATCTACCCAATTGGTATTTTCTATTTCTTCGTCAGTATGGAGTTCTTGCATTTCTTCTGGAGATAATATGTAGTATTTATCGGATTTAAAAAAACAATCCATCATAATATCTTCATTATTTAGAAGCTTTTTATTAACATCTACAAGAGTTGTCTTTAAATTATTACACAACAATATTCTTTGGTCAACAGCATCTTCTTGAGCACAATAATGTGCGTCTGGGGTGCATATAACTTTAGTATTAGTTTGTTTTCCTAGGTCTCGTATAATATTGGTCAATGCTATTTGCTGTGGTAGATTTTCTTGATCCATTAACTGTGACTCTAAAAAGAAATTATCTTTACCAAAGATATCTTTCATCTTAGCAATAAACTCTATACCAATCTTGGTAGCATTATCCGGATCTTGCATAATCTTATGGGCTAATGTAGATCCTAAGTGTCCACAAAATCCTAGAATATTACCATCTAAATATGGAGCTAGCTTATCAAAACTTAGTCGTGGTTTATGGTAGAAGTTATCTTTGTTATTAGACTCTGAAACCAAACTTATTAGGTTGTGCCATCCCTGCTTATTTTTCGCGAGAACTATGAAGTGGGTTAATTTAGCATTTTCTTTATTCTTAATAGACGAATCGTCATTACTAATATATAACTCACAACCCAGAATAGGTTTGATATTCTTAGCTTTGAGCGATTTATAAAACTGAACTGCTCCAGAAATTGATCCGTGGTCCGTTATTGCACAGGACTTAAATCCTAAAGCTTGACATCTTGCCGCTATCTGAGCGGGTTTACTTAGTCCATCCAAAAGTGAATAATGAGATTCACCTAAGAATGGACATGCAGAGGCGTATATACCTTTGTCATGTCCATCTATTTAGTCTCCTTATGTGGTGCTGCCTGGGGCTTTATATTTACTGAAAGTATGACCAGAATGCTTATATAGATCTACAACAGTGTTGATACCATAAAGTTCTATATCGTGCTTAACCTGTTCACACTTGGTCATCATAGATCCATTAGAACAAGCTTGGTGGTCTCTGTATTCTTCCATTGCTGGTATTGATGAATTTTCAAATGTAGTTTTGCCGAAATGACATAGCTTATTACACATCCAGCTCTTATTTAGTTTTGGTTTCTTTGTATTCTTAATAACTTCAAACTTATCTCTTAACATATCTTCTGTTTTACTAAGATCAGAATCATCAAAACAAATAGAGAAAGGTCCGCCATCATTAATAAAATATATCGAGAATATTATATGCTGAATCTTAGGAAATAAATGCTTAATAGCATAATGGTATATTCTAAGTTGTGGATCGTTCTCTAATTTTTCTTGTGTTTTTTCTTTTCCTGTAGCCCAATCTAGTCTTCGTCCGGTTTTCCAGTCGATGACTTCTATGGTATTATCGTCAACGAGGGTGATCAAGTCAATAGTGCCTTTTAAAGCTAAATTTCCATTCAGCTTACCTTCCGACGTATCGAACGAATACTTTGCCCAATTTTTATTGATCTCAAAATCAAAATGCTGTTCTGGACATAGTATATTCCTATTACGAGGATCAAACATGCCATTATTAAACTCTATCGCTTTATATACCCAAGCATTACAGTCTTTATAGTCTTTTGGAGACCATTTATGGTGACTAGAGCTATCAGAATAGTACTTATATACTTGTTCAATAATCGTATTTAAATTATAATTATTAGTATCTAGTTTACCAACAATATCGTCTACGATAGTCTCTTCTTTATTTTGTTGGGCCTGTTTAATAACCGCTAGTATTTCTAATACCTTATGAACTATGGTTCCCTTATCGGCCTTTTGTCCAGATGGTCCTCTCCAGCCAAGGACATATTCAAAAAAATACTGCTGCTCGCACATAGAATGAGTGTTAAAAGAACTACTGCGAAAATAAGTTATGATAATTGTAATATCTCCTCTATAATTTGTTTAATGTGTGTTGACTGTTCATAAAGGGAATATTCTGTATTCTCTACGACATAATCAAAATTTGACCAGTCATAATTTTCTTTATCTAGAATAGATTCGCTAATATGATCAGAATGAAATGGGTCTCTAGTTAATCTAATTACTTTACCACCATTTTCTTTAATAGCCTCAACCTCATTAGGAAACCTACAGTCAGTAACAATAGCAATTGGAATAGCTTCTTTTATAATTTTCTTGAGAGTAGCATCTACCCATACATTAGTATACATCGATCTGAAAATATCGGTACCAACAAATTGCATAACCTCTCTAGCGCTGAGGTTTTTATTGTCCCATACTAGATGTGTTTTTTGATTCTTTTCTTCATCTGAGCCATAACATTGATTATAGTCCAAGCCAAGAATATTTATACAGACATCCCTCTTTAAAGCATCTGCAAAATTATATATCTTAATCGATTTATTTAGGGCAGTAAATGCTTTGGATATTAAAAAATCATTTGAAGAAGTATCATGAGGGTCAAAGATTCCTTCATACGCTTTTTCTCCATACAAATCAGTGATAACAATCTCTCCTGATTCGCTTAAAAAGATTTTTTCTGACATATCTAGTTGAGACATAAAAAATGAATAAACTAGATTTCCAACAGTACTTTTTCCAGATTGCTTACGACCAGAAACACCAATGATCATATTGTATACCTTTCAATAGTAGGAAGAATATCTTTTTTAATGGATTCTGTATTCATTTCAGCAACATCTGGGTAGTCGATTGTTAAATTGATAACATTGTATGTCTTATTACATTTGGCTTTGATTTGTTCTGATGCTTTCTTCCCAGCCTCATCGCTATCCATAATGGCTATTATAGTCATTGCCCCAGAGATATCCAGCAACATCTTTTGTTTATCTTTCAGTGAAGAACCAAACAAAGCTACTGAATTATGGATCCCTGACTCCTCTAGTCTCCATACATTACCGGGACTTTCTACTAAAATTACAACGGATGTTTTTTTAATAAAGTCTTTAGCATACCAGTAATTGTATAGGCATTCCTCTGCCCTAAAACCATCACTATGTTTCCACTTAGGTACTCCATTATTTATGGATCTACCGCTACAACCAATCATAAACTTATGATCGTAGTCATAAATCGGAACAACTGCCCTATTACTCATCTCTTTGCCTTCAGCCATGCAGTCTCCAACGTCATACTTAATAAGAATTTCTGATGAGAAATTTCTATTTAAAAAATAAGGAGATGGAATATTTAATGCTTTAGTAATTATTGATCTGGTAATTGTTCTTACTGGTTTAACGTCAGAAACAGATAGTACTTTAACTGTGCTAACAAAAGTATCTTTCTCTTTCTGTTTTTTGGAAACCTTAATACTATCTAAGTTATGTTCTGTAAACTTAACAATAAAGTCAACTGATTCAGCAAATGTCGCCATTTTGTCTCCCGGCTGTTTCCAGTCGTACTTATTGTGAGACAAACATCCTCTTACAAATCCTATTAATGATGACTTGAAGGTAGATTCACATTGCTGTGTTCTGCACTTCCAATTGCCTCTGTAACTGTCTCCCTGATGATATAAATTGAATGCAGATTCATTATCTCCACCATGTATTGGACATGTTAATGTAACCATTCTATCCATCAGCCGATAGTCAGTAATATTTAAAGCATTTAACAAATCTTCTATTCTATCGCAAGCGATATTGGATATTGCATTTAATTGAAACTGATCATATGAATGAGATTTCTTTGTCATTATTTTCATTAACTATGAATCCATCTTTAGTGCTTTTAGTATTATGAGCCAATTCTAATTTCGTCTTACCTTCAGTGATTTTTGCACACCAACCCTTCATATGACAATTAATATAATCGTTGTCATCTAGTCCTCCTCCATGACGACTAATAATAGGTATCAACTTACGATTTCCTCCATCTGGACCATCCTCTGCCACTTCCTCATCGGATTTTTTCTTGAAGATAGTGAAGTTACTACATAACCAAATAATTCTATCAGAACCGCTTGCTGTATCTGTTCCCTCTTTAGAAATTCCGTCTCTATTTAACTGAACAAATCCCACAATAGGAACTCGATATTTTATAGCAAAGTTATGTAATGCTGTCATCATAAAACCCAGAACCTGATATTCTTTCAGATCCTGAGACATTCCAGAAGAATCCATTAGCTTAAGGTAATCATAAAAAATAACACAGTCTTTAGCTGTTCCATCATCATTTAGGCCAACTTCTTTTACAAGCCATCTTCTCATGACCGCAAGCTGTTCCTCAAATGGTTTTCCAGCGATGCTCTTGTGGTAAAGAGGGCTTTGTTTAAGTTGTTCGGATGCTTCCTGTATCTTTTTTAATAGGTTGGGGGATTCAGCAAACTTGCCAGTTTCTATCTTTGATAATTCTATTTCTGTTATCATGGCCAAAAGCCTATGAATATGGTCTTCTTTGGTCATTTCGGTATCCATATTCAATACTGGAATTTTCAGTTTATTAGCAATATGATAACCCATATTATCGACCATTAAGCTTTTACCTATTTTTGGTCTGGCAGCAATCATATTGATGGTGCCTTTTCTTAAGCCTCCACCGATAGCTTGATCATATACCGGAAAGCCTGTAGAAATACCTACCTGATCAATCTTATTGTCTTGTAAAAATTGAACATATTCTGTTAATCCTTCTCCCATTACCGTTGGTGCTGATTCGGAGTCGGTGGATAGTGAGGCAGAGAAGTCGAATATCGCATCTTCTGCCACACCAAGAATAGATGAAACATTTTCTGTTCCAGTTACATCCAATAGCTTATCTTTGATAACGTCTAATTGCTTATGTAGCTGTCTGGTTATTTCCAGTTTACGTATTTTAGCTGCAAATTTTCTAGTATTTTCTAGATTAACAGGAAAATCAAAAATAGCTTTTAAATGTTGCGCCTCAGATTTTTGGTTTAAAACATGAGAAAGATCAAGCTCTTGTGCCGAAGCGTATACTAGAGCTATGTCTATGGTTGGTTTTGGATATTTTTCACAAATATTTTTGAGACAACGATACAACATCTGATTACTATCTACAGTAAATGTTGTCTCTGTTACAATATCAGAAATATCTAAGAACGCATCTTCTCCATATTTTAGTATGGAAGAAAGAACCGCTCTTTCAGATGAAGGATCACAAAGAATCATATAATCAGCCTGCCTCTGTTGAACAATTATTACACTTATAACGAGAAGGTGCTTCAAACAATAACGATGGACTAATAGTCTCAGTTTTTCCACAAACTCTACAAGTAACATTTATCATCTCAAAATCTCTAGTCCTTGCTACCGGAGGAGATTTACTCAAAGCCTTATCTACTGCAATATCTTCTTTATGCATAGAGAATTCGGACATTTGTTCAAATTTATTTTTGATGTCTGATGGCTCTTTGGACCTTTTCCTACTTTTTGTTTTGATAACCGAATTAGTCTTAAATTCAGACTCATCATTATTCTTGTCTGTCTTAATGTCTTCTTTAGGAAGAAGAGCCTGTAGTACAGAAATAAGGTTCTGAATTTGTTCGGGATTTTTCATTAGTTCATTAAGATCCATGTTTCACCTTTGTTTTTTGTACTGATAAGATAATATCAGATAGATGTTTGATGTTATTAGCAAGATATTGCAACCTATCACTACGCTGTTTGGCATACTTTTTGATTTTATTTAAAGATGAAGCTTTATCATTATGCTTAATGGCTTGTAATGACTTCTCTATATATCCATATCCTTTGTAGTTATTTATTTCGTCAGCAATAGTTTCTTTAATGGTCTCATCTGCCCAATTATATCTAGCCAATTCCCTATTGATGGTTCTTTGTGTGTGAAAAGCAAACTGGCTAAGTCTATAGGATATTTGCGCACAATCTTCTGGAGTTAATTTTTCAATCTGATCTCTAGACATGGTAAAGTAGTTATTTATTTCATCCGCAGGAAAACTATCGCTAGAATAACCGGACATTCCGATAGAAGACTCATATTGGTCAAGAATCTTATCCCATTCTTCGACTTGTTCTTTAGTATTCATTTTATTATCTGCTCCCACTCAGAATCGCTTTTATCAAAAGGTAGCTCTATATACTGTATACTATTTAATTCGCACCAAGACACTTTATCTCTATCTCTTTTTTTGTGCTTAATAAATCCAAGCATATTAGTATGATAATGAGGAATAAATTTATAGTGCTGCTCACCATGAATCTCAATACATTGCTTGATAAGTGGAATATAAAAATCTAAAAACAATGTCTCTGATTTTCTCAGAGGAATTGGTACTTCTTCCAAAATTTGAAGTGTAGGATATCTTATAGTCAATAGCTTTCTTGCCCTGATATGGAGAGATGACTTGTTCTCAATCTTACCATGAGCCATGTTTCCTGTCAAGTGCCAATTGTGCGAATTATTATCTAGATCTCTAACTAACATTTAATTCCCATTGTTGTTTTAACATCAATACATAGCTTATCAAATGACGCTGGATTATCTATAAGAAACTGTCTAATTTTCTCTGTTCCCTGCATTTTTTGTTTTTGTTCTCCAAGAAAATCCAGAGTATACCATGCTCCGCCCTTATTAATCAAGCCGATATCGCAAGCCAAAGTGATTATTTCCATATGCTTATCAATACCCTGACCATATCTAATATAGCTAGTGATAACGCCTCCCGGAGGACCAAGTGCCGAACATAAGACTTGCCATTCTACTTCTTGTCCTATTTGAGTACCATCGGAACTTAGAACCCAAGGCTTGAAACTTTTTGCTTTTATTTTGATGTCTGTCTGATAAGCAATAGCCTGCCCAGATTTCTCCTTAAATTCTGCACCATATCCTGTGGGATTACCCATTAAGTGAGTGATACCTATAACAATATTTTTATTTACAGGAATTACATTTGCTACTTTACGACAAAACTTAGCTAGTAATTTAGCCCCATCAGCTCTTTGCATTTTATCCATATCGGACGTTATTTCTGCTTCTGTACATAAAGCAGAATAGGAATCTATAATTAGAACACATCCTGGTTCTTCATTAATTATTCTTTCTGCTATTTGTAGATATTCCTCAGCATGTAATATTTTACCTTGTTGGGATCCTATAACATCAAAGTTATTTAAATCTAGTCCGGGTATTCCTTCTAGGTCTCTCTTTTTTAATCGGCCCTCAATATTTAGATAATATACTTGTCTAGGCTTCTTGAGGTCTCCCTTATATTCTGGCTTTTGTGCCGTGGCTGAGAATGTTAGTGCCGATGTGGTTTTTCCGCACTTTGGTTGTCCAGTAAAAACAACGAAACTTCCTTCTGGGATACCTCCGTTTAAAATCATATCAATAGCTGGACTGACAGGGATAATAACTGATTTTCTATCCACAATAGAATTTGCGGACAGAATAATTTCATCTCCAAAGTTTTTCTTTACGTCTTCTTTAAGACTACTCATTATCTAATTCCTTTAATTTGGATATAATATTACGTTTGCTTGTTGGTTGTCTAAATGAAGTTTTGCTATTCCTATCAATCTCAAGAGTAAAGTCCTTGTTCTCAGCCTCTATGAGATCTCTATACTTTTCTATGATAGGGATAAGGAATGGAGCACGCAAAGAATAAATATTTTTACCTTTATCGTCCTGTAAAGCCTTAATTATTGGCTTTGCCCCATATTGCTTAACTAATTTATTAGCAGAAGCTATCTGATTTCTATAGAAAGTAGCCCACGTTGAGTGTGTCCAAAATCTATAGTGTAAATCTAATTTATCTCTTCTTGCTTTATTTTCACACACTATCTCAGTGATAAACTGTGCTGCTGACACGGTTTTACCATTTGAGTATTTAGATAGATATTTATGATCCATTACTTTTTGGGTCTATAGATAGACTTACTTAGGTCTCTTCCTTTAATTGCTTGTGATTTTTTAGTGACATCATTCATTTCAGATGCTTCTCTAGTCATGATTGATACAGAATTTAGGCCCTTGGAGGCCGTGTGTCTTATCATAAGGTCTGGTGATGTAATCTGCTTCGGTGGATTTTCAGCAATTATTTTATCCAAAATAGACTGAACACTAGCTTCTGGTAGTCCAGTCTCCTTGGCTATAGATACTGCGGTGTGTTGCTGACTAAATAACCAATTAATAGCGTATTCTTTAACCTTTGATATTTTTGCCATTATCCTAGCTCTCTTTCTGCGTTGTGTAAATAAGACATATTCTTGGTATTCAAAAAACTAATATACAAATAAAATGCTTTAGCATTAACGTCCTTAAATTTAGAATCACTCTTACATACCTTATCTAGGAATGTATTCGGTTTTTCTTGTCCATATATAGATATAGGATTATAAAGCTTACCTGTATTACTCATCTTAATAAGATATCTTATAGACCCATCTTCTCTAATAATTTTTTTAGCCAATGCGCTAGTTATATTTTTTTCAAATATCCTAGTATTTTTATTACTATCTATAAAATCTCCAGTACCAACAAGAGAATAATATTCATTTTCTATTGAAGACTTAGTTTTTGGATTTAGGATAAAATCATTTTCATTTACTTCAATTATTCTTTGCTGCTTTTCCATATGATTCACTCATACAACTTTCTATATAATCAAAAAATGCCTTCATAAACATATGATAGTCCTTATTGGATGGTACTGGAATTCTATAGTTTTGTTTACAAATTTCCTTAGTCTTAACGTGTTCTCCAGCTTCGTCTTCTTCCATTACACTGGCCATAACGTCAATAACTATTTCGTGTCTACAAGCTATTAGTTTTTTATCTTCTAGAAATAACTCATCATGTAATGAGGAATGATTCATTCCGTCATACATTCTTAATACTAGTTTTTCTATTTCATCTGCTTTTTTTTCGTTTTCTTCCTTTTCCATTGTCTGTCCATTTTGTTTTTGTTTGTGGTTTTTCAATTCTACTCATACCAGCCGGTAACGCTTTTGTTTTATCAAAGCCCTCTTTATACGAATTATGCTTTACATATAAATGATGTTTTTGATCCTCGCTAAATTTTTCATTATTCCTTTTAGCTAAATGATCTAATGTTTTTACTTCAGAATCTGCTAATCTTATAGAGGTATTAATAGATTTAAGATCATCCTCATAAGACCTACTGGATACTTCTCCGCATTTTTCACAAATCTGATTATCTTTATAGTTTTGTATAGTAAAGAATAGCTCAAATTTATAATTGCATTTATTACAGTAAAAAGTATACGTCGGCATTACTTGATTTCCCTCTGAGCATGATTAAGCCACTGTATATTTTCTGTTGCTAAAAAATTAAGATATTTAATGAAAATGGCTTCTGAAACCTCAGTAAATCTGAGATTTGATTTACATGTTTGATTAACGAATGATTTTTTAATATTTGGTTCTATAGTATGGAGTTTAATAGGATTATGTATTTTTTTATTAGGATCAGTCATAATATAGTAGCTATATCTATTATTGTGACTATCATTAAAATGTTTAGATTTTTTATCCTTCATACATTTAGCGTATATATGCTCACTATTCTCTTCATTTGATCTGGGATAGCCAGAGTCATCAATAAAGTCTTGAAGTCCTATCTTGGTATAAAACTTAGAACCTAAATCATTATTATGATTAATGACAAAAGAATCTTTATCTATTCTCATAAACTATATGACCTCGGCAAATATACTTTCCATTCCTCTGGGATCTCTTCCTTTATTGTAAGCAGGCGATGGCTCATCGGCAAGAATTTTAAATTTTTTGTTGGTATTATTGGCCAATTCTTAAGGGGCATATTTGCTTGTTTCGGTGTTCTATTTGCCTTTTTCCTGTTGCAGTATACGCAGGCCGTGACTATATTTGTCCAACAAGTTGGGGATCCTTGATTATAATCCCATTGTGATTTAGGTACCACATGATCGTATGTGAGGATAGATATATCCTTTTTAAGATTACAGTACTGACATATGTAATCATCTCTTAGAAAGAGATTTTTACGAGAAAAATTTACCTGTTGATTATGTAGACGAAAATATTTAGCGGTTTTTACTACTGCTGGTATAGGATATTTCTTATTGTGAGTTCCCATAATATAATCGTCTTTATAGAAGTCTATAACTTCTACACCCATAGAGGCATCATCTTCGTGTCTGATAGACCATACCAAAGCACGTTTCCAACTAATGATGCCCATAGGACTATAATCAGCATTTAGTACTAAAGATTTTTTATGATTTTCTTTCATCTTTTTCGTAATTATCTAGTCTTCCAATGATTCTGCCTATGATTGGATTTCTAACAATATCAACATTTTCTAATTTTGATACTCCAATTCCATCCATACCATCCAAGGCATGAATCATATTATGAAAACCTCCTTGCATATGTCTATGTAAATCAGATTGACTAACATCACCAGTTAATATCATCTTGCTATTCATTCCAATTCTAGTCAGTAACATCTTTAGTTGATCGTAAGATGCATTTTGACACTCATCTGCAACAATAAAGGCATTATGAAAATTACGGCCTCTCATCAAACCAAGTGGAACTATTTCAATTTTATTATTTGTTTTTAAGTTAATGAATTGTGCATTCGATATGAAATAATTAACCTCATCAAGTAAAGGCAATAAATATGGATGTAATTTTTCTTCTGCTGTTCCTGGCAAATAACCTATTTTCTCCCCAGATTCTACTACTGGTCTGGTAATAATAATCTTTTTGACTTTCTCATCAAGAAGATACTCTAGAGCCATACCTATTGCAATATGGGTTTTCCCACTACCTGCGACACCTTGACAGAATGTGATCGTATTTTCTGCTGAAGTACGAATATATTCTTTTTGGTTGTCAGTCCTTGGTTTTAACCTATTTCGATAAACTGCTCCGTGTGTATTAATATCATTAGTCGCGTCGATAACCTTGGTTCTTTTCTTAGAGCTATTTCTTTTTCTCAAATTATGCCCTTTTAACTACAGAGGATAGGTTCCAACTATGTACTATAATACACCTTTACATGTAGTTGTGTTATTTTATATTACTAGATCTAAACTATTATTTATGACCAATTAAATTATCAGTTATAGTAGACAGGCTCCTCCGGCACAGCTAATCTCTTCGATTCCTGCTGTATTATCTTCAGTTTCTAATAGCTGAGTATAGTCTACCTTGCTGAAGCTATTATTTAAATCACAATAGATTTTCCAGTTATAAACGTCTTTCATACAATAGGTTAATCTTCTAATATCTCCATCAAAATATTTGTTTGCAAAATTTTTCATCTTAGTAGTGAAAATAAGTTTATTCTCATCATCGCTATCCTTAGCTTGATTTAGACTAACATAGTCACAGGCAGACCATAGATTATTATTAAAGGAATTAAGACCAAGCTCTATTAGTCCAGAGCACCATAGAGCAGCGTCTCCGTATTCCTTAACAATTTCTCTACTAGTATATACTGTTGTGAATGGGGCTTGAGGATAGTCTTTATCTCCACTTTGAGGAATCAAAGATATACCAGCAAAATATTTTCTATTATCATAGATATACTTTGTTACGGACTCCCATTCGTCTAGCTTTACTGTTACGGTATTACTGACATTATGACTCAAATACTCCTGTGTACATAATGATCTATTCTTTCCAGAATGAACCCAGTTTTTTTGAGTATCTTTTACGACAGATAGCATTTCTACTGCTGGTAATTGATTTCTCAACTTAGAGCCATCTGGAACCTCTATTGGAAACTTAACTACTTCGTCAGTATTGTTTGCAGACCACGATGATTTCTCGCAGGCTTGCGGATTTACTTTCTTGAAGTGTTGATATGGTGCTTCTAAAATATTAGCCTGTACGTGGCGTATATATCGTTTAGCGTGATGGGGATGAATACCAGAACTAGTACCCAACATACTTGAAGAAGTTCCTTCTGGCTTTAAGCACGTTACTCTTGCAGCTTGGTTGATATTGATTTTTTTAGCAATTTGTTTATTAGTCTCAACGGCAATTTTTGCTCCCTTAGTTAGCGTTTTTTCTGATAATACAAGATCATGCTTTTCCATGGTTCCTGTTAATGAAACTCCTAACAAAGCTTCTCTCTCAAATATCTTTTCGCTAGTTGATCCGAGATAGTCTAGTTTAGTAAAACCAGCTTGTAATGTTCCTATAATAGCTGCTGCTTTGCATCTTTCATAAAAATCTTCCTCATCATCCACACTAGAACAATTAATAGTAGAAAGATTACAGCCTTGCCATCCAGATTTACCAGATGCTTCTTCAATAGGCCACATGCCAATCTCAACGCATGGATTGAAAATCATTTCTGTAGACTCACTCCAAATAAATCCTGGCTCACCAAACTCTTTTACAGATTTCATTAGTCCTGCAAATTCCTCATAAGAGGTATCATTCTTGAGTAAGAGTGCGGAGTTATTGCTTCTGGCCCTTTGTGGATTTTCTATATACCAATTTCCTGTTTTAGCCTTAGCCATCTCATCATCATCATGACTAAATAGTGCTAGAGATGCGCTTCTTCTAACCCCACCAGATAAAACAGCATCACTACTATGCATAACAATATCATAAGCATCAATTGGTCTTAATTTCTTTTGTCCATTAGCGATACATTTATCTAGCAAAGCTCTAATCTTCTCAAGACCATTAGCTAGTGGCTCATATCCAGGAGCTTTACCAACCCCAGAAGCTAGTGATGATCCTTTTGGTCTAATATTAGAATAATCAAATACAATATGAGAGTTCTTGTATTGCTTAAATTCTTCGACTGGCTTACTAAAATAAGAACTTAGTAAAACACCCAAAGCATTTGCCCAGCCTTCAATGCTATCCTCTATAACATACTTGGTAGCTTGATCTGCTTCTACCAAGTGTTCTAATGTTGGTAGTTTTGCAACATGATGCTTCTGAACACTAAACCCAGTACCAGATCCACACAATAATAGCCAGAAACACTCTTGGAAAAACCTTAAGCGATCACAATAGCTCGCTGTGCAATTATAGATTTTTGCATGACGCTTTAGGATAGGATCTCCACCAAACTGCAAGGCCCTTTGACTACCAAGAACTTTCTTCTTGTACATAATATCGTATGCCCAGTCAATATCTTCTGCTATTCCGAAAGAGTCGTATTGAGTATGCATCATTTCACGTACTCTATCAACAGCCTCTTTCCAAGTTTCTCTGCGATTCTTGTCCTCTAACCAACGAGCATATTTACTAACGAATGTATAATTTTGTAATTCTTGAAGGGCTGACATATTATCTCCTATTTAATAGTGCAATGAATCCTATGATAACGGTGATAGCGAATTGATGACTTATATTTGGATCACCGATAAATTGTAAATACCACAAATAAATTACTGAAGCATAAAAACATAAAATGGGTATATTCATATTACACCACAGAGATTCTTCAGCCAAGACAAGTCCGGTGTTACCTTTATTATTTTTATTCCACTCATATCCACAAAAGTATCAAATATTTTTTTAGCATTATCATCAAATAAATGAGTACCGTGATCATCGATCATATGAACGGTTTGAACACCTTCCTGCCATAATGCCATAATACAATCATTACAACATTGACCAGTAACATAGGCAATACCATTATCTGGTCTAACAACACAATTGGATAAGGCATTTCTTTCAGAGTGAACCATCCAAGGATATTTATCTGGACGATTCTTTGGTAACTTACTATCATCTAAGCCTCGTGGATATCCGTTATATCCAACTCCCAAAATTCTGTTATTTTGGTCTGTTATTACACATCCATGTTGTGTGTGTATATCATGACTTCGTTGGGAAACAACTTTTGCTAATCCCAAGAAGTAGTCCGTCCAGATTGGTCTCATTTTGTGTGGAATGAATTATTTTTCTAAAAGCTTTTTGTAAAAAATCAAAGAAGCAACTGCTCCAGCTACTCCCATGACTACGCCTGCGGGTTGTAACGGTGTCATGCCCAATAGATAGGTTATTATACCTCCACAGTACGATCCTGCAACCCCCAAAGCGATAGTTTTCCAGAAACCAAAATTTTCTTCTCCGGGAACTATACTCTTTGATATTGACCCTACAAAAAGACCATAAACACACCAGATCATTATATTAAACATTTGCTGCCTCCACTAAAGTTACAACCTCATCCTCCGTGAGAACTTCTCCTGTTTCTAGTAAAGCATTCAATATTGCTAAGGAATACTTTTCATAATCTTCTTTTTTCATTTCTCTTCTTAAGATTTTTTTGATTCTCATTTTGGTAAACCAGCCTCTACGCTCACTAAAAGTATGAAGTTGCTCACTATACATCGCATACTTGTCTTCCGATGTAGATTCGACTGTTAGTTTATTCTTATTACATTCTTGTAGAATCCTGATACAGGTCAAGACTATGCTGATAATCATTAAAATGGTGACAATAGCAAATCCATATACATCGTCTTTTGGTACGTTGGATTTTTCTAGAATTTTAATAGCTATAGCCTTAAGCTTATCATTATCAGCCATAGTTATTGTCTCCTTAGAATTTGTTTAGGATTTGGACATTTCCCTTCAGGACAATTATCTTGTACTGGAGCTGTTGGATTGAATGATTTTATTGTTCCAACAGAAAGAGATCCTTTATCTGCTTCACAATATGTGCAATCTATCTTAAGTATACCGTCACCACTCATATACCAGCCTTTGCCCTTGCAAACTGGACAATCTTTTCTTTTATACTTTTGTGATACTTCCTGAGTATGCTTTGCTTTAATAATGCCTCCAGCAAGAGTTACTGGGGCTGTTGTTGAACCATAATAGTGGGACTGAGTGAATAGCAGACTAGCACAGAACAAACCAACAAATAACTTATTCATTTTTGTTCTCTCCATGGTAGAATATTGTCCACCAAATCTTTCAAAGGTCTTTTGGGTTTTGGCTTTGGTTTTACTGGACCATCTGGTTTATTCTCAGGATTACTTTTATCAAATATCTTAACAATAGCTAAGATAAAATCTAAAAGCATTTGTATTGCTCTATTTAGAGCTATTCTATCTATTAATCTCATAGAAATAATCTCTTTAGAAGGGAAGGATATGATATTAATACACCAATTCTCATCCCTGATTATTTTACTTGGATTATTTTATAGATAATCTTCAAAACCGTAACTTGGTAGCTTTTGGAGAGGGAAACCATCAAAACCGCTAAATGTATATGATCCATTCATAGCCAACATTCCAGCAGCCACATCAGCATGGATCAAAAATGAACCGTCTGGAATTGGACCCCATTCTGGATGTCCTCCGTCGTTCCATTTACCCCAGCTGTTTTGTACTAAAAAGGCTGGTTCACTGCCGGTATCGTCACATGCTATCCAAGCCATACAATGTCCCCAGCTACCAGATGTTCTGGCAAATCCCTTTTTATCTCTTGTATTACTAAATCCATAATTAGAACATACTGCTACTCCATAGCCATTAGCAAGAGCATCACGAGCTTCTTCAACTGTTCTAATTAATGAAGCAGTCTTGATTTGGTGGTCATTTGCCGTGTCTATTACCTTGTCTGGTAATCCACGACCACCCCAACCAGCACCTAGATTACCATTATATTTACTAAAGTCAGCCACACCGGGATAGTTTTTTCTTACTACTATTCCACCGATCTTACTAACAAACTCTGCTGCTCTAGAGCAACTCATTCCTTCACCAGAAAATCCTCTGGCTCCATAGATAGCTTCTGTTGCTCCTTTTGCTATCCAATCCTCTCTCTCATTTCCTATATCTATTTCTACTGCTCTTGTAACATCACAAGCATTTCGTGTTCCATGACTTACACAATCTCCAGTAGTTTGTCTTTCATTATAAGGGTTTTTGTCAAATTTTAATACGCTCTTATATGGTGTTGAAAGTTTTCCTTTACCACTACCACTAATTCTTTTACTAGCATCACCAAATAATGGATACTTAGAAGTTTCCATCAAATGATCATATACGTGCTGCTCCCACAAGCATCCACTAAATCCCTTACGATAATTATCATATAATTCTTTTGGAGTATAACGTGGCATTATTTTGATCCCATATTGCAAGCCCAAGCTAAAGCATTTAGACCTTCTACAGCTTTAACTCTTAGCTCTTTGGATAAAAGAATTTGATCATCACCAATAGAAGATACTACTACTTCTTTTGCTTCTTTTGCTAGATTTGGATATTTACCTTTAATATCTAATCTGAGCATAATGCCAGCTAAACTATTAGCCTGACGAATTTCTTCGGTACTCTTAATGACCTCTTCTTCTCCGTCGAGCTCAACAAGCTTTGCTAGATCAAGATAAAGATCTCTGAGTTTTTTAGCTTCAGATTTGATTCCTGCTTCTTTTAAAACAGCAATTACATCTTCAGCTTCTTTTTTGACAACTTCATCTGTTGGTACTGATAGTTCTAGAACATCGACAGATACTGGTCTATTGGGTAAAAAATTTAATCCTGAAAGATCAAACTTAGCCAAACCAACCAGAATCAATAAACCAGCAACTATAAGTAATAGATTATTATTTTTCATACGGTCTTATCCTCTTTATTTGCGCATACATTGGGACTTAAGAATGGAAACATCTGGTCTGCAACTTTAACAGCTTCTGAGCACCCACTCTTTTCTGCTAAATCACGGGTTTGTTTCCACGATACTACTAATTTGAAAAAGACATCATCTTTGTCTCCTGTTGCTTTAGGTAGTACAACAGGATCAACTTTTGGAACATCTACTATTGGCATTTTCATTCCACCACCAGATAGGAATCCTTTTACTTTTTCTCCTAAAGAGACTAGTAATTTTTGTACTGGACTAAGTTTATCCTTAAATAATACCCATAATACAAGACCCACACCAGCATAAAGAGCCAAATCCGTTGTGCTCAATTTACTACTAAATTCTTGGAAGCTCTCTGTGAAATTCATTTTTTATTCCTCATTTATCTGAAACTTTTGGTACATTATCTACACTTGGATCAACAGTATTGGGATCAATAAACACACCGGTTTTTCTAAAGATTTCAACCATAGAATCTATAGTTGAACTTACCAATAACATCAAAAGAGCTTTGATGTATTTCTGTATAATAGGTTGCAAAGCAGCGGGGACATATGGGATACTCACTACTAAAAAAACTTTGTCATAAAAATTGCTTATCATATTCAAAGCAAGTTCTTTTTTATTAGATCCCTTAAGAGAAGGATTACTATCTTCTATTACCTGCACAGTATCTGCTACAGCAAGTTGTAAAATTCCCCATGCTTGATTTACAGCTACTGATTTATTATTATTTAATGAATTTTTAACTTTATTTATAAGATCTTGTAATTTAGAAGCTAGTTCAATATTTAAAATTGTAGTGTCCATAAAAACTCCTTATTGTAATATACAATACACCAAAGAAACAAATCAGGTCAACCCTTGATCTGTAATTTCAGTAGTTGGTTTCTTTTTAGTTGTGGTTTTTTTCTTTTTGCTTTTACTATTAGCCTTATTTGCTATTTTTCTTTCTTCTGGAGTAGCTGTACTCCACCAAGTTTTCTTAAGATCTGTTCGTCCCTTAATATACTTAAATAATACTGTTAATTGTCCTATAATAAGTATGGTGGCCTCTAAACCCTTGCTTGTCTCTTGGATAAGATCTTCCTTTTGAGAATTTTCTCCAATAAGACCCATTAAATATAAACCACTAAAAATAAAACTTACCATAGTGAACCAGAATTCACTGGTTTTGTAACCTGGTTTTACCATTTTAATACTCCAATTAAAGATAAATATATCAGTATCAGAATATAATACACCGATTAGTATTATGTATTTTGATCAACGAATCCAAAACAAACTGTGCAGTAATTTTCACTAACAGTATAGTTGAAAGTCACACTACTCATTGTTCCGTCGATACGAATAATGTTGAAACCCTCTTCTCCAACAAATTGTGCGTATTGGGTAGGGCTCACTTGATTTAGGTACGTTGTTTGTGTTCCAGGAATGGAAGCATTTGATGACCAAATCGGAGTAAAAGGTTTTGGAGCACCATTTTCGTCAAGCACAATTACCGTAACTGGTGTTCCGTCTTGACCAACACTCGCAAAGGCTACCAAAGCGTCTGTGACAGGTGAACTAAATACCGCAGTAAATACCCCGGCTTGTGTGTTTCCGATTTGATTTCCGTCAAGAGGTACTCCGTATTCAACTGGGAAATTTATGGCCCCATACATGCCGGTGTGCGTAAACATACCTCCACCAGTTTGGGTGATCGAGATTGTGATGCTATTTTGTCCTATTCCAGATGCCGTGTTTGAAGTAACAGAATTTATATTCATCCATTGAAATCCTGAGCTACCAAAAGTTGGGGTTGCTGTTGGAGTTGGGGTTGGGGTTGG